>Ga0182010_10000897_pt1 | contig 16520 bp, 9 predicted proteins | sample 611E1MmetaG_FD_120488 | JGI IMG/M metagenome (GOLD analysis project Ga0182010, IMG submission 120488) | Permafrost microbial communities from Stordalen Mire, Sweden - 611E1M metaG | ecosystem: Environmental > Terrestrial > Soil > Wetlands > Permafrost | place: Sweden: Stordalen | collected...
GCCCACCGTTCTAGCGTCTTCCGATCCTCATCCGTAAGCTCGATCGCCTTGGCAACGCGCATGCCTCATTGGATCACAGCATCTACAATATGTCAAGCTATTTATGAGTCACTACACTAGGAATCGAGGTTCATCTTGCGCAACAGGGCCCGGTAGCGGGCGTCACCGCGCACTGGATCCAGGAACGGATAGGTCGTGAGCGGCATGACGAGCGGGTCGCGGCCCTCGATCGCGCGGTCCAGCCACTCGAATGCAGCGTCCCAATCGCCCAGCCCGATGTGGCCGAATGCGAACGTCGAGGGAGGAACGTAACCGGCCTTGGCTGCCTCACTCGCACGCGCCAGCAGCGCTCGTGCGTCGTCGGTGCGTCCGGCCCGTCCGTTGGCGTAGGCCAAGAACCCGAGCGTGAACGGCGCACCCCCGGACAGCTCGTACGCTCTCTTCAACGCCGCGACCGCCTCGGCTCCCGCGCCGATCGTGTCCCGCTGCATGCCGAGCACCCAGTAACCCATGAAGTGGTCGGGGGCCAGCGCGATGATGTGGTCGGCCTCGTCGTTCATGCGGTCCGGGCGACGCGCCAGCAGAGCCATCACGGCCAGCCACCAGCGGGCGAAGATCGACAGCGGGTCCACCTGCACGATGCCTTCGATTTCGGTCATCGCCTCGGCGACGCGGCCGTGGGGCAGGAGACCGCTGATCGCGTGGCGCAGCCGAACGATCGGCGACTCGGGGCTCAACTCCAGGGCCCGATGGAGCTCGCGGTCCACCTCGGGCCAGTTGTAGTCCAGCTCCTTGCGGAGCATGCCGAGCAGCGCGTGGGCCTCGGCCAGCGTGTCGTCCAGCTCGACCGCTCGCAGGGCGTACCAGGTGCTCGAGGAGAACGCGTCGCGCGGGGGCACGTTTCCGAAGAACCCCAGGAACCAGTGCAGCTCCGCCATCGAGTCGTACGCGAGCGCGAAGCCCGGGTCCCGTTCGATCGCTCGGTCGTAGCGCTCTTTCGCCTTCGCCAGGGCCTCCGGCGTCCCCCTCGCGAAGTGGTGCCGGCCCTCGAGAAAGGCGGCGTAGGCCTCGACATCCACAGACGGACGCGGGTGCTCTCCACCTGTGCGACCCATTCCAACCCTCAGCCTCTCGGCGATCGCTCCCGCGACGTCGTCCTCGAGGACCAGCAGGTCGGTCAGCTCGCGGTCGTAGCGCTCGCTCCACAGATGGGAGCCGTCCCGAGTGGACACGAGCTGCGCCGTCACGCGCACCCGGGAGCCCGCCCGGCGCACGCTCCCCTCGAGGATGTTCTCGACGCCCAGCCGCGATCCGGCCTCGCGAACATCGAGGCCCAGACGCCCCACCACGAACGAGGACGTGCGGGCGATCACGCGCAGCCCGGGAATCCGCGTGAGCGCGTTGATGATCTCCTCGGCAAGACCCTCGCAGAGGTAGTCGTCCTCCCGTGCGCCGCTCATGTTGGTGAACGGGAGCACCGCAACGGACGCACTCTCCCCTGGGGGGCGCAACCCGAGGCAACCCTCGATGGCGGCTTTCAGCTCGACGGCGGACTGGAAGCGGTCGGCCGCATCCTTGCGGAGGCAGCGCTCGACCAATCGCGCGACATCGGGGGCGACGCCCGGCATCGGAGGTGGCGTGTCCCGCAGGATCGCCGCGAGCATGTCGGCTCCGTCTGCGCCGCCGAAGGGTCGGCGCGCGGTCAGCATCTCGTAGAGGACAGTGCCAAAACTGAAGACGTCGCTGCGCGCGTCGACGGCGCGTCCCGTCGCCTGCTCCGGCGACATGTACGGTGCGCTGCCCACGACGGTGCCGGTTGCTGTGAGCGCGGTCTGTGGGTCGCTCGTGGCCACGGCCGGCCCAGCGAGCTTGGCGAGCCCGAAATCCACGACCTTCACGCGATCCTCGCCCGCCACCATGATGTTGGACGGTTTCAGGTCGCGGTGCACGATGCCCGCCGCATGCGCCGCCGCCAGCGCGTCGGCCACCTGCGCCGCCAGGCGGAGCGCGCGGTCCGCGGGTAGCGGCCCGGACGCGATCAGCTCGGCCAACGTCCCGCCCGCGATGTACTCCATGGCGATGTAGGTGACGCCTCCCTCGGTATCGATCTCGTAGATGGTCAGGATGTTGGGATGGTTGAGCGCGGAGGCTGCCTGCGCCTCGCGCACGAGGCGCCGCCGGCGATCGGCATTGTCCATCGATTCGGGGCGCATGACCTTGAGGGCCACCGGGCGCTCGAGCCTCGTGTCCCGGGCCTTGTAGACGACGCCCATCCCGCCCTCCCCGAGAACCTCGAGAACGAGGTGGTGACCCATCGTCCGCCCGACCAGAGCATCGGCAGCCACTGGAGCCTCACAATCCGAAGTACTTGGAAAGTCTACGCTCCACGCGACGGCCGCCGCAACCGAAACCCCTTGCTAGGGTTGCAGTCGGTACCAGCTGCCCGCACGGGGGCGCCGGCCGGCGCGGGTCCGGCGAGATTGCTTCGTCGTCCCGCCTGCGGGGGGACTCCTCGCAAGGATCATTGCGAGCGAAGCGAAGCAATCCCCTCGTAACCCTTCTCCTTCGGTCATGGCGGGCAGGAGGAATCTCCACGCCCACTTTTCCGGTTAGTGCTGATGGCGGCGGCTCGGGAGCACCGCAAGCGACTCTGCCCGTGCCGTCTGGGTTTCCTCCGGTCTTTCTGGGGACGGCGGCGGAAGGGGACGTACAATGGCAACACGAAGACAATCCGCGGCGGATCGGCCGGTCACGGATTCGCCTCTTGGAGAGCGCCCGAATGTCAGAGTCACGCCTTGGCTCGTCGGCTGAAGTCCTGAACGAGATGAAGCAGAGCTGGCAGGCGATAGTCGCCGCCTATCAGAGACCGGACGTCAAGCGCAGCGTCTGGCAAATGATCGACAGCATCGGCCCCTATCTGATCCTGTGGTACCTGGCCTACCGCCTGCTCGCCGTGTCCTTTTGGCTCGCGCTGCCCGTCATCGTCCTGGCCGCCGGATTCATGGTGCGGGTCTTCATCATCTTCCATGACTGCGGCCACGGATCCTTCTTCAAGTCACGGACCGTCAACGACGTGGTGGGCATGATCACCGGCATCCTGACATTCACTCCCTACTACGACTGGTGGGCGGAGCACGCAAAGCACCACGCCACCGCGGGCGACCTCGACCGGCGTGGAACCGGCGATGTGTGGACGATGACCGTGAACGAGTACAGGCAAGCCTCGTTCTGGCAGCGTCTCGGCTACCGCTTGTACCGCAACCCCTTTGTGCTCCTCGGCATCGCCCCGTTGTACGTCTTCCTCCTCAAGCAGCGGCTGCCGCGTCGGGGCAGCGGCAGGCGTGAGAAGGTGAGCGTTCTCGTGACCGACCTGGCGCTCGCCGCCATCTTCGGACTGCTCTTCGCGACGATCGGCGTGAAGGCGACCCTGCTCGTGGAGCTGCCGCTGATGGCGATCGCGGGCGCGGCCGGCATCTGGCTGTTCTACGTCCAGCACCAATTCGAGAGGGTGTACTGGGAGCGGCACGAGAAGCGCGACTACCTGGCCGTGGCGATGGAGGGCAGTTCGCTCTACGCCCTGCCGCGCGTGCTGCAGTGGTTCGCCGGCAACATCGGCTTCCACCACATCCACCACCTCTCCCCGCGGATCCCCAACTACCGCCTGCCGAAGGCTTTCCGCGAGCAGCCGCTCCTTCAGCGGGTGGACCGCCTCACGCTCCTCTCGAGCCTGCGCTCGCTGCGCCTCCGCCTCTACGACGAGGCAACGCGCCAGCTGGTCAGCTTCCGCGCGGCGACCGCATAGGTCGTGGCGCACGTGTCGTTCGTAGCGACCAGCCACCCGGAATGACAGGTTCTTCTGTGGAATCGTACGAAGCGGTGGCCCGCTGGGCGGCCATTTGCGCTCTCTCCGGGTGCCGACGCTAATCCGGAAGACAAAAAAAGACCCGGGATCCCGCTTGAGGCGGGGCCCCGGGCTCGTTCAAATGATACCTGGTCGCCTACATGCGCGGGCCGCGATCAGTCCGTGGTCCGGACTTCTCGAGCCGCGACTTCGCGACGTTGACCGTGAGCGAGTTGCCGTCGAGGGGCTGCTGGTTGAGCTTGGCAATGGCCCCCTCAGCCTCGGCGTCCGAGGACATCTCAACGAAACCGAAGCCGCGCGACTGCGCGCTGTCGCGCTCGGTCACCACCGCAGCGGACACGACCGTTCCGCACTGGGCGAAGTGAGCGCGCAGATTGTCCGATGTTGTGGAAAGGGCTAGACCGCCGACGTAGAGCTTTGAAGCCATGTGTGCCTCCTGTTGGTCCCGAGGTTTCCGGACCGGTCACCTTCCGCACTGCGAATCCCACCTCGGACCCGCGGAAGGTTCCGCTCGGAGGCGAGGCCGGCGGTGCGCCCGATGGCGCGATGCCCGGCTGAGGATTTGAGTATACACCAAACTTCTGAAAAATCAAGAAAATACGCTTCGCGTCACCTGTCGTGGACGCGGACCGTTCTGAGGTTGGCACTTGCCACTCCGCTATCTTGCGACCGACGCGCGAGCCGCACTTGTGTCCTTGCGAGCCCTGCCGCAGGAAGGCCGAAGCAATCCCCTGGTGTACGAAGGCGGTTGGTCCCGTCACCGGGGTGGAATGGCGATACCTCATGCTCCGAATGACAGGTTCTTTCGTAGAGCGCGCGTCCACCAGAGGCAACCGCAAACGACCAGCCGCCGCAACAAGGTGAGATGGTGATTCAGGTACGGATCAAGTCCCCGCGTGGAAGAGGACGTGGGACGAGAGACGACCAAGGGACTCCGGGTCTACCTCGTCGAATTCGAGGCCCGCCCGATACAGCACGACGCGCTGGTCTTTTTCATCGAGGCCGAAACCCGACGCATGGCAGCGCCGGACCGTAGCGTGGGCCGCGAAGGCGCCGTCGGCGAACTGAATTCGCAGATCGCACCTCCTCTTCGGCTGCAGGCTGCCGGCCACTTCGATCTGTGCTCCGCGGGAAGAAATGTCAAGGATGCGCGCCGGCTGAATCATCAGGACCTTCGCGTCCAGTCGCTGTTTCGGCTCGATCCTCGGCACGGCCCGCCGGTCCGTGATGTCCGTCCCGTAAATTGACAACCCGTGAGCATCGCTCGGGGACACGTCGCCTCCAGACCGTTTCAAGGCAAGCTCCGTACCATGTCCGCAAATGCCAAACCGAATCAATGGGTTAGCATCTGCCTTGGCGAGCATGACATCCACCCTCCGGGTTGCAATGGATGAGAATGTGACACCAGGGAACAGGGGCGCGACCCTCCTCTCCTCGCGAGAAGCGAAGCTACAAGGCAAGCCCCTCCCTGCGCGAGGCGCGCGGTCGTTTGTAGCGGCCGGCCGCTACATCCTGGCCAGCACCCCCTGTGGCAGGGCTCGCAATGACAGTTAGTCCGCGGGTCTCGAAATGACAGCTTTCAGCACTGCTGGGCCCGCAGGGGTCCTCGCGACCGAGGCGGGGATGAGCACGACCTCCCCACCGGTCTCCCGGTTGACCACTCGCGCCGCGCACGGGTAGCGCTCGCCGTGGTCCGGATAGAGGAGTTTCCTGTGGGTCTCGGTGTACGCGAGCGGTTGGAAGATCCATGGCCGGCTGACGGCGAAATCGGTGAAGGCCTCATGCACGTCGATGTCGAGCGGCTGGATCGCGGTAAGGGGGCCGGCGAACGCCACGCCATGTCCATCGACTCTGAACCCGAACGCTCCGCGCGATGTTTCCCACGAGTTGAAGAAGACACCGCCAGGCCCCCACGACACCACCCCGTGCCGCACCGGCTGGTCGATTGCGAGGCCCTCGACCGGGCTGACGGGCGTCCATGCCAGCGTGTCGGTCATCGGACCGATCGCGGGCGCACCGGACCACATCCCACCGGTTCCCCCACCGTCGAACACCTGGATCGCGATGACGTTGTCGCCGCCGAAGTTCAAGGCGGCATAAGCCGGATCGCCGGGTTTGACCTCGTAGTGCCGGACCCTCTGGGCACCACGCGTTGTACCGATCAGGACACCGTTGGCGTAGGTCCACTCGTCGTCGTCGATCTTACCGGCGTTCACCACCACCGTCTCGCCGCGGGCGTCCGCGGGAAGCCGGAAGTGCGCTCGATACCATCCCCAGCCGTCGTACGAGGCACCCAGGTAGTCCTCCCACCACGATGGCACCTTGACGTCGGCCCAGTCGGCGTCGGGGAGATCCGGACGGAACCACCCCTCCCGCATCCCGCGTTCGCTCTCGCGCGCGACGCCGGTGCCGTCGTTCGAGCCCTTGAGCTTCCACCCGGTGACCGTCTGGGACTGCACGGCCGGGCGGAATTCGTACCAGTCGATCACGCCGCCCGTCTCCCCCATCGTGCCGCGGTCCTGCATCGTCGCGCCGTAGAAAACGAGGGCGCCCCCGCGATCGAGGAACCGCGCCAGCGCGGGCTGGAGGCCGCGTCCGTCTCGGGTCCGGCGCGGCAGCGCATTGCCGGCGACGACCAGCGCACCGACGTCGGCCGGATCGAGGCGAGCGAGATCCTCGGCCGACACGCGGCGTCCCGGGAGGCCGGGCAGGGACGCGGCCGGGATGCCCTCTTCGGAAAACGTCGCCGCGTTTCGCTGTCGGAGTACCGGCACGGCCACAGGAGTCGGCGCCATCCACTCCGCCGGTTCCGGCAGGCGAGGCCAGGACAGGGCCACACGCTGCGCGCCCTCGACTCTGGCCGTCTCGGGTGCTTCGATCAGCTTCACGCGCGGATCCGTCGCTCGGATGAGGAGCCTGCCATCCGCGCAGGTCAGGAAGAGATCGCCCTGCGGAAGCGGCACCTGCGCCCGCCAGCTCTTCCAGCTCTCCGGCACGTTGGGCGAAACCCGGAGCCGGGCGCAGCCGGGCTCGAGGACCTCGATGCCCAGGAGGCCCTCGAAGACGGCGTCCAGGAACGAGCCGGCGGCGCTCAGGAACGCATGGCCCCCTTCGCTGACGCCCTCGGGCGTCACCAGCTCCTCGATCAGCCCGGGGTAGTGCTCGTCCTCGAGCGTCGCCGCGCACCGCTCGAGCAGCCAGATCCCGCCCTCGATGTCGCCGGTGCGCAGCCGCGCCCTCGCCTCGACCGCGTTCCACCACGGCCACACCTTGAAGTTGTGGTCGTTGTGCTCGTCGACGTGCGTCATCGGCGGCGCGATCGTGACCGAGCCGGCCGGCCGCCAGTTCCGGGAGCGCACCGTGGCCAGGGCGCGCTTCGCGCGGTCGGCGGGCGCCACGCCGCACAGGACGGCCAGGGCGTTCTCCCCGGAGGACGAACGCTCGTCGCGCCGCCCCCAGAGCGAGAGGTTGTCGTACTCGCCCGTCGCGTCGTTCCACAGGACTGCGTTGATGGCGCGGACGAAGCGCGTCCGCATAACGTCGAGGCGGCTGGCCGCCCCTGGGTCGCCCAGAGTGCGCTCGATCTCGGAGAACGTGCCGAGAAGACCGGCAAAGAGCACGTTGGAATAGAGCACGCGGGCACCGTCCGGAAAGAGGAAAAAGCGCGAGTGGTCCATCCACTCGGTGACGTCGACCAGCAGGCCGGTTTCCGCCGGGTCGCGGTCGATCCAGGCCTCGACCCATGGCCGCAGCGTCCGTGCGGCGTCGGTGAGAAACGCCTTGTCACCCGTGAGAAGGTAGTAGCGCCACACCACCCGGGTCAGCCACGCGGTGCCTTCCGCCGAGCCTCCCTGGGACGGATCCTCAGTCACCTTCAGGCCCTTCGGATTGGCCGCAGCGTAGCGGCGGAGGTCGTACTCGATGGTCGTGCGGGCCGCGGCGAACCGGCCGCTGATCATCGCGCCCGGTGCGAGCCCCGACCCCAGGTCCCGCGACCAGACGTCGCGCCAGCGAAACAGCTCGCAGACGTGCAGACGGCCGTCGAAGCCGAGATCGAGCAGATACCGGTTGAACTGCACCGCGCGATCGATGTCGTGGGAGGGCGTCTGGAGGCGCAGCCCTGTGAGATACGGCGCTTCGAACTGCTTCTCGACGACCTCGAACGAGCCTGGTACAACATAGTTCCCCGCCGCCAGGACAACCGTGCCCTCCCCGTTCACGAGCTTCACCGGGATGCGACCGCTGGGAAGGATGGCGGGTTCGCCTCGACTCTCCACGTCCAGCGCGACCGATCCCCCGGCCCGCTCCACGCGAATCGCCGCCACGTACGGGGCCTCCGCGGTGGCCCCGTGAAGGACTTCGACCACGAGCGAGCCGATCCCGATGCGGTACTCCACCCCGCCGGGGAAGAACGTCGCCCGCACGTCGGAGGATTCGATCTCACGAAGCTCACCGTCGACCACCAGCCGGAATCGGCCGGCGGCGGTGCCGCCCGAGAAGAACTCGAACCCGGAAGGCCGGACCTTGACGACGCTCCGTCCGTTCCCAACCAGCCCTTCAGGCGCGGAACCTTGGTAGCTGATCTGCATGCTGTCCTTCGCGGTTGCCGGACCCGCGCCCACGAGGTTTGCTCCAACGAGCAGTAGAGATAGCGACGTTACGAACATGGTCACTCCCGCCGCGGGGACCGAACGACTGGGGAACCCCGCGATCGGCAGTCGTGTCCGAGGTGGCCATCACCTCAGGAGCGGCGGCCGGTGCGTCTTCAATCGCTGGTCGCATCATACCCGGCGGCCAAACGTCGCGTGTCGCCATTGTCCAGAAGACCCGTGCAACCTGCCGCTTGCGCCCTCACCCCGGCCCTCTTCCGCGCGCGGGAGAGGGTGAACGACAGGGCGGGGGCAACCTCCCGCCCCTTCTACACCCGAGAGCGCAGGGGGCACTCGCGTGGGAGTTGCCTCTTCGTGTGTAGGGGCGGCCCTTGCGGCCGCCTTCCTTTCGGATCTGGCTTCCCGGAAGAACAGCCCGTCGACCCTGCTCTCCCTTCTGCCACTTCAATGGTCCGGGGTATGCCCCGGCACATGAGAGTGACGGACCCTAAAGCAGCCCACCACCGGCTGTCCTTCTGAGCGAGCGCAGCGAGCGAAGAATCTCCCGGGAGCGTACGGGTCCGGTCGCTTGCTGGGTCAGGGAGATCCTTCGTCGGCTCGCCTGCGGCGGGCCTCCTCAGGACAGAGATAGTCGGAGAGACTTCCAGGACAATGACAGGTAAGTAGGGGCCAGGCCTGTCCCCACCCGCAGGCCCGCACCCGCGGGTCTTGATCCTCCTCCCAGCGGTGATACTGTGCCGGTGAGTGCGCACCGTGGGAGGTCTTGCGTGAAACACGGGCCCCTGTCCTTCAGCCTCGCTCTCGGCCTTGCGCTCGTCTGGGCGCACCCGTCGGGGTCCGCGACGCTAGTCGTCATCGCCCCGCATCCGGACGATGGGGAGGCCTCCTGCGGCGGCCTGATCGCCAACACCGTCGCGAAAGGCGACGAGGTCGTGATCCTCACCATGACCGGAGGCGAACTCGCCGCCGGCGGCAAGACCGTGGAGGAAGGGCGCACTATCCGGGCCGAGGAGGCCCGCAAAGCCGCCGCCGTCCTCGGGGCGAAAGTCGAGTTCTTCGGAGCGATGGACGGGTCGCTCGTTGCCGACGCCGCCGGCACCGAGAAACTCGAGAAGGTTCTGCTGCGACTCCGTCCGGCCATCGTGCTCGCGCCCTGGCCCCTCGACGTGCACCCCGACCACCAGGCGTCCGGCATCCTCGCGTGGCGCGCGTTCCAGGACAGGCGCTTCGCGTTCGATCTCTACTTCTATGAAACCAGCAACAGCCCACACACTGTGACCTCCCAGTTCGTCCCAACCGACTACGTGGACATCACGGACGTCCTGAAGAAGAAGCAGGACGCGACGTACCAGCACAAATCGCAGAACCCCGCAGAGTGGTTCGACATGTACGTCACGATTGCCCGTTTCCGAGGATACGAGTCGGACGTAGCCTACGCCGAGGGCTACATCAAGGCGCGGAACTCCTCGGGGCTGGGCGGGAGGGAGGGGGCGATCGGAAGAACGCTTACGGCGTTCTCCTCTGCTCCGGGCGCTCCGCCGCCGGCGCGTCACGACCAGGCCCCGCCGGACTGGGCGGGCCTGAGCCGGTATCGCGAGGAGAACGCCCGCCTCGGACCGCCGCGGCCCGGCGAGGACCGCGTCGTGTTCCTCGGCGACTCGATCACGGAGGGCTGGAAGCCGACCGTGCCCGCGTTCTTCGAGGGACGACCGTATGTCGACCGCGGCATCGGCGGCCAGACGACCCCGCAGATGCTGGTCCGCTTCCACCAGGACGTGATCGCTCTCGAGCCGCAGGTCGTCGTGATCCTCGCCGGAACGAACGACGTTGCCGGCAACACCGGGCCCTCCACCCCGGAGATGATTCTGGGCAACCTGATCTCGATGGCCGAGCTCGCTCGGACGCACGGGATCAAGGTCGTCCTCGCGTCGGTCCTGCCGGTCCTCGACTTCCCCTGGCGCCCGGGCCTCGAGCCGGCGCCGAAGATCGTCGCGCTCAACGTCCTGATCAGGGACCTTGCCGAGCGGAGCGGGATCGTCTACCTCGACTACTACTCCGCGATGGCCGACTCCAGCGGCGGCCTCAAACGGGAGCTCGGCGCGGATGGCGTCCACCCGAACAAGGCCGGCTACGACGTGATGGGGCCGCTCGCCGAGAAGGCCATCGGCAAGGCGCTGAGCGCGAAATAGAAGACGAGCCAAGAGAGGTCAACCGACCTCACCGCGACTCCACGCATCTGTCGTTGGGAGCGAAGCGACGAAGCAACCCCAACCCTACGCGAGGCGCACGGGAGTGAATGCGCAGGCCAGCCCCGGAGGACTACACTCAATATGGTGCCACCCGGGCGCGTCCTCAGGCCCGGAGGCCGCGCGTCCAATGGCCAGCTCCTATCGCCTGTCCAAGTCCCGGTTCACGGCCGGACTCCAGTGCCACAAGCTCCTGTGGTGGCGCGTGCATGAGCCTGACGCGCCTGAACTGGTTGTCGGCGCCGCACAGCAGGCGATCTTCGACCAGGGCACACGCGTGGGCGAGGTGGCGCGGACCTACGTGCCCGGCGGCGAGCTCGTGGACCTGCCGCACGACGCATTCGCCGGGCGGATCTCGATGACCCTGGAGCTTCTCGCCCGGCAGGCCCGGGCCATCTACGAGGCGTCGTTCTTCGCGGGCGACATCTACGCCGCGGTCGACATCCTCGAGCGCGACGGCGATCGCCACCACCTGATCGAGGTGAAGTCGTCCACCAAGCTCAAGGCGGAGCATCTCCCGGACGTCGCGATCCAGCTTCACGTGTTGCGATCGATTGGCATCGACGTCTCGCGCGTCGAGCTGATGCACCTCAACCGCGGGTGCGCCTACCCCAACCTCGAGGACCTTTTCGTCCGGGAGGACGTCACCGCCGATGCCGAGGCGCTGCAGGCCGACCTGCCGGAGCTGATCGTAGGCCAGCTGCGCATGCTCGCGGGCGGCCTCCCCGACGTGCCGATCGGCGACCACTGCGGGAAGCCCTACGAGTGCCCGTTCCTGGGCCGCTGCTGGCGGGACGTGCCGGAGCACCACGTCAGCACCCTGTACCGCGTGCGAAACGGCGGCGACGACCTGATCGCCCGGGGGTTCGAGACCATCGCCGAGCTGCCCTCCGGGGGCCTCAGCCCTGTCCAGGACCGCCAGCGGTTGGCCGTCCAAACGGGCCGCCTCATCGTCGAGCCCGGACTCGCGCGGGCACTGCGCGCATTCGAGGAACCGCTCGCGTTCCTCGACTTCGAGACCGTTGGGCTTGCCATCCCGGTGTGGGATGGGTGCCATCCCTACGACCAGGTGCCGGTGCAGTTCAGCTGCGATCGCCAGGTCCCGGACGGCACCATCGCCCACCACGAGTGGATCGCGGATGGCCCCGGTGACCCGCGTCCCGAACTGGCGCGGGCGCTCGTCGCGGCCTGCCGCGGCGCCCGTACCGTCGTGGCCTACAACGCGGGCTTCGAGCGCGGGTGCATCGAGAGGCTTGCCGACGCAGTGCCCCAACTGGCGGACGATCTCCTCGACATCGCGGCGCGCCTCGCGGACCCGCTGCCCGTCGTCCGGGAGCACGTCTACCACCCCGACTTCCACGGCAGCTTCAGCCTGAAGGCTGTCCTCCCCGCCCTCGTGCCGGGCCCCGGTTACGAGGAGCTGGAGGTCGCGGAAGGTGCCACGGCGAGCCTCGCGCTCGACCGTCTCATGTTCCGCGGGGATGCGATGACGGCCGACGAGAGGCAGCGCCTGCGCGACGCTCTGCTCCGCTACTGCGCTCTCGACACGATGAGCATGGTCAGGCTGTTGGAGAGACTCCGCGAGCTGGCTTGAAGGAGCACATGGGCCGGCCGCTACATGAAATCGGGTTCCGTGGCGCGGTCCGGCCTTCCTCAGCCGCGCGCTGTTGCCTCTGTCGAGCGCGCCCTCCGGGCGTGCTCCGCATGGCTTCTCCAAGGCAGGAGATCGAGCACACGCGGAGCGCGCGCCCCACAGAAACGAGATCGGCAGATTACGAGCATTCCTTTGTGCCTTCGTTCAGAGCGCCTTCGTAGAACCGCTGCAGGTCATAGCTTCGCTGCGTCCGAGCGGAATACTGCGGCGCCGACAGATAGATCCAGAACGCTTGCGGAGCGGTGCTCAAGACAGTGATTCGCTCAGAAGGGCCGCGCGCCCACCAGAAGCAGGGATCGGGAGATCCGCTCCCCGGATTGTTCGGGGTTTCCAAGAATCGAATCATCTTGGGCATGAACTCCGGAACGACATCGACCGTCATCGAATAGTCCGTCGCGTTGAGAGCGCGAGACTCGGTGTTGCGTACCCAGAACCCCATCAGGTAAGGAAGCGGCACCATGGACAGGTTGGCGGGCGGGACGTGAGGAATCAGTTCTCCCGAGCCCTTGGGATAGTGAACTTCGTAATGCAGCCGCACACCGATGGGGTTGCCGCGGGCCGTCAGCAGTTCCTCGTCATCGATGCGAATCAAACGCGATTCCGTCTTGATTTTGGAGTCCAGGGACGCCAGGTGGTGGGATCGGTACAGGGAGTACAGGGCGAAAACACCGAGGATCGCGACCGGCAGCAGCCCGATACCAAAGAGCCACCCCAGACTCCTGGATTTTCGGTGAAACCACAGCCCGTAGCACGCCCACAGGAGCACCGAAGAGACAGCCGCCGCAGAGAGCAGGAAAAACCGGACGACAGCCTTGAACCAGTCTGCGTGGATCGGAGTGAGCAGTGCATAGGAGAAATACGCGAGGGTGAAAAGGACGGGGACCCAGATCGGATTCTTGGCTTTCATAATTCCGCGCGTCTTCTCCTCACCCAAGACAATCGTTCCTCGCGATATTACTGCTGTTCGGCAAGACCACGAGCTGAACATTGGCCATGGCCCCGCGCTCTGCAGTTTTCCTTGACACCTGACTGGGGAAGGATAGTCGTGTGTAGCGGCCGCCCGCCGGGCGGCTGGTCTTCCGCCGAGACCGCATGAGTGCCGACGGCCGGCCGGCGGCCGGCCGCTACATCCAACAGCTCGGGTCTTGGGGCGCGGTCGTCCTCAGGCGCACGCCGAAACACATTCTCACCGCGCGCCCTCCACGGCGAAGAGCTGCGACACCACCCGGACAAACCTGTACGCGTAGGCCCTGCCGTCGTCCGACACCGTGGCCCCCATGGCCCTGAGGACGCCCGTCCTGTCGACCGGGGCGACCTCGCGAACCAGAGTGCGGCGACCGGAGACGATGTCCAACCGCTCGATCCGGAACGGCATGCTCGCCGCGCGGAAGACGTCGAGAGCGCGGCCATCCGCGCTCCATCGGATGACTTCGTCGTCCGCGGTCAGGCCGGGCACGCTCCGGGCTTTCTCTTCCCCGTCAAGTTGGATGAAGTAGGCTCCGCCCGGTATCGAGTACAGGATTTGCTGACCGTCCGGTGAGACATGGCCGCTCGTCGTTCCTGCCGGCGTGACCGGCCGTGGCGGTCCTCCCGAGACACCCTGCGCGTAGCACCGCGAGGCCTTGCCGAGTTCGTTGCCAACCACCAGAACGCTCCTTCCGTCCGGGAACCAGCTCGCCGATTGGTAGGCCTCCAGGGCACCGCGCGGAAGGCGCTGCGGCTCCCCGGCACCGGTCGGGTAGATGACGAGCTGCGGCGGCGTGTAGACGATGGCGAGGGCCCACTTCCCGTCAGGCGAGAGGCCATAGGCCTGGCCCGCGCCCAGGCGCACCACGGGACCGCCGTCGGTCCCGCGGATGCAGACCGCGTAGTTCGCGCCGGCGGTTGAGGAGGAATCAGTGAAAAGTAGGGTGCGACCATCGGCCGCAAGAAACGGAGAATTGGAGAAATCGAGCCATGAGAGATCGCGCTCGGTGCGCGCGCCCGGGGCAAGGACGGAGATCTCGTCACGAAAGTCGTCACGGGTCACGAGCCAGCGCCCGGTGCGGGAGACGTCGTGCAGCGTCAGCCCCCCGGCGCTTCTCAGCGCGACCCGCCGGTGTCCGGAGAGATCGACGCCGTAGAGCGTGTGACCGTCCCCTGCCGGGCTGGCGGTGAAGAGGACCTCATCGCCTGCCCGAGACCAGGAAATGCCCTGCTCCCCCGAGTAGTCGCCCGAAAGGACGGTGCGCGTGCCCGCCCGGTCCACGACGATGACGGAGCCGCGGTCGTCGAACTTCACCGGGTGCTCGAACAGGGCGATCCGGTCGCCTCGCGGCGAGACGTGAAGGTCGCTCAGGTAGCCCGCGGTCTCGTAGAGCGCCGTGCCGATCGGAAACTCCAGCCGGTCCTTCCCGTTCGCCTCCCGAATGATGGCCAGTTCCGTGCCGTCGGGCGACCAGTCGGCTTGACGGACGTTCTCGAGGATCTCTCGAGGAGCCGTGCCCCCGAGCGAGACCCGCGCAAGCGTGCCGGTGAACAGCCGCTGCCAGACGTAGCGGGCGTTGGTCAGGACGGCCAGCTCCCCCTTGGAGGAGATCGACAGGAGGTGCGTTTTCGGCAGTCCGAGCGGGCGGGGCTCGGGGAACCCGGGGCCGATCGTGAACAGTTCGGGAACGTTGCCCTCGAGCGCCGCGCTGTAGACGATCGTCTCGCCGTCCGGCGCGAAGGCGGCCTGGAAGATCGCCTGCGGACGGAAGCTCATCTGGCGAAAAACGACTCCCTCAGCCGAGCGCCGCTGGGCCTTCTCGCCTTGCCGAAACAGAGTCAGACCGGCGACACCCAGCACGGCGACGACGACGACCGCGGTCAGCCACAGGCGCCAGCCCCTGCGCGCGGCGGCCTCGGTGGTCCGGCCCTCGGAGGTCGAGCCTGGGAGCGGCTGAGGAGCGAAGGCGATGTCCGGCGCGGCCTGGAAACGCTCCGCTGCGGAACCGGCTAACTCCTCTTCGATCGCCACGCGCGCCTCGCCGATGTCGCGCAGCCGGCGTTTGACGTCCCGATCGAGGCAACGCGACAGCAGCAGCCGAATCCGCGCGGGCGTCTCGGGAGGCAGGGCGCTCAAATCGACTTCCTGGCGGAGCACGGCGGCGAGCACGTCCACCGTATCGTCGCCGGGGAACAGGAGCTTCCCGGTCAGCATCTCGTACAGGACGACCCCAAAGGCCCAGATGTCTGCCCGCCGATCGACCGCCTTGCCGCGCGCCTGCTCGGGGGCCATGTACGCCGCGGTGCCGAGGATCAGGCCCGCCTCCGTGCGGTGCCCCGCGACCGTCGGCGACAGTGCCGGGTCCGAGACACTCGTACCCCGCTCATCCCACTCCTTCGCCAGCCCGAAGTCGAGGACCTTCACGGTGCCGTCGGGCCGCACTTTCACGTTCGCCGGCTTGAGGTCGCGGTGCACGATGCCCTGCTCGTGGGCGGCCTCGAGGGCGTCGGCGATCTGCTTGGCGATCGGCAACGCCTCGGCGAGCGGCAGCGGCCCGCGTGCGATCAGGGCGGACAGGTCATCGCCCTCGACAAACTCCATCACGAGCGCGTGCTGGCCGTCTAGGTGCTCGAGGCCGTAGAGCACCGCGACGTTGGAATGATGGAGCGAGGCCAGGACCTTCGCCTCGCGCTCGAACCGGGCATGTCCCTCGGCGTCGTCCGCAAACCCCTCCGGCAGGAACTTCAGCGCCACCTCGCGCTCCAACCGCGTGTCCGTGGCGCGGTACACGACGCCCATCCCGCCCGCGCCGAGGGGGGTTGTGATCTCGTACGATCCGAGGCGGGTGCCCTGTTCCAGTGCCATATCCTGCGACTCAATATTAACACAGTTTCAAGTGGAGTTCTTCCCGACTTTGGAGGAGGTCCTGCGGCGGCGCTGGGAGGAGCCCGCCGCCGGGGGAACCGGCTGCGCTTCTGGCATTGCGAGGAGGACCGCCGGCGGCGGGACGACGAAGGATCTCCCCGAACCCGCGAGCGGCCGGGTCCGTGCGCTCGCAGGAATCGACATAGGTAGGCCCTCGCGGGCTTTCCCTGTCACACCACCGTGCGTACGGGTCCGTACACGGCGGTTCGGTTGGTTTTGGCGTCACAAGGCGAGCTCCAGACGGGGGAGACCGAGC
>Ga0182010_10000898_pt1 | contig 16509 bp, 14 predicted proteins | sample 611E1MmetaG_FD_120488 | JGI IMG/M metagenome (GOLD analysis project Ga0182010, IMG submission 120488) | Permafrost microbial communities from Stordalen Mire, Sweden - 611E1M metaG | ecosystem: Environmental > Terrestrial > Soil > Wetlands > Permafrost | place: Sweden: Stordalen | collected...
ACCAGCAAGGGATTGCAGCCTTCGCTGGGGCTGTATAGGAAGACCCCGGCCGGGGTCGAACGCCTCGGGCCGGCGGCACGCGTGCACCCAGGCGATGTCGTGCAGGTGCGCTACATCGCCGCGGGCAAGCGCTTCGGGGTCGTGGCGTCGTGCGACGCCCGTAGCGCGGTCACGCTGCACCTGCCCGAGACGCCCGGCCGGGCGGCCGCATTGGCCAAGGATGGCGAGCGGGCGCTGGCCCATGCCTATGAGCTCGACAACTCGCCCGGCTTTGAGCGCTTCGTCTTCGTCACCGCGGATGCGCCCTTTGATACTGACCTGGTGGTGCGCAGCCTCAAACAAGGCGCGGCGTTGCCCCCAGCGTTGGCAATCTGGTCGATCACCCTCGTAAAGGAAACGCCATGAATTCTCGGCCAAGCTTCTTTGTCCTGCCTTCCCTGATCGCTCTACTCTTCGCCTCAGCCGGGCCAGCGATTGCGGCCGATCCCGGCGATGCCCCGTCGCTCCGACGCTTCGCTTTGGTGGCCTCGGCGAACAGTGGCGGCCCGGGCCGCGCCCACCTGCGCTTTGCCAATTCCGATGCGGAATCGCTGGCACGCGTGCTCGCCAGCCTGGGTGGTGTACAGGCACGCGATATTCTCCTGGTCCGCGAGGCAAGCCGGACCGCCCTGCAGGACGCCTTCGAGCAAGTGAGGAGACAGATCGCGGCTGAGCGCCGGCCACAAGTGCGGCGCGAGCTGTTCGTCTACTACTCGGGTCATTCGGACGAGGACGGCCTGCTTCTAGGCGGGGAACGGGTCGGATATGGGGAGTTACGCCAATGGATCGATCAAACTGCCGCGGAGGTGCGCATTGCCGTACTCGATTCCTGCGCCTCGGGAGGCCTGATCCGGCTGAAAGGAGGCGTGCGGCGCCAGGCCTTTCTCTCCGATGCCTCAACCCAGGCGCGCGGTCACGCTTTTCTGACCGCCAGCTCGGCTGACGAGGCGGCGCAGGAGTCCGACCGCATCGGCGCGGCCTTCTTCACCCACTATCTGCTCTCGGGCATGCGCGGCGCCGCGGACAGCAACCGCGACGGTCGCGTGACCTTGAACGAGGCCTACCAGTTCGCCTACAATGAGACCCTGCAGCGCACGGAAACCTCGCGAGCCGGCGCGCAGCACCCAGCCTACGACATCCAGCTCGCCGGCACGGGCGATCTGGTGATGACGGATCTGCACATGTCGAACGCCCGACTGGTGTTGGGTCGCGAGCTCTACGGTCGCATCTATGTACGCGATGCCAGCGACCATCTGCTGGTCGAGCTGCGCAAGGAGCCAAGCTATCCAGTTGAGCTGGGGCTGGACCCAGGCGCGTATCGCGTGGTGATGGACAGCGACGGCCGCCTCTTCGAGGCCAAGGCCGAGCTGGCCGACGGCGGACGGGTCGAGCTGGGCAAGAACCAATTTCACGCGGTGACGCCCATGCTGAGCACCCGGCGCGGCGATGAGGTCGGATCGCTTGCGCAGCCACCGCTCGGCCCCAACCTGCCTGCGCCCCGCCGCTACAAGGATGTCGCCGTCGACCTGGTGCTGGTGCCGGGCGTGCGGCTGTCGGGCCCATCGGAGCTACCCGTCCGCAACCACTTCGTACTCGGCTTGGTGGGCCATTCGGATTCGCTGCACGGCCTGCAGCTTTCTCTGGCGGGAAACATCGCCCAGTATGAAATGGTGGGCGCCCAGATTGGCGGCTTCTACCAGCTCAGCTACGGCCCGGCGCGAGGCGCGCAACTCGGATGGGGCGTGAACATGGCTCTGGGTGGCATGCGGGGAGCCCAGCTTGCGTGGCTTGCCAATATTTCAAACGGCGAGTTTCGCGGCTTCCAGGCTGCCCTGATCAACATCAGTCGCGGCCCCCTGTACGGCTTTGACGCCGGTCTGGTGAACATGACGTCTGGAAGTCTGCGCGGTTTCCAGGCCGGCTTGGTCAATCTGGCCCAGAGTGACGTTCATGGTCTGCAGGCCGGGTTGGCTAACCTGACCGGCCTTGGAGCGGAATCGAACGGCGCCCAGCTTGGCCTGGCAAACGTCAACGGCAGCGTCGAAATGTACAACGGCGCCATGGTGGGGCTGGTCAATGTGGGACGCAAGGTTCACGGCGCCCAGGTTGGTCTGGTGAACGTCGCGGGCGAGGTCGAAGGAGCACAGATTGGCCTGGTGAACTTCGCGCGCAAGAACCAGGGCGTGTCCGTCGGGCTTGTGCCCATCGTGCTCGACGGCTATCACAGTGGGCTGCTTTGGTTCAGCGACCAGAGCGCACTCAATCTCGGCGCCAAGCTGGGAACGCGGAACGTGTATGTGGTCCTGGGCGCCGGCATGACCCGCGATCGCACCAGCAACGGCCGTCGCGAGTTCTCGTCGACCTTCGGCATCGGCGGTCATTTCACCCCTGTGCGCGGCCCCTTCTTTCTCGACGTCGACGTGATCGGGACCAACTTCTCGGATGGCGACGGGAACGATGAACATCGCCCGATCACCAGTTTGCGCCTGCAGGCCGGCTGGCAGATCGCCCGCTATTTCGCGGTTGTCGCCGGGCCCACGCTGAACGTGCAGGTCGCCCAGGACGACAAAGACCGCGCACCCCGCGGGGTCGGATGGGCCGAGCAGGTCTGGCACAGTGGCGACCACACCGTCCGCATGTATCCTGGCCTGATGGCGGGACTGCAATTCTAGGCGACGACTTCGGGGTAGTATCCGCGCGAGGAGATCCCCATGTTGATCGTCATGAAACCGCAGGCGACCACAGCCCAGATCGCGGCGGTGGTCGAGAAGATTCACGCGCTCGGGCTCGATGCCCACGAGATCCCCGGGGCCCAGCGGGTGGCTATCGGCATCACCGGGAACCGAGGCGCGCTCGACGCCGAGTCTTTCGCATCCTTGCCCGGAGTGGCTGACGCCATCCGTGTGTCGCAGCCCTTCAAGCTAGTGTCGCGCGAGGTGAAAGAGGAAGACACGGTTATCGACGTGGGGGCCAGCCGTCTGGGGGGCCCCGCTCTGGCCATCATCGCTGGTCCCTGTTCCGTCGAGTCTGAGGAACAGATCCTAGAAGTGGCCCGCGGCGTGAAGGAGCTGGGCGCCACCTTTCTGCGCGGCGGTGCCTTCAAGCCACGCACCAGCCCCTACGAATTCCAGGGGCTGGGTGAGAGTGGCCTCAAGCTCCTCGCGCTGGCGCGCGAGAAGACCGGGCTCAAGGTGGTGACCGAGGTCATGGACACCGACGATCTGCCGCTGGTGGCCGACTACGCCGACGTGCTGCAGTTGGGTGCGCGCAACATGCAGAACTTCTCGCTCTTGCGCCGTCTGGGCAAGCTGGGCAAGCCCGTGCTGCTGAAGCGCGGACCCTCGGCCACCATCAAGGAGTGGCTGATGGCCGCCGAATACATCGTCTCCAACGGCAACTACCAGGTCGCGCTGTGCGAGCGGGGCATCCGCACCTTTGAAACCATGACCCGCAACACCCTAGACCTGAACGCGGTGCCGGTCCTGAAGTCCCTCACCCATCTGCCCGTCATTGTGGACCCCAGCCACGGCATCGGCATGCGCCGCCACGTGCCGGCCATGGCCCGCGCCGCCGTCGCGGCCGGGGCCGACGGACTCATCATCGAGGTCCACCCCTGCCCTGACCAGGCTCTCTCCGACGGGCACCAGTCCCTGTCGCTGCCGGAGTTCGCTGACCTGATGCGCGCGGTGCGGGTCATCGCCGGCGCCATCGGGCGGCCGGTATGACGGGCGGATACGCCGGGACCGCCTCGGCCACTTCGCCGGCTCAGTAGACTTCTACCTCGGAGAGGTGGAAAACAGTCGTGGCCAGATCGGTCAGGCGCACGTAGCGTGCATTGGTGGGCGGGAAGTCCGCTTTCCACTTCTCGAATTGCTCTTTCCGTTCAGCCACCGCACGGAACTGGACGCCGTCCCGGCTGACCTCGATCCTCAGCGGCACCGCCCGCTCCTGGCAGCAGTCGGCACGGTTGTAGACGACCACACGGGAGATGCGTTGCACTCTGCCCAAATCGATGGTCGCATTCTGATTTGGGCCATCAATCGTGTGAAAGCCGAGGTTGGTCCGATCGCCGTCCACCAGCAAGCGGGTATCGCGACCATAGTCCGGGTGCAGAGTCACCACGGTGACCGGTCGGTGCAAGGCGAGATTCTGGCGAGCGGTGGCCTTTTCGATGGCGAGCGCCAGGCCTCCGATCGCAAGCAAGAGGGCGACCGCGATCTTGGTCCAGCGCATGAACAGCACGGCGCCCACCCGTCTCGTGTCGCGATCGAGCGGATCGCGCAATCCCTCGGCCAGACTGGCCATGGTACTCGCGGCGAGGCTTCGCTTGGCCGGGGGAAGCTTCGCGAGGAAAGACTCCCTCTGGTCGCCTAGGGCGGACGTGACGAGCCCTCGTTGCTCCTCCGACATGGCTCCGAGCAGAGGCTCTCCCAAAGGCAACTCGGCCAGCCGGGCCCAGTAGTCGTCGCCCGCTGGGATGGGACCCAATTCCCTGCCAGCCCGAGCAAGGTGTACCCGGATAAGCAGCGCGACGGCCGCGCAATCGAGCAGGAGCGCAGATCCCTCGCCCTCGCCCGACTCACCGAGCTGGCTAGCGCCAACCCGGGCGGCGCACGCGAACTGATACTCGTCCCAGCCGGGATAGCCAGCTGCGTACCTCTGTCGCATAGCGCTATCCATCCGCTCTTCCATCCAAAAGAATCGGCGTAACAGCCGCCCGAACCTGCTCGGTGCCCGGCTCGCGGTTGTCCCTGGCGCGACAGCCACCGTGGGGCTGGCGGCGCCGGCCCCTGCAACGCTTGATGCCGGCGCGGATGCCTGCGCGCTCGGCGCGACTTCCGCCGCGTGCTTCGGATCGTTGACGTCACCAATCATGGCAAGTCTCCTATACCCCGAATGAACGCAAGAGCCTAGCCCGTGTTTGTCAGCGACCGATGATCAACTCCCTCCGGATCACCAACCGACCTGATCTCTAGTCGCCGGTCGATGCTTCCTCACCCACGGAGGGAGCCAGCTACTCCCAGCAGGGGTAGCCCCGTTTCCATTTTCTTGCTGCCAAAGACGTCGTCTTGCGGGAGGATTGTCGTACCCGATCAGGCGTGGCGAGCACGCGGGGCGTAGCATGAAGACGCGCATTCTTTGTCTGGGCAACGAACTGGTTCGTGACGATGGTGTTGGGATTCGGGTGGGGCGAATCCTGGCATCTCTGCCTCTCCCGCAGGAGGTGCGGATCGAATTCACACCCCATCTGGGTTTCGATCTGTTGGAGGCTGTGCAAGAGTCAGAGCGCCTGATTTTGGTCGATGCCATGCATACCGGCCGGCAGCCCGGGACCTGCATCACCCTCAAAGGTGCGGCCATCGAGCGCTATGCCGCGGGCGCGGCAGTTTCTCACACGGTGGGCATCGCCGAGCTTATCAAGCTGGCGCAGCACCTAGCGCCGGACTGGCGCCGGGCTTCCATCTTTTTTGTCGGCATCGAGGGGCAGGCTTTCGACGAGTACGGAATCGATTTGACCCCCGCGGTCCGCCAAGCCATTCCCGAGGCTGTCACGCAAGTCCTTCGCGCGATCGGGGCGAGCGAAGCGCTACTCGCACAGGCAACCCACGCCAGCGCGCAGTATCTGGATCCGGCGCTCGCAACCATCCTGCTGGGCGAGCCGGGGCGTGGTCAGCGATGACCGGCGCCCCCAGGTTGGGGATTCACTCATCGGAATCGGTAAACCTGCCGGCAACCGCGACCGCCAATTCGTTCACGACCCGATCGGCATCCTGGGCACTGGGTTCGCCGGGCCCCAGGGTGGCGACCCCCAGGCCTTGCCCGCCGGTTTCGAAAAGCCGGCAGGATAGGATGACCCGGTTGGTGTCGCTAAGCCGTATGGCATCCACATCGGCCAGCGGCAACAAGACGCGTGTCCGCGCAACCATGTCGCTGGCGATGGCGGCGAAAGCGGCCAACCCTTCCTGCGGCATGGGTTCGCCGGCACTCGCGATGAGAAAGCCCTGTGTATCGGCCAACACGGCGGTGCGGGCTCCGTCGGGTTGAACCAGGGTGCGCAGGCTCGCCTCCATGTCGGTCCCCACTGTGTGCAATGCTTGTACGCCGGGCGTCGCAGCCGCATCGTCTTTGCTCGGACAACCACTGGCATAGAGCTGCGCCTCCAGATCCTTCTCTCGCCGACGCAAATAGGCCACTTCTTCGGTCAGCGCCACCAAGTCATGGACCCGGGCCCGCAGGTCCGCCAGTTCCGCCTGATCTTGCAGGAGCTCCCGCAGCCGGCGAGCCATCAGCTCCGCGTCCAAGCGCAGGCTCTTGTGCTCAGCCATGAGTCGTTCCAACTCCCCCGCGGCTTCGTCATGCAACCGGAGGTCCGCCACCTCATCGCGCAGCTTGCGGTTTTCCTCGAGGAGTTGCTCCAGGTCCGACAGCTTAGCTTGCGCGGCTGCGAGTTGTACCCGCGCCTCGCGCGCATCATCCTCGCGCGTGGCCAGCTCGCGAGCCGAAGCCTCCGCGTGGACCTTCTCCTCACGCAACATCGCATTCTCTTGGCGTAGCTGGTCCAACTCCCGCAACCGGACCTGGGCCTCCTGCCATGCTTCGCGCGCCGTGGCCGCACTCGACTCTACGGCCGCGAGGGCCTCGCTGACCACGCGATGCTTGGTCTCCAGGTCCCGACTCTGCGCCACCAGCTCATCACACTCGGCCTTGCATCGGGACAGCGCCTCTGTCAAGCGCTGGAGATCGGCGCGTAGGGCCACCTGCTCGGCCGCCCAGGTGGCCTGCGATGCTGATGCCCGGGCCTCGCTCTCTGCCACGACGGCTTCCAGCTTTTGCTGCCAGGCTGCCTCATTCTTGGCTTGCAAGACCGCAGCAAGGCTCTTCCCCTCCTCGGCCTGACGTAGGGATTCGGCCAAGGCTTTGACCTCGGCTTCACAGCGCTGACGCTCATCACGGGCTTGCGCGAGCTCACGCGCGGTTGCAGCCTGCGTCTCCTGGAACGCTCGGTCTCGTTCCGCGAGACGGAGTCCATCGGCCTTCTGCTCGTCCAATGCCTGTTGCAGCCGCCGCAGCTCGAGGTCGGCGAGATCCTTCTGTCGAAGCTGCTCGGCGCGCTGCCCTTGTAGCTGCTGCTCCCAGGCCTCGGCGGTCTTTTCTTCGCGCTCAAACGCCTCTCGATTGTTTGTTTCGGCGGCGCGCAATCGGTCGCTCAGGGTCTTTGCTTCGCTGGTCAATCGTTGGACGTCTGCGCGCGCGGTGTCGCGTTGGCGCTCCGCCGCACTGATTGCTTCACGGACCTCTGCACCCTGCTGCTCGGCAATCAGCCGGGCCTGGGTTTCATTCAACGTCCTCTGGAGCGCATCCACTTGGGCGCGCGCCCCGTCACACGCCTTCTGCGCGAGCGCTTGCGACTCCTGTGCCTCGCGACGGAGACGCGCCTCTTTTGCCAGCGCGGGGTCGGTCCCACGGCTGGGCACGGCCAACCAGCCGGCCAGGAAAAACGCCACGGCGCCTACGGCGCTGAGGAGGATGAGAAGGTACAAGGGCGACATCGATGCGTCCTTTAGCGAAATTCAATCTCGACCCGTCGGTTCTGCGGCCGGGCAGACGGGATGATGGCGCCACCAAGAGGTTTGCTGGCGCCGAAGCCTTGAGCCTCGATGCGCGCCCGATCGACACCCTGGGCCACCAGCCACTCCTGTGCGGCGCGCGCCCGCTGCCAAGACAGGAGGTTGTTGAAGCGTTCGGTTCCGATATCGTCGGTGTGCCCATTCAGACGGACGTGGAATCCGGGCCGTGCCGTCATAACAGCGAGCAAGCGTTCCAGGGTTGCTCGGGCGTCCTTGCGGAGAACCGCGGCGTTCCGCCGAAAGAGCAGGGCCGGCAGAGCCTCGGGGGGGTTGGCCGCGGGTTCGACCGGGGTTGGGAGCTCCTGCGCAACTGGGGCCGGCGCGGGAGCCAGCCCCACAGGAACAGCGGACGGCAACGCGGGCGCGCTTGGCGCGGGCACCACAGGCGCAGGCCTCACCTCATGGGCGAGGGTGCGGGGCAACACGATCGCGTCCAACACCACCAGATCGGCCATTCCGACAAGCAAAAGCATAGCAACGATGGCCGTTCGGGCGACGGGCGACAGACGTGAGGGTGAGGCCCCGGGCAGGCGATCGTCAGCAGTCACGCCTGCCATGGGTACGCCCGCGGAGGTCATTACGCTGCGGCTTGGAGCGCCTTGGCCACTTCCGTGCAGCGCCGCTTGACCTCGATGAACACCAAACCGAGCTTGGCATCCTTGGTGGTCAGCACCACCAAAACGGCATCCGGGCCCACGGCATTGAGAACGACGTAGCCTTTCTCACTGCGCACGTAGACCTGTTCCATGGTTGATGCCATCAGTTCGGTTGAGATACGCTCGCCTACACCCAGCATGGCTGCGGTCATGCCTGAAACCAATTCCTCATCGACCTCGCTGGGTAACACGGAGGCGACGATGAAGCCGTCAAAACTGACGACGGCGGCACCAATGATGTCGGGCGAGGCCCCTCGAAGGCCGCGCAAGATGTCTTGCATTTTCTCAGTACGCGAAGCCATGTCCTATCCTCCTAGATGGTTGGTGTTATCGGTTCTCGTCGCGGATTTGAAATCTGACTGAGCACTGGCCGACCGCGGACAGCGTGGTCACCCCGTAGTTGCGGCCGGAAAAGGCGCTCATGAGGCCTGCCCAGTATTCGTGGAACAGGTCACACAGGTTGGCGGTGCCAGCGACCTCACCCTGCTTGGACACCACCTTGCGAAGAGCGCAGTTGGGGAAGGTGAGGGCGATGGTGTTGCCCTCCTGCTCAACCTTCGCATCGAAGTCGAAGGCATTGACGAAGCGGCGGCGCAGCGCTGCCAAAAGATCGGCTGTGCTGCCGGCCTCGTACATCTCGGGCATGTGGGCTGCAGCCAACGTGCCGGCCGAGCGACCGACCGCCCTTTGCCCGCGCCCCATGATTTCTTTCAAAGCATCGGCCAGCGCCTTGAGGCGCACATGCGTGTCCTGCAGAGCCTCGTCATAGTCCGCCTGCGAAAGCTGAGCCACCGCGGGCGTCTGTTGCAGGAAGTGGGCGATCAAGGCGGCATTCTTTTCGATGCGGTGGAACGGGCGTTGTTCGATGGCGTCGCTGACCGTGAGACAGCGGGAGGGGCAAAGATACGCGCACGAGGTGCAGCCGATGCAATCGTCTGGACGCGCCACTTTGGCGATGTTTTCCGCGTCGTTGTGCTCGAACACATCCGTGGGACAGATGTCCACACACAGACTGCAGTCCCGGCAACCAGGCTCGTCGATTTGCACTGTGGGCATGGCTATCTCCTCACGTTGCGCACGCATGTGCCATTCTGGTTCACACCAATGTCCATGGGCATCTGGCCCACCCGATGGGTCGAGCAAGACAAGCAGGGGTCGTAGCAACGGATGGCGAACTCGACCCCATCGAGCAATTCTTGATCGCTCTTGCCCAGCAGGCTGCTCGCCGCATCCTTGATACTGGCATTGATGCTGGAGATGTTGTGTTGGGTCGCCACGACGAAATTGGCAGACTCGATCACGGCGTTCGCATCCACCTGGTAGTCGTGAATCAGCACGCCGCGCGGGGCCTCCACGTGGGCGACCGCGTGCCGTTTGAGCGCACCCGTCTTGCTGCGGACCTCGTCCGATGCAATGGCTTCGTCGTGCAGCAGGAGCGTTGCCTTTTCTGCGCAATGAAGCAGTTCCACCAAACGAGCCCAGTGTCCTGCCACGGTCTGCCGCGTGGGATTTCCGCAGGTTGCCTTGAATTCGGCCAGGGCCTGGTCCGCCAGCGGGGTACCCGTGACCTCGGCGCAATTCAAACGGGCGAGAGGGCCCACGCGATAGCTCCGGGTCGCGTCCCCCTCGCGCAACAGGACCTGCTTGCCGTAGCTGTACGGCAGGGCCTCCTCGGTCATGTGTTTCGCGTAGTCCTCGGCCGGAAAATCCAGCGCGACGCTGCCATCCGGCCTTCGCACGCGCAGGGTTCCGTCGTACAGATCGAGCGCGTTGCCCTGTAAAGTACCCATGTCATAGACTGCGAGCGGCAGACGGGCGAGGAGACTGGGATCCTTGAGTAAGGCCTGTTTGCCGGCGTCGAGCACCAACTTGGCCAGGTCCAGTCCTTCGCTGGTCAAGGCCTTGAGCGTCTCAACGTCATCCTTGGACAGGCCGCAGGACATCCCGCCGGCCACGGCGGTGACGGGGTGGGTGCCACGGCCGCCCACGACCTCGGCGATCTTCTGCCCGATGCTGCGCAGGCGCAGCGCCTTCTTAGCCAGATCGGGCGCGACCTCGAGCAGGCCCATGAGATTTCTCTTGGCCACCGGGCTGGATTGACCGAGAAAGATGTCCGGACCCGCCAGTGCGAAGAAGTGAATAGCGTGCGAGTGGATCATGCTGCCACAGTTGAGCAGCTGGCGCAGCAGCAGGGCCGTCCTAGGTGGGGGTGCCGAGAATAGCTTGTCCAGACACTTGGCCGAGACCAAGTGATGGGCATGGGGGCAGGTGCCGCAAATGCGCGTGGTAAGGGTGGGCATCAGCTCGGCCTGCATGCCCTGCACGAAACGCTCGAACCCGCGGAATTCGAGCACGTGCATGGTCGCAGCGCTGACTTTGCCGTCGTCGCCGATATCGATGCGCACTTTGGCGTGACCCTCGATGCGGGTCACCGGATCGATAGACAGGGTGCGGCTCATCGGGCGGCTCCTTGCTGGGAAATCCAGCGCCGAAGGAGAAACGTGGGTTTTTGGCGGAAGACCGGCGAAGCCATGGCGTAGGCGTAGTAGGTCTTGGCGCGCTTCTCGATTTCTGCCGTGATGTCGGGCTTGGGAATCTTGGTCATCATGGACATGCGCGTGGCGATCTCGGTGCGAATGTCCCGGTAGGGCTCCAGCACGATGGATTCGGACGGGCCCGTGCATCCCGAGCAGGGCATGCCTCGGGTGGGGCAAGCGCCGCGACAGCGATCCAGGGTGGCGCTGCCCATGCACAAGATTCCCTGCGAAAGAAAGCAGGTATCCTTTTCCATCGCGCCTTCATGCACGCGTCGCAGTTTCGCCACCTCAGTATGTTTCATGCGACGATCGCAGTGGAAGCACACGTTGTGGCGGCCGAAGTCAGGTTTGCTCTTGTGTAGAACAGCGGACAGGGCCTCGAACACGTAGAAGGCGTGGGGGGGACAGCCGGGCAGGTACAGGTCGACGGTGATGGCTGCATCCAGCGGCAAAACGCCCTCCCCAAGCAAGGCCGGGACATCCTGGTCGGGCACGAAATGGGTGGAGGTGGTGGGGTTCTTGACGAAGGCGCTTTCCGCCAGTTCGCTCTGCGTGTGGGCGTAGCCCGATCCCTGCGGTCCGCCGTACACGCTGCAGGTGCCAAAAGCCAAGATGGCGTCACAGCTGGCGCGCATCTTCTTGGCGCATTCAACGTCATGGTGCGTCCGGAGGGCGCCGGTGACGATACCCAACGCCGCCTTGGGGTAGTCTTTCACGTCCATCAAAATGGGCAGCCGGACGATGTCGATTTCCTCCAGCACCTTGAGCAGGCGCTCGTGCAGATCCACGATGGAGAGCTCGCAGCCCGAGCAGCCGGACAGCCATTCAAATGAGACCCTGACCTTGGCCATGGCGTCCTCCTAGCCCTGCAACACCAGTTCTTTGAGGCAGGCGTTCTCCCCCGCGTGGAGGATTTCCAGTTCGGCGCGCTTGCCCGTGATCTTCTGCACGTACCCACAGAACAGTCCGTGGTTCATCATGCATAGTGACTGTTTCTGTTCGTGGCCGTAGCGGAACAGCGAGCAACGGACCATGCAGTTGCGAAACACCAACTTGACGGCCTGCTTGCCGTCCTTTTCATAGACGAAGCCCGGCGCCGCCGCTGGTTTCCACGCCTCGAACGCCAGATGATTCCCTTGGCCCTGAGCTCTTCACTCACCACGGCCAGAGCGGCAAGAATCTCTGGCTCCTGCCGGCTGACGGAGCTCTTGAGCCCCACCGTTCTTCCCGCCCGAAAGGTCACGGACTCCGCCCCACGGCCCAGGACCTGCTCCAAACCGTGCGACAGCGATCCCATGACGACCAACAAGCCTTGCAGTTCGTCTCTTGTCTCAGCCGGACCCATGCGAACCTCCAATCTGGACTCCCCCCCAATTGCCTGCGCGCCTAGTGGGAAGTCTTCTTTTCCAACCTTCTTAGGTTCAAGTCTAGCGATCGATTCTCGGGATCGAGTTGCTTGGCGGCCAACCAGCACTCGCGTGCTTCGTCGACCTTCCCCGCGCGCAGGGCCGCGAACCCCTTGTCCACCAGTGCCGAAGATGCGCCGGGCGAGCGGGGCATGCTGCGCGCGTCGCTGCGGCCGCTTTGGACGTGCGCATGCTTTGAATCTTGGGAGGGCTGCGCGCGTTGCATATTGTCGAACACAGAGTCGTCGATGCGGATGGCCGGAAACGATCCCGAGCGGCGATGCTTTCCCTGGGCACGTTCATCGAGCGAACGGACCGCTTCCATCAGGGCATATTGCCAATCGTTGCTGATCGTGGTTTCGATTTCGACGGGGAGTGGGGCCGTGCGGAACACACCGTCCTCCGCCGCGATGATCTCGCGCAAGGCGTCTTGCCCAACCAGCGGACCCCAGGACGCATGGAGCAACTTGCCCCCTTTGACTACGACTGTGCCCTGCATCCCGTGGGCTGTGATTCGCAAGGACGAGGTTCGCTGGGCAAGACAGAGCATTTGAATCAGATCCGCCGCGGAGAGGGCGGCGAAGGTTCCCGAAAGTCGATGACGACAATCGAGCGTTTCGTGGACGATCTTTAGGACGTCGTGCTGCTCAAATGGTTTGCGCACCAGGCGGAGACAGCCGAGGCCTTGCATCTTCTCCTGTACCTTCTGCACGTCCTGGCCCGTGAGCACGACGAAAAGCATCTCAGGAAACTCGATGGCGGCCCAGCAGACGAAATCAACCCCGCTCATCCCCGGCAGATCGGCGTCACAGACCAGCACGTCGATCCCGATGTCGCGAACAATCTCGCGAGCCACTTCTGCGCTGCTGGTAACCAGCACGTCGAAACGCTCGTTTCCGGAATAGAGAGCGCGGTGAAGGGCAAGGGCCGCCTCGCTCTCCCCGTTCACCACGAGAACTTTGGGACGCCGTCTAGCCATCTGTCTGTCGTTCGGTAACTGCCTCCCCGAAAGCGAAGAGAGTTTCCATCCTTCAGGTTTCTCAACTATTGATTGTCACCAAGTCACGTACCCCCGCTGGTGGGCACTCTCCCGCGCATTCATGTTCCAAGTTCAGCTTGGCGGCGGGCTGAGTGTCCCAGTTTGAGAGCACACCAGACACTGCGAGAGACTGGCGTGATGGCGGCGGGGGTGACGGCTCAGGTGTGAGAGATCGGAGAGCTCGTGGATTTGCGAGGATAGCTCCAAGGAGTCAGAAGAAAGAAGCCGACACCGTTCTCGCCAGAGAAAGGAACAACCGGCCCACTGTCGATCACGCAGCTTTCTTGCACGATGGGCGTCCCAAGTCAATAGGCTGCGAGCGTGGCCCAACCACAGACACGAGCGGGACAGGCGCGACATAGTCGGGACGATGGGAGTGGCGCCAGGCGCCACACCCGCCTCGCCTCCGCGCGCTCCGTCTGCCTGACTCTTCATGGCGGTCGCTCCGATCTGTTCCACACGATTTCTTGCTTCACCCGAAATCCTTGCACCAGGAATGGCTACTGTAGTCTCGGATACCTCACTCGACTTGATCGATTCCACGCACGCGCCTCCAAGCTCTTCGACAGCCCCTTCTTCGGTGTTCTCGCCCCCAACTTGAGTGACGCGATGGCCAAGCTAGTCCCTCGGAGAATTCGCATCATCGTCGACGCGCGGGCATGACTCACGACGAAAACCTGGCCTCGACGCGCCCGATGCCACCTGGTAGGTCCTGGGGGGATGAAGTTCTTCGTGACCTGCGCCAGGGGCACCGAGGGTGCTCTCCGCCGCGAGCTGGTCGTCCAGCGCATCCACGCCCCCCGCGGCGCTGCCGGGGGCGTTTCCTTCGAAGGCACCCTAGAAGATGGGATCAAGGTGTGTCTGTGGTCACGCGTGGCCATGCGCGTCCTGCTCGAAGTCGGCCGCTTTCCCGCTTCCGATGGCCGCACCCTGTACGCCGGCACGCGCGCGGCGGACCTCAGCCGCTTTCTCGACAGCAAAACCACTCTCGCGGTCACCGCCACCACCCACGAAAGTCCCGAGCTGCACCACTCAGGGTTCGCCGCCCTAAAGGTGAAGGACGCCGTGGTCGATGCTCTCCGCGACCGCCTCGGCCACCGCCCCAACGTGGACGTGAAGAACCCCGACGTTTGCCTCGTCCTGCACTTGCGCGGAAGTGACGCACGCCTGTTTGTCGATCTGGCTGGCGAGCCGCTCCATCGACGCGGCTACCGGGTGGCCATGGGCGAGGCCCCCCTCAAAGAATCCTTGGCTGCGGCGGTGCTTGCCCTGGGCGGCGTGCGGGCGGAGCAGCCCTTTGTCGATCCCATGACGGGCACGGGGACCCTGGCCATCGAGCATGCGCTGGCAAGCCGCAACATTGCCCCGGGCCTACGTCGCGCCTTCGGCTTCGAACGATGGGCTGACAAGGGCCATCTGCCCGTGTTCGCGCGACTCAAACAGGCGGCGCAAGAAGCCCGACTGCCCAAGGCCCCCTGCTCTATCCTGGCCCGCGACGTCTCGACCACGGCGATTCAGTCGGCGCGCCGGAATGCCCGCGCCGCCGGCGTGGCCGAGGACATCCTGTTCGAGGTCGCCGATGTCGCGACACCAGTGTCGCGCAACCCCGCCGGAACCATCTGCATAAACCCGCCCTACGGCGAGCGGCTGCCGGGGCCGGCGCCCGAGCCGCCGCTGGACCAGATCTACGCCACCATCGCCCACACCCTAGACCTGATGCGCGGGTGGAGCGCGGTCATCCTGTGCGGCAACCCGCTGCTTGCACGCATCCTCCAGCGCAAGCATGAAATCTCGCACCGTCTGTGGAATGGCCCTCTTGAAGCGCGCCTGCTCGTGTACCGGCTGTAGGCTACATTCCGCTCAAGAAGCGCCACTTGTTGTTGGACGTTCGTTCCAACACGAACCTATGGCGATCGTTGACGCGGCGGTAGCGTTCGCCGGTTTCACTCTGCAGTTCGAATGCGCCGTTTAGGAATGCATCGACCTCGGCCCGATCGCCCCGCATGGTCACCCGCTGGTATTCGATGTCGTAGCGCAGAGACTGCACGCGCCCGAGGTGCCTCGTCAGAACCTCACGCAGGCCGTCGTAGCCGTAGTCATCGTTCGCCTGAGGCGTGCCTCCGTCCTCGAAGTACTCCTTCGACGCCAACAGCAGCAGTCCTTCAATGTTCTTCTCGATGAGGAGTTCCCGATATTGCTCGATTGTCTCGACGACAGCTAGGTTGTCCTCAGTAGCAGGGATAGTCGTTCCGGCTAGGTACCGCGTGTGACCGCATCCAGCCATGGCTGCTATAACCACGCCAGCCAGCGCACCGAGTCTTGAGGTTGTCATGCGTTCTTGGAGGGGATTAGCATCAATCGTTCCAGCAGAAAAGGCCCACGACGGTGCCCGTCCTTCGCCGCGCCCGGACCCACATGCGACTCTCTGGCCAGAAATGATCCGCCGCGCTGCCAAGATGACAGCGACCAGCCTATCGCTGAAACAGGCGATCGACGTTCTCCTTCTCCCAAGCAGAGGCTCGCGCGTAGTCGGAAAACTCGCGTTCCTGGGAGAGAAACTCGCGCGGATGGAAGCAGCGTCTTCTTCCACTCCGACGGATCTCATGTCTGCCGTGAAGCATCTCGTGGAACACAATCCATTCGACGAAGAAGAGCGGCACCTCGGCACGGTCGAGCGCGGGATGCACGCGAATGATGCGGTCCTCGACCGAAAAACTGCCCATCTTGATGGACCGCTGCTGTGCTCGGAAGACCGCCGGCCCCCAAGTGATGCGCGCCTGCAGCATCCCTTCGAAGTACCGCCGGTTCAGGCGATCGAAAATGTCCTGTAGATCGTGGACGCGTCCAGCCGGCCGTAGCCTAACCAGGCGCGGCCGGCGCGGCGCTTGAGAGATGATGTGCTCGTGACGCTCGATGAACTCCCCAAGAACTGCGGAAGCGCGCCGGTCGTTGTGGACCACGTAGCGCGCAACGGCCCGCGCAAGCCGAGGCTCGGCGCCGAGGAATATGCGGTGAATCCTAACCACGTAGGCCGCGGGCCCGCGCCGCACCGCCACGATACTGTAGCGATTGTTGGTTAATGTGAGGCGCAAATCGTGGCCCGGCGGCAGATAGGCAGCTACGGCCTGCTCCAGGCGAATCTCCTCCAGTGGGCGGCCGCCAGCGGGGAGCCTGACGACCCGACCCGGGTTCCTTGCCCGGGCG
>Ga0182010_10000899_pt1 | contig 16492 bp, 15 predicted proteins | sample 611E1MmetaG_FD_120488 | JGI IMG/M metagenome (GOLD analysis project Ga0182010, IMG submission 120488) | Permafrost microbial communities from Stordalen Mire, Sweden - 611E1M metaG | ecosystem: Environmental > Terrestrial > Soil > Wetlands > Permafrost | place: Sweden: Stordalen | collected...
AAGATCCGGCGAAAAGCCGGCGGCGCCCTCGCCACGGCATTGGATCTGCAGCGGCGCCGCGCCAACGAGAGTAGGCGTGTCCTGAAGCCGCGGCCAGATCGCCGCCATCCCTGCGACGAGCGCCACCACCACGGCTAGCCCGGCCAAACCTGGCCGCCCGGCCAATCGAAACCTTGCTCGGGTCCTCCCTCGCACTGGCTGAACGGCGCCGGTTGCGTTGCCCAGAGCCGTCAGCGGTTCACCGTAGGTTCGTTCGTCGGAGGGCCGTTGCCGAAGAGCCGATTCGATCTGATCGTCGAGGTTCATGGCCGATCCTCCTGCGTGAGACGCCGGCGCAGGCTGGCCAGACCCGTGGAGGCGTGTCCACGGGCCGCGCCGGCGCTGATCGAGAGAGCGAGTCCGATACGCTCGTACGGCAGGTCGGCCCGGAAGCGGAGATACAGGACGGCGCGCTGGCGCTCCGGCAGCCTGTCGATTGCCTGCCAGACCGCGTCGACTTCGATCCGTCGCGCCGGATCCCCGTCGAGCCGGCCGGGGTCGCCTGCGGGTCTCGGCGCCCGCAGCCTCTCGGCGAGTCCGCGCAGCCTGCCGCGCAGTCGGTGGTTATCGACCGCCAGACGATAGAGCACCCGAAATGCCCATGCGTCGGGGTCGACGACGTTCGTGCCCGAATCCAGTTCGCGCCACAGGCGGAGCATCGTTTCCTGGACCGCGTCGGACGCATCTTCGTCGGCCAGCCCTAGACGCCTTGCGAAGCCGAACATCTCCTGTGAGCGGCGTTGATAGAGCAGCTGCAGCGCCCGCTCGTTGCCGGCTTGCGAGTCCCCCAAGGCCACCGTCTCCCCGATCGAGAATGCTCTATCGGTAATCACACCGTACAGACGCAGCAACCGCCCCAACCGCTCGGCCGGATTTCGAGCCGATTTCGCCGATTGCTCAGTCGAAAGCGCCCCGAAAGAAGGTCTCGCGTTCGCGGATACGACCGATCCCGATCAAACGGCCGTCCACGTCCTCGACGACGAACTCGTAGGTACCGTAAGGCGTCATCGCGGGCTCGCGGACGATTCGAGCGCCCTTCGCCGTCAGCTCCGCGAACGTCGAATCGACACCTTCGACCGTGTCCGGGTCGAGGTATATGTCGAAGCCCGCCCCGTAGCGGACCGCATTGGGTTGGAACTCGCCGCGCTTCGCCTGAACGAGCAGTATCTCGACGCTGTCGCGATAGATCGCGGCGAAGGGTTCCTCGGCGTCGTAGTGCTCGACCACCGTGAAGCCGAAGACCTCGTCGTAGTAGAGGGCGGTCCGGCGCACGTCCGGCGTGATGAATACCGCCGCGGCGTTGTCCAGTTTGGCTCTCTTCAAGCTCAGCTCCCCGACTCCAGCGAGCCCGCTTCACGCACAACGGCCCGCTCCGAGTGGTGGCAGTATGCGCGTATGGAAATCCACTTCCTTGGTGCTGCCAACACCGTCACCGGCTCCCAATTCCTCCTCATCACCGATCGAGCCAAGGTGCTCGTCGACTGCGGCATGTTCCAGGGCGGGCCGCACGAAGTGGTGCGCAACCGCGTGCCCCTCGCCTACGACCCGGCCACGCTGGACGCGATCGTTCTCACCCACGCCCATCTGGATCATTGCGGGCTCATCCCACACATCGTGGCCGAGGGTTACGGGGGCCCCATCTATGCCACGAAAGGCACTATCGAGCTGGCCGGCCTGGTTCTGCTCGACTCCGGCAAGCTCCAGGAGGAGTTCGCGAAGAGGCAGCGCCACTGGGCGTTGAAGCATCCCGACCAGGCGGCCCGCGAAGATCAGCGAGAGGAACAGGAAGTCGAGCGCCAGGAGCAGCTCGCCGAGCAGGAAGACAAGGGCGGCCTCAAGCCCGGCGACCCGTTGCCCGGCGGCGGCGTGGTCGCTTCGGGCGTGGACGAATTGACCCTTCGCGACGAGCAAGGCATGAGCACGCGCATGGGCCTGCCGCCTTTCGGGCAGCCGAACCACGACGCGGCGATGACGGGAAATCCGGCCCAGCCGAACCTCGTTCTCGAGGCGCCGCTCTACGACCTGCAGCAGGCCCAGGGCGCACTGACGCACTTCCGTCCGGTCGAATACGAGACTCCGCTGGAAGTGGCACCCGGTATCACCGCGGTATTCCACGACGCGGGGCACATTCTCGGCTCGTCGATCGTGGAGCTCAGGGTTGCCGCGCAGACCAACGTGCCCCCTCGCACGCTGATCTTCTCCGGCGACCTGGGCCGAACCGACGCCCCAATCCTGCGCGACCCGACGGCGATACGCGAGGCCGACTACGTCCTCGTCGAGTCCACCTACGGAGGCCGCGAGCACGAGCCCGAAGAGGATTCACTCACGCAGCTCGAGAAGGCCGTCAAGGACGTCGCCGCGGAGAATGGCGTACTGCTTATCCCGGCATTCGCCATCGGCCGGACGCAGGAAATCGTCTGGGCGCTGAGCCACCTCCTCGACGCCGGGCGAATCCCAAAGATCGAGCTGTATCTCGACTCGCCGATGGCATCGAAGGCGTCGACTATCTATCGCGAGCACACCGACTACTACGACGCCGAGACGCTGGCGCTGTTGAACAAGGGCGAAGGCCCGATCGACTATCCGAACCAGCGCGAGACGCCTCTGCCCGCCGACTCCCAGCGCATCGACGTGGCCAAGCGGCCGTACGTCCTCGTCGCCTCGAACGGCATGCTCACCGGCGGTCGCGTCCTCGGCCACCTCAGCAGGCTCATCGGCGACACCAAGGCCATGATCCTCTTCGTGGGCTATCAGGGAGAGGGAACGCTCGGCGCCAGACTCCAGGCCGGCCTCGAGAGCGCTCGAATCGACGGTCAGGAGTACAAGGTCCGGTGCGCCGTTCGATCGATCAGCGGTTTCTCGGCCCACGCCGACGAACCGGGACTGCTCGCCTGGCTGGGTCATTTCATCGAAGGTCGCAAGGCCGGCGATCCGGGCGTGCCGAAGCGGGTCTTCATCGTCCACGGCGACCCCGACGCTCAACTGGCCCTCGAACCGAAGGTCCAGGCTCTCGGTCTGTCGACGCTCGCCCCCCGCTGGCACCAGCGGGTCGTCCTCGACTGATCGGGAGAGGGCACGGATCGCACGCGTCGCGATCGCAGCGGCCCGGCTTTGAACAGTTCGCGCTTTCCGATCGTCCCGACATACGACGGGCTCGGTTGGATGTGGAGCCTGCTGTCGGCATGAGGACGGGACGCGATCGTGAAGCGAGACACAGATCGGGGCGATAGCTCCGAATTGAACGCGCGTGACGAAGAGCCTCAGGGCCCTCTCGCGATCGAGCGGCTGACTCCTGAGGGCCGCCACCGGCAGTTCGGATGGCGTTTCCCGGTGGGTCTCTTCGTCGCCATCGCGCTGGTGGCCCTGGCTGGGCGCGCCGTGGCCTGGCGCGAAACCTCGACTGAGGTGGCTCCGGCCGGGCCGACCCCGATTTCGTGGGTGAACGCGATAGTGTCGTCGGAAGACCGCCCGGTCGGGCTGACGACCTACGCGGCAGGTGGCCGGAGCGTGGTACCGATCGTGCTTCAGTCAGTCGCGGTCGAGGCGATCCCCGACAGTCTCTTCTGGATTGTGGGACAGCCCAACCACTTCACCGTCCGCGCGACGAACACGACTTCACAACCGATCCGGCTGACCCCTTGTCCCATGTACCGCATGTACGTGCTGGGCACGTCGGCGAGTCTGGCGACGGTCAGGACCATGAACTGCGCCGATATCGGTTCGACCTTCGGGCCGGGTCAGGTCGTCTCTCTGGACATGGTCTACATGCCGTCCGGGACCGACCCCCGCGGCTTCCAGACCATCGCATGGGAGGCCATCTCCGGATTTGCGGGGACAGCGCTCCTGACTTCGATCGACATCAGCGACTAGACCCGAAGCACGCGATTACGGTTTGGGACTGCCGGCCCGTTCCACGGGGCCGGTTGCCTGCCACGTCGCAGCTTCTTCAGCCGGCCCCGGGTCCAACTGCGCCGGTGCTTCCCGGCGCGTGAAGCGGCATTCCCGCCGCGCAAGCCGGGCAAGTCTCCGGTCCTGGATCGTAGGTGGGGAGCTGGAGCTGCCAAAGAGCGCGGAGCGGGTAGTTGCGCCGGGTCAGTGACGAACTGAGTGACGCCAGCCCGCCGGACCGGTCCGCCAGAACGGCGCACGTGACGATCTCCCCGCCCAACGCCTCGACCGCGGGGAGCATCGCGAGGAGCGAGCCTCCCGTCGTCAGAATGTCGTCGACGAGCAGCACCCGCTCCCGCGGCGCGATCGTGAACCCCCGCCGGAACTCGCGCCGCACCGCTCCGTCCGCGTCCTTCACTTCTTCCGCGAAGATACCGCGGACGCCCAGCTGGCGCGCCGTTTCGAATGCCAGGACGATGCCGCCCGTCGTGGGACCCGCCACCACGTCCACGAGCGGCTCCCCGTCTGCGCCCCGGTGCTGCGCGGCCCAGAAGCCGCACAACTCGCTCGTGGCGGCCGGATCCTGCAGGACGAGAAATTTCTCGAGGTATCGCTCGGAGTGCTTGCCGCTTTTGAGCAGGAAGTGGCCTTCCTTGAGGGCTCCGGAGCGGCGGAAGAGCTCCTCCGTCCTCGACGCGATCGCCGCCGCGGCCGCCAGCTCGGCAGCCGGCCGAATCGTCGTCATGAGCGGCCTCTTCCGTGTGTGGCCCCGCTCCGCATTGCGCCGCTCCACAAGGCGCGGCGGCCCGCCGAGCCACCGAATGCTGCGCGCCGCCGCACGGCGCCGTTCCGCGCCGTCACGGCCGGTACTCTACGCCCTTGGCCGAGGGCACCCCCGTCCGCTTGGGGAGGGCGGTCCCGACCAGAGGCCCATACGAGTCGAGCCCGCGCCTCAGGCACTCGGCCCGAAGCTCTTCGCCGAGTCGGACAGGTAGTTCCGGATCCGCGAATATCGCGGTTCCCACCTGCACTGCCACCGCTCCGACGGCCAGGAAGTCGAGAACGTCGGCCAGCTCGGTCACGCCGCCGATGGCGACGATCGGGATCGAGACCACCTGTGCAACCTCGTATACGATCCGCAGCGCCACGGGTTTGATGGCCGGCCCCGAGAGCCCACCGTACGTGTTGCCCAGGAACGCCCGCGTGCGATCGGCGGAAACGGCCAGCCCCGAGAGCGTGTTGATCGCCGTGAGCGCGTCGGCGCCAGCCTCCTCGATCGCTTTGGCGATCGGACGCACGTCGGCGACGTTGGGCGAAAGCTTCACCAGGAGAGGCAGGTCCGTGGCGCGCCGGACCGCGGCCGTCACAGCCCGCGCCGCGTCTTTGTCGATGGCGAACTGCAGGCCGCCCTTGCCGACGTTGGGACAGCTGATGTTCAGCTCGATGCCGGCAACCCCGGGCACGCCGTCGAGCCGCCGGGCGACCTCGACGTAGTCTTCGATCGACTCGCCGGCGACGTTGACGATGACCGGCACCTGCCAGCCCTGCCAGGTCTCGCCGTACTTCTCGATGACGGCGTCCACCCCGGGGTTCTGGAGGCCGATCGAGTTCAGCATCCCACCCGGCGTCTCGGTCACACGGGGCGGCGGATTGCCCGCCCGCGCCCGGAGTGTCGTTCCCTTGCAGCAGATGGCGCCGATCCGCTGGACATCCACCACGTCGCCGTATTCCACGCCATAGCCGAACGTACCCGACGCGACCATGATCGGGTTCGCCAGGCGCAGCCCTCGACCGGGCGCCAGCTCGACCGACATGTCGATCAGCTCGAGCCGCTCGCGCTCGGCCAGCGAGGGCCGGGGAGATGGGCTCGTCCCGAGGTCGGCGACGGCGGAGCCGCCGGTCTCCACCCGCGTGCGGCCCGCCGGACGTCCGAGCTGCTTTCCGGCTGATCGATCGACCGGCACTACGGCGCTCCTGTCCGTTCGGACCGTCGGGGTGCGCGCGGACTTCGCCGAGCCCTTGCCGACTCGGACCCCGAAAGCGGTCACGACCTTCTTGCGCGCCTTCACGCGATCGACTCCCAGGCGATTTCCTCCGCCGCGAAGACCGGGCCCTCGCGACAGACCCGCAGCGGGCCATCGGTGCCGAGGACGACGCAGCCGAGGCACGCGCCCACCGCACAGCCCATCGTCTGCTCCATGGAGACCTGGAGAAAGGCTTTGCGCCGCGCCGCTGGTGAGCCCGAGGGATCCTGCTTCCCGCCGCCGCGCTTCCGTCCCAACTTCGCGACGCCCATCCGCTCGCGCCGTCCCGCGGCCAGATAGGCTAGACGCTTGAGCATCGGATGGGGACCGCAAGCGAACGCCTGGTCGGCCCAGGCCTCGTAGTCGGCAACGAGCTCCGTCACGAAGCCCCGATGCCCGAGCGACCCGTCGTCTGTGGCCACGACATATTCGACCTCGTCGGGCAGCAGGTTCGATGGGTAGACGTGGGTCGCGCTCAGGGCCCCGAACAGCACCACGACCTGCCGGCCGTCGCGAACCGCCTCGTCGGCGAGCATCCGCACGCCCGCCATCCCCAAACCACCCGCGATCAGCAGCAGGTGCTTGCTCCGTGGATCCACCTCGAATGGACGGCCGAGCGGTCCCAGCATGTCGAGCCGCTCACCCTCCCTTACGCGTGCCATCCACTCCGTTCCACGTCCGACGGTACGGAAATGGAGCGTGACCGTGCCCGTTGCCGGGTCGGCGGTGTTGATCGAGAACGGACGCCGCAAGACCAATCCGGAGTAGTCGCCCGTTCGAACGTGGACGAACTGCCCGGCACGCGATCCGGTGGCAAGCTCAGGGGCGTGGAACGACTGGAGCCACTGTCCCGGCAGGATCTGCCGGCTTTCGACCAGCTCAGCCGAGACGAGCCGCATCGTCACCGCGGCTTGCCGTCTCCCTTGTCTTTGCCCTCGGCCTCGGCAGGTTGGGCCTTTTTGCCATCGGCTGCGGCTTCCTCGCTCGTCTCGGCATCCGCGTCGTCTTCCTCGGACTCGTCCTCGTCTTCCTCTTCGTCCCCGTCATCCTCGCCCGTCTCGTTCGCGGCCAGGCTCGGGAAAGCTTCACCCAGCGTGTCCGCCAGGTCGCCGAAGACATCGGTCGGGTCGTAGAACTCGACGATGGCGTCGGGGCCTTCGAGCTGGCGCCACTGACCGGACTCTTGCTCCGCCTCTGGGATCACCTCGGCCGCGAAGGCGCCGGAGGCCTTCAGGGTGAGGCGCTCATCCTCGTCGTCCACGATGATCAGGTCGCCCAGGAAGGACGAGTACTGAGCGGCGGCCGACTCGAACTGCTCGAGGAGGTGGGCCTCCGTCTGCTGGCTTCGCTCCTGGAAGGCCAGCGCGAGATCGTACAGACGCGCGGCTGCCTCCTCTTCCGTCTCCGGCGGCTCCTCGTATTCGTTGGCGGCGGCCCAGTCGTCGGCGGCCGCGGCATATGGGTTCTCACCGGCACCGGCCGGCACTTCGGCGCCTTCTTCGACCTCAGCGCCTGCCTCGCCTTCGCCTTCCTCGTCCGCTGGCGCCACAGTGGCTTCGCCGAAGGCGGCGAACACGTCGGCCAGGTTGTAGAGCTCGACCAACTCGGACGGGCTTTCGATCACCTCGGTCTCGGAGACCCATTTTCCCGTCGCCTCGTCGAGGTAGCGGCTGCGGCTTCGGAACGACAGATCCGGTGCGATCGCCAGGTAGTCGACTTCGTCGTCGATGAGGACCACGCCGCCAATCTCGGCGATGCGGTCGCTGTTGCCTTCGAGGAAGCGGCGGAGCTGGGCCGACGCCTGGACCAGGAAGTCGGATCGCTCAAGGGAAGCATCAGCGGCAAGCTCACCGAGCAGGTCCTTGCGGCTCGTATCCATCGGGTTCTCTCCTATCCTTTGAACTCGAGGTCCGGGCCGATCCGCTCCCGGAGAAACATGGAATGTGCGCGCTCGAACATCCACTCCCCGGCGCGGTGCCCCAGCGCGCGGGAGGCTTCATCTGCTTCGAGCTTGTCCAGGGTGGCGTAGTCAGGCAAGTCGAGGAGGATGACGTTGTCGAAATCCCAGCCGTAGGCGACGTTATACCAGCCCATGAACTTGATCCCGAACTTCTCTTCGTATTGCTTCATCTGGCGGGGCATCAAGGTCTTCATGAAGAACTTGAAGAATGGGTCCCGCCCACGGCGGACCGAGAAGAAAGTTGCGAGGACTGGCACTGCTTCTGAGTTCCTCATTTTCTGTGGGGGCCTATTCTCGCACGCCCGCAGGCGGCGCGGTTCCACTACCTTCCAAGCGGAATGGGTAACAGGGCGACCCGCTCGAGGCTCACGGCGTCAGGTCCGGTCGGGGTCGGGGTCCTCATAGGCCAGGCGCCCGCCTGCGATCGTGAGGAGAACGCGGCCTGACAGCTCGCGGCCCAGCAGCGGGGAGTTCTTGCCCTTGGACCGCAGCGCCCCTTCGGTGACCAGCCAGCGATCGGCCCTGTCGAACACGACAAGGTCGGCGGATGCGCCCTCGACGAGTCCGCGGCTCCGAGCGGCCGGCGTCGCAGCCGCGCCGGGCCAGTTGCCCGCGACGCCTGCCGGCCCACTCGTCAGCGCGGCCACGGCGCGCGCCAGGGGCAGCTTGCCGGCGTCCACCAGGGCGAGCAGCACGCCGAGCGCGGTTTCGATGCCGCTTATGCCGTTGGCGGCGCGCCCGAACTCCACTTCCTTGTCCACCACGGTATGGGGGGCATGGTCCGTGGCGACAGCGTCCGCCGTGCCATCGAGCAATGCGGCGAGGCACGCCGCGGCGTCGGTCGGGTCGCGAAGCGGTGGGTTCACTCGGAGAGCGGTGTTGTATGGAGCCGCAACCAGCGCACCGTCAGCCCAGGGATCACGCGGCTTCCCGTCCGCGCCGAGCGCTTCCCACGACCAGCGCCGCGCGCCGGCGATCCACTCGTCGGTGAAGGCCATGTGGTGCGGAGTCACGTCGCACGTGACCGGCAGGCCTGCTGCCTTCGCCCGGCGCACCAGATCGAGGCCGGCCGCAGTGGAAACATGGGTCAGGTGGAGCCGGGCTCGCGGCTCGTCGCGGAGGGCGTCGGCGAAGACCGCGAGGTCGCGCGAGACGGCGTTGACCTCGGCCGCTTCCGGCCATCCGGCAAGCCCCATGACCGACGCCACGTAGCCTTCGGCAGCCTCTGCGCCGGCGGTCATGGCCGTGTCCTCGGCATGGTCCACGACCGGCAGACCCAGCATCCCCGCGTAAAGAAGCGCGCTGCGCAGCAACTTGGACGTTCGGACCGGAGCTCCGTCGTCCGAGTAGCCGAGTACTCCCGCGTCGGCCAGCTCGCCCATCGCGGAAAGCTGCTCCCCCGCCCGGTCGACCGAAACTGCGCCGTAGGCGAAGATCTCAACGGGCGAACCGTTCGAACGGGCGGCCGACCGGATCCGTTCGAGGACTCCCGGTTCGTCGACGGCGGGTTCCGTGTTCGGCATCAGCGCCACGCTTGTGTAGCCGCCGTGAGCCGCGGCAGCCGATCCGGTGGCCACGGTCTCGGCGTCTTCGAAGCCCGGCTCGCGGAAATGCGCGTGCAGGTCGAGGAAGCCCGGGGCGACGACGACGCCCGCGTCCGTCACGCCCAATGCGTCCTTGCCTTCGAGCCACACGACCGACTCCAGGAGGCCGCCAGAAACGACTATTTCGCCGGGGCCTTCGCGGCCCGAGGCGGGGTCCACGAGCCAGGCCTTCTCGACTTCGAACCGTTCGACCTTCTCGCCGACCCTGGGGCCTGTGTGGGAGTCCGCGCGCAGGCTCATCGTCCCGCCTCGCCCGCGTGGGCCGGATCGTGCGACCCCGCCAGCAGATATAGCAGCGCCATCCGCACCGCTACCCCGTTGGTCACCTGCTCGGTAATGACGGCGCGACCGCTCGTCGCGACGTCCGGGGCGATCTCGACGCCCTCGTTCATCGGCCCCGGATGCATCACGATCGCCTCGGGCCGCGCCAGGGCGACGCGCTCGGCGTTCAGCCCGAAGCGAGTCGCGTATTCCCGCAGGGAGGGAAGCAGACCGCCCTGCATGCGCTCGCGCTGGATCCTCAGGGCCATCACCACGTCCGCGTCCCGTAGCGCTTCGTTCACGTCGCTCGTGACGTGGAAGCGGCCGCGGCCTGGGATCGCGCCTCCGCTCCAGGCCACCGCCCAGCGATCCATACCGCGCAGAAGCGTCGCGGGGCCGCACAGCCACAGGTCCGCCCCGGCTGCCGTCAGCGACCACACGTTGGAGCGAGCTACTCGCGAGTGCAGAATGTCCCCCACGATCGCGACCTTACGGCCATGCAGATCGCCGCCGGGCAGATGCTGGCGCATCGTGTACAGGTCCAGGAGCGCTTGCGTGGGGTGGGCGTGCCAGCCGTCCCCGCCGTTGAGGACATGGCCGCCGAATACATCCGCCGCCAGATACGGAGCCCCGGAAACGGAGTGGCGCATCACAAGGATCTCGGCGCCAAGCGCCTCCAGCGTTCGGACCGTGTCCACGAGCGACTCGCCCTTCGTCACCGACGACGTGGCCGTCGACACGCTCACAACATCCGCCGAAAGGTTTCGTGCCGCGGTTTCGAAGGAGACTCGAGTGCGTGTGGAAGCCTCGTAGAACAGGGTGGTCACACGCCGGCCGTTGAGCGCGGGAACCTTCCGGATCGGACGGGCGAGTATTCCCTTCATCTCGTCAGTCGTCCGCATGATGAGCTCGATCTCGGGCCAGCTGACTACGTCGAGGTCGAGCAGATGACGGTGATGCCAAACGGCTCCGGGCGCGGCGCCGCCGGTCTTGACGTCGGCGGCCGAGGCGGCTTCAGCCTGGGCGGTCACTGGTTTCCCGCTGCGGCGGGCTCGCCGGCGCGCGACTGTCGCGCGATGCTGACCTCGTCGCGGCCGTCTGTCTCGGCGACATGGACCTTGACGATCTCCTCGCGCGATGTGGGCACGTTCTTGCCCACGTGGTCGGCGCGGATCGGCAGTTCTCGATGCCCGCGATCAATCAGTACTGCCAGCCGGATGGCGCGCGGCCGCCCAAAGTCGATCAAGGCGTCCATTGCGCAACGCACGGTTCGGCCCGTGTAGAGCACGTCATCTACCAGGACGACGGTCGTACCGTTCAGATCGAACGGGAGGTCCGTACCCTTGACTATGGGCTGCTGCGCAACGAGTGAGAGGTCGTCGCGGTAAAAGGTGATGTCGAGCGCCCCCACCGGAACGCGGACCTTCTCGTGTTCCTCGATCGCGTCGGCGATCCGCCGAGCGAGGGGAACGCCACGCCGCTGGATCCCGACCAGCACCAGCCCCTGCGTCCCAACCTGCTTCTCGACGATCTCGTGAGAGATCCGGACGATGGCTCGCCGGATCTCGTCCTCGGTCATGATCTGCCGGTCGGTCATCGGATGTCGCTGGCTGGCACAGGCACATTCCTCCTTCCCGGCCTCACCGTTCCGGTCGTTAAAGGTAGTGCGTAGGATACAGCGCCGGGGTCCCGATCGCCCACCCGGGTCGGCTATCGTTTGACCCGCCTACCCTTAGCTGCCGGGCCCGTCCGTAGGCGTCGCCGTCGGCACAGGCGTTGACGTCGGGGCCTCGCGCGACGCCTCAGGAGCGCTTGGAGACAGGCTCGGCGACGGGCTCGGCAAGGGCGGAGTCGGGGGCACCGGAACGAGATACGTCTTGCCGTCGCTGCCCTCGGCCGGCGTCGTATAGACGAGGAAACCGTGGTCGAACTGGACACTCGAGAGACCGCGCGCAGCAAACAAGGGCATGTCGGTCACCACGAGCCCAGAGCCACGGTCGATGGCAAAGAGGCTCACCACCCCGACCGTCTGGCTGGACGGGTCGGACACCCAAACGGCAACGTGCTGGCCCGTCACATCCCAATCCACGACCCAGTTCTCGACGTTGTCAACTGCAGCGACTCGAAGCAGCGTCGGCAATACTGGAGACGCGCTTGGCTGCGGCGTGCCAGAGGGAAAACCGCCGGCATCCGAGGCACTGGGGCTCAAGGTCGGATTCAAGGTCGGACTCAAGGTCGGGCTCAAGGTCGGGCTCGGAGTGGCCTCGTTCGATGCGGTGGCCACCGGTGTCGGGCTCGCGCTCGGCTCCTGGAGGCCGGTGGAGGGCGTCGCGGATGGCGTGGGTACGACGCCGGCGAGTGACGCGGGCTCGAGCTTCACATTGGCCCACGAGTCGAGATAGAGATTGCCTTTTCCGACCTTGAACTGGCCCGAGACGGGGTCCATCTCGATCGTCCCAGACCAGTAGACGAGGAACGAGCGCGTCGGGTCAGCTACTGGCAGCAGCATAGGTCGGTCGATGCGCTGGACGTTCTGGGTGGCCGGATCGAACAGGTACGAGGTGGCGGACGGACCAGTAGCGGGCGCCGCTGTGGGACTGGGGGTACCGCTGGGGGTCAAAGCCGACGGACTGCTACTGTCGCCCGTCGTTGGCGTCGGAGAGTTCGAGGCGCTCGCATCGGCTGCCGGGGCCACCGGACCTGCGGTCAGCTCGCTGACGAGGATCCGGGTCCCGAACCAGCCCGAGAAGAGATCGGCGTGGCTAGACGTGACCGCGTGAGCCCGTTCCTGCCCGACCTGCCAGACGAAGAGGTCCGGCCCGGCACTGTTGTCCGCGGGAACAGCCGAGAAAGCCACCCACTGGCCGTCGGCCGAGAATTCGGGATCGCGCCCCGACACCTTGTAGCCGTTGAGGATCGCCGTCGGCACGCTCACAGGTGCCGGCGAAGACACTGCAGTTGGGCTCGGGGTGGCAATCTGTGACGGGCTCGCCGATGCGGTCGGAGATGCGCTCGCCGTGGCGGTCTCCGAGGAAGCCGGGGTTAGCGAGGCACTCGGACCCACCGTGGACGTCGACGTCACAGTGGGAGTCGGCTGTGCGAGGGAGGCGACGGCCGAAGCAGTTGTGGATGGGCGTGGCGTCATCTGATCGATCGCGACGGTCGAAGGCGCTTCGGGCGCCAGCGGCACAATGGCAATCGTGTCGCCATTCCAGACAGCAGCCTGTTTGGCATCCGGCGCCAACGCGGCGTAGACGGGGCTGGTACTGGTGATCGATCCCATCGTCGTCCCACTCGCGTTGGAGACAGAGCAGCGATCGATCGTGCCTGAGCACTTAGCCGAGCCAAGCCGGATCTGGTAGGTCTCGCCGTCGCGCACTAGCCAATAGCCGGTTCCGTCGACCACGGCCACCGGAGCCTCGGCCGACGGCGGGGAAGGCTGGCTGAGCGCGATCTGGCTCGGCCGCGCCGACTCGGAGCCGTGGCTCCCGGGAACCTGGGAGAGGAGGGAGATTCCGGAAATGATCACGACCAACGACACCGCCATGGCTGTACCGATGAAGGATCGGTTGGCACTCCAGCCACCGAAGCCCGGCCGCGGGGCCGTTCCCCGTCGACGGGACGATCGGTCGACCTCATCGAGAGCGGCGGAAGTTCGAGCCCACAAGTCCCGCGGCGGCTCCGGAACTGCGAGAGAACGTAGCTCGTTGCGCAACGCCACGTAGTCGGCGGCGATCGTGCGGCAGTCGTCACAGCCTTCGAGATGCTGAGCCAGCCAGGCGGAATCGGCGGGTTCGAGCTCCATGTCGATCGCCTCGGAGGCGAGCACCCGCGCTCGTTCGTGGAGCAGCTCCGACTCGCGCGAGGCATGGGCGGCCCGGCTCATTGCTCGACCCCGTTCGAGTCGTCCGAGTGGCTCGGGGTGGTGCGGCGTGGATCGGCCACATTGTTCCGGGCCGCGTATTTCGCATCGAGAGCAGCCTCGCGCTCCTTCTCATCGCGACGTTCGTCGGCCAGGGCCTGACGGAGGCTTTCACGGGCCCTGGTAAGCAGCGCTCGCGCAGCTACGTGGCTGACGCCCAGTGCATCGGCCAGTTCGAGACCGGTCATGTCGTTGACTTCAGCCATCAGCAGGGCTGCTCGCTGCCGATCGGGGATCCGGGCGAGGGCGCGAGCAAGCGGGCCGGACAGGCGCATCTCCATGGCAAGATGCTCGGCGGACGGGGCAGCGCCATGGGATTCCCCGGTCCAGGGCAGGAAGCGGACGATGCGCCGGCGGCGCAATTCGTCGAGGACGACGCGATGGGCGATCTGGTACAGCCAGGCACGTGCCTTGGCTCGGTCCTCGAGGCTGTCCAGGTGGCGATAGGCTTTGATGAACGTGTCCTGGGCGAAGTCCGCAGCGAGTTCGGAATCTCGAACCATCCGATAGACATATGCGTAGATCTCGCCGTGATGGGCGGCGAAGAGATCCTCGATGAAGGAGCGGTCGGCTACGCCCTCGACTGTGCGCTGATCGTCCGCATCGGGCGTGGCGGTCACGCCGATCCCCGTTCGCCATGTCGCGGTGTTGAAAGCCAATGCCATGTCGCCCGTTTGTCCTGAGCCGACCCTAGATTGGGCGCTAGCCCGCACCCGGCCGATGTGACGAGCCCCCCTCGCTCGCTGTGACGCACCGGCCCAGCTCCCCCTCGCTTCATGGCGTGCCTGCGGTCCCCCCTGCGTAGCTCTGCCGGAGCAACTCCTCTACGGCCTCCTCGGGCGAGACCGGGTTGACTGGCAAGCCCGTCGCCAACTCGAGTCCCGCTATCTCACGCAGCCGCGGATGGATTTCCCAGTGCCAATGGTACGTCGCATCGACGCGTTCGCGAAGCGGGGCCGTGTGTAACACCAGGTTGTGAGGCGGACCGTCGAGGCGGGCAAGCCGGCCCAGAACTTGTCGCAAGGCTTCGGCCGTGGACGCCACATCCATTTCGCTGGCACGCCCGAAGTCGGAGGCGTGGCGCCGGGGCACGACCCAGACCTCGAAGGGAGACCGTGACGCATACGGGGCGAACGCCACGCTCTCCGCGTCCTGCCAGATCAGGCGCGTCTCGATGCGGGCTTCCTCGCGCGCGAGCCGGCAGTACGGGCACTCGCCTTCCCGGATCATGCAGCGGGCGGCTCCCCCAATCTCCTCGGCGACGCGATGTGGGATCTGTGGCAGGTCATACAGATCGAGGCAGAGGTGGTTGGTTCTGGCCCCTGCTTGTGCGCCCCAGTTCTGCACCACCTGCAGGTATTCCGTCTGGCCGACCTTGGCCGCTTCGGCGATTGCATCGCGGGCCAACGTCAGCATCCCGCGTAACGGGGCGCTCCCGATGCGTTGAAGAGGGCGGTGCTCGCGGGGCGGCGCCACGATCGTGCGCCAGCTGCCGGACGCGCGAGCTTGCGACAGAGCCACCTGCGAGAGGCCTCGCTCCATCTCTCGGGCCTCGATCTCGGATCCGACGACGTGGAAGGCGTAGTCCTTGAGCGTTCGCAGCCGGATGCCCTCGCCTGGGGGGTCGAAGCAGTTCTGGCAAGCCCCTCCGTCGTCCACCTGAGCAGCCGCCAGCGAGAACCTCCCGCGGTCGAACTTACGGTCGACGACAGTGGCCACCCACCAACCGGTGATCGAATCGCGCCGCAACTCGAAGAGTCCGGCACCCATCAGAGCGCTCCAGCGGTGATCGGGTCAGCGACGGGCCCCAGGGCTAGAAGCTCCTCAAGGGCGCCGCGGGCCAGCACGGGATCGGTGCCATGCGGGACCGGCTCGATGAGCGTCGCCCCCAACGCGTTGGCCAAAGCCGGTCCAAGAACTGCCGCCGCGACCTCGACTGATTCAGTGGTGGGCCCGGAAGGGTCGCCAAGCTCACGCCCGATCGAGGTCGATTCGATGCCGGGCATGCCGCACGCGTCGATGAGCCCGAAGTCGGCCAGGCGAACGTTGACGTTCAGCGCAATCCCGTGATAGCTGACCCCATGCTCGACTCGGACGCCGACGGCGCCGATCTTTCGACTGCCGTCACCGCACCAGCAGCCCGGGTAGCCCTCTTTGGGGCCGGCCTCGACCCCGAACGACCTGCACGTCTCGGCCAGGGCCGCTTCCAACGCCCGAACGAAAGGCCGAATCAGCAACCCTCGGTCCGCTAGCCGCACGATCGGATATGCGACAAGTTGGCCCGGACCGTGATACGTGACTTCCCCGCCTCGTTCGACGCGGATCAGTTCGACACCGCGCGCGGCCAGCTCGTCCGTGCTGGCGAGGACGTGGGCTGGGTCGCTGTGGCGACCTAGCGTCAGCACGGGCTCGTGTTCGAGCAGCAGCAGCTGATCGCCGATCAGACCCGCGGCGCGAGCGGTCACGACCCGATGCTGCAGATCCCAGGCATCGCGGTAGTGCGTGCGGCCGAGCCACCACGCGGCTATCGGCCCGGACGAACGGCGGTCCCGGGCGGACTGGTCGGAGGGGGTCTGGTCCTGGGCGCGAAGGTCCATGAACGCCACGATAGCAGGAGCGGGCTCGGACGCACTCGGCGTGATGGCCATCGGATTCTTCCCTGCCCACACCTCTCTGCGGCGGCGCCGGGTCGGTTTGACACTCCCGATGAGGCTTTGGTTCGGGGGCGCCCAGCCGCGGCGCGTCGGCCGAGGGCGCTGGGCGCCTGCTACTAGGACGGCGGGCAGCCGGAGCC
>Ga0182010_10000900_pt1 | contig 16488 bp, 13 predicted proteins | sample 611E1MmetaG_FD_120488 | JGI IMG/M metagenome (GOLD analysis project Ga0182010, IMG submission 120488) | Permafrost microbial communities from Stordalen Mire, Sweden - 611E1M metaG | ecosystem: Environmental > Terrestrial > Soil > Wetlands > Permafrost | place: Sweden: Stordalen | collected...
CATTATCCTGGTCAGCATGTGTTTCTCCTGCGTCAGTATGGCCATCGCCTCACTGGTTAAAACGAGGGAACGCATGATGGGTTTCGGCCAGGTCATGACAATGCCACTGTTCTTTGCCAGCAGCGCCATTTATCCGATATCAATTATGCCGTCCTGGATCCGGCCTCTCGCCTACGTCAACCCGTTGACCTATTCGGTTGATGCGATGCGCGACATGCTGGCAACGGGCAATCTGCATTCCCTACCATTGGATTTCACGGTAATTATTGCCACCACGATATTGTTTCTGGTACTCGCCAGCCTGGGATTAAAGAAAATGATTTCGTAAATTTAATAATTCACCCTGATAAAAACCGGAGAGGAGACCTTTTTAAGGTCTCCTCTTTTATTACGGCAGAATTAATGCGTTTTAACCGAATAATAATATTTATCTTCTTATTTCAATCCGATGGAATGCCTCAGACAAAGGCATCCCGCGTTCTTTGCTCATCGCCTCCGCTTGCGCCCGCCGGGCTTTGACCCAGCTTTCCCAGTCGCCGGTGCGGTTACCGACCTGGCTGACATGGCAAGCGATGGCTTTCATTTTCAAATCGAAAGTCCCGGTGATTTCCACAAATTTATTCGGTTCTTCCGCCCCGGTCAGATACATTTCCTCGACCTTGAACGGCGTTAATCCTTCGGCTTTGTGTTCCGGGTAAAAAAGATGGTCGCGGCAATAGGGAAAAACCGCGTCCATGCAGACCTGTCCCGTGATGCGGTGGTCGTGGTGCCCCATATATTTGCGGGTTGGGTCGTGGGTGATGACCAGTTCCGGTCGGTACTTGCGGATGAGCCGCACCAGTTCGCCGCGGAATTCCGGACCGTCGACCAGCCAGCCGTCGGGATGTCCCAGAAAAATGATTTCGCTGACGCCCAGTACTTTGGCGGCATCCTTTTGTTCCTGCTCCCGGATTACTGCCAGCCGTTCCGATGTCATTTCCGGGTCCGGCGTGCCCTTATCCCCGTTAGTGCAGATGACATAGACCGCCCGCCAGCCTTCGCGCACGTATTTGGCAACCGTTCCACCCGCACCGAATTCCGGGTCGTCCGGGTGGGCGGCGACGACCATTAATGTTTTTTTATCTTCCATCATTTATTTCCAAGTTTTAGATTTGGTTATGAGATTAAACTGATATTTTCTCAAAAAGAGAAATTGCATAGTTCCAGGAAAACCACACCCTCTTACACAAGCCCTGCTAGAGAATGTTCCCTCACACAAACTATAAAGTTAAAATTATTTTTATTTATCCATTCCCCGTTTCAGGCCGCGGAGGTAGGAAATTTCGCCGGCATGCTGGTCGATGTGCAGCACGGAGAAAAACAGCATCGCGCCGACAACCTGTTCGAAAGGCGGCTTCATCGGCGGCAGGGGTTTCCCGTCCGGCCCCATTTGCGGGGGACGCGGCGGCATTTCCACTTTGCGGTCGAAATCTTCAGGCTTTAAACTGTCCACATATTCCAGCGTATTTTTCCGCACCGCGGCGGCATAGTTCATCATTTCTTTCATATCAGGCACCACGAAATTATGGACCTGCTCGGCAGTATAATGCGCGCCGCCGTCGTCGATTGCCTTATTAAATTTCTGGTACCACTTCGCGGTTTCCCAGATTTGAGGTTTACCCTGGATGCGGTGCACCATCGAATCCTCGGTCCGGATCACATGGAAAAGAATCAATCCGATAGAATTGGCATCATTTTTCGGCTGCCATTTCAGTTCCTCGGCGGTCAGGCCGTCCAGCGTGCGGTCAAGCGTCCTTTTGGTCAAATCCAGCCCGGTTTTAATTATGTATTTAATTTCCATTGCAAAACCCCCTTTTATCAGCAGCAATATTATCTCGAGTGCTAATATTCTATTACTTCATGAAGATAACTTCAAACGCATTCGACTTTGTGACATTCTTCGGATTATAATCGTATATCAAGGAATAAACGCTTATCATCAGGAGAATTCATTATGGCAAAGATTGTTATCATCGGGGCAGGGAGTCATGTTTTTTCACGGCACCTTATTACCGATATTCTCACCTATCCAGAACTCCGGGACGGCACGATATCTTTGATGGATGTTTCGCAGGAACCGCTGGACCTGATTACCGGTTTCGCCAAAAAACTGGTGCAGCAGAACGGATTTAAAACAAAAATTCAATCCACCACCAATCGCCGCGAGGCGCTGGCCGGCGCGGATTACGTTTTCGTGACCATCCAGGTCGGGGGCTCGAAAGCTACATGGCCGGACCGGGAGCTGCCAAGGAAATACGGCGTGAACCAGGCGGTCGGCGATACCACCGGGGTCGGCGGCGTTTTCTACGGCGCGCGCCACGTGCCTGTCATCATGGACATCTGCCGCGACATGGAAGAACTCTGTCCCCATGCCTGGCTGCTGAATTATACCAACCCGATGTCCATCATTTGCTGGGCAGTCAACGATTACACCCACATTAAAAATGCCGGTCTTTGCCACAGCGTGCAGGGCACCGCTTCCGAACTGGCGAAATACATAGGCATCCCGGTTGACGAGCTTTCCTACTGGGTCGCCGGCATCAATCACATGGCCTGGTTCCTGAAACTGGAACATCACGGCCGGGATATTTATCCTTTATTAAAAGAAAAATTCAAAGACCCGTCGGTTTATTCGGCGGATGACGCCCACTGGGCCGGGCCGGATGTGGTCCGTGCCGAAATTTACAAGGCCTTCGGCTATTTCAATACCGAATCCAGCCGGCACATGTCGGAATATACACCGTATTTCCGGAAGAGGCCGGAACTCATCGATAGATTCCTGCTCGGTGAATCGAAGCATTTCTCCTTCGAAGGCCGGGTTAAGGAGAAATTGGAACAGGATGCGGAAATGAAGCAACTGGCGGTCTCAGATAAGATAATCCCGCTCCAGCACAGCGGAGAGTACGGTTCGATGATCATCCGCGCACTGGAAACCGGCATCCCCATCCGCATCAATTGCAACGTCAAAAACAACGGTTTAATCACCAATCTGCCGCAGGGCTGCTGCGTGGAAGTGCCGAGCCTGGTGGATAAGGAAGGCATCCATCCCTGCTATATCGGGGAACTGCCTGCGCAGCTGGCCGCTCTAAACGTTACGGAAGTCAACGTCCTCGAAATGGCGGTTAAGGGTATTATGGAAAAGGATAAAAATAAAATTTTCCAGGCCATTCTGCTTGACCCATTGACCAGCGCCGTACTGACGATTGATGAAACCCGCAAGATGGTTGACGAAATCTTCGCCGCTTCTCAGCAATACCTAGCCGATTACAAATAGGTCACCCGGGTCTATCCGCAGGGAAGGAGAACACATGCCAACTTTGAATACGGTGACAAAAAAACCGTCTGCCGTCCAGATCATTGACCTTAACGGCGAATGGGCACTGCGCCAGGCCGGCAAGAAAGAAGTCATCAAAGCCCTAGCGCCCGGGACGGTACACACCGACCTGCTGGCGGCCGGCAAAATCCCCGACCCTTATTATCAGGACAACGAGGACCGCGTGCAGTGGATCGGCGAAGCGGACTGGATTTACAAGCGGACTTTTAACGTGACGAAAGATTATCTCCAGAACGAACAGGTACTGCTGTGCTGTGAAGGGCTGGATACGCTGGCAACGATAAAGATTAATGCAACCGAAATCGCCAGGACGGACAATATGTTCCGGACTTATGAATTCGATGTAAAAAATATCCTTAAGCCGGGCGTGAACATTATTGAAATTCAATTCGATTCCACGATTCCTTACATCCAACAGCAGCAGGAACAGCACCCGATACCGCTTCGGGACCCGCCGCACGGCGTTTCAGGGGCCAACTGGGTACGGAAGGAACAATGTAACTACGGCTGGGATTGGGGGCCCTGTCTTTTAACCTGCGGCATCTGGCGGCCTGTCAGTATTGTTGCCGGCAGGCGGATGAAGTTCGCCGATGTAAATATCGGGCAGAAGCACTTCAAAGACGGCAGCGTCACCCTGGATATTAAAACCGTATTGACCGTCAAAGAGCCGGTGACTTCCGCAGGGGCATCGGTGACCGTTTCACTCGGACAAAATACGGTGGTTAAAGGCAATATCACCTTCAAAGAAGGTTTGGGAAACATCGCCTTGAACATCCCAAAGCCGGAATTGTGGTGGCCGAACGGCATGGGCAAACAGCCGCTGTATATGGTGGCGATTAACCTGGTGAGCAAAGAGGGTACACTTCTGGACAATGTCACGCAGCGCATCGGCCTGCGCACACTGCATCTCCAGCGCAAAGCGGATAAATGGGGGGAGTCCTTCCAATTTGCCGTCAACGGCGTTCCGTTCTTTGCCAAAGGCGCCTGCTGGATCCCTGCCGATACATTTGCCCCGCATTTGAAACCGGAAGATTACGCTAACTTGATTCAAAGCGCCGCCGACGCCAATATGAACATGCTCCGAGTCTGGGGCGGCGGTTTTTATGAGGATGATATTTTTTATAACCTGTGCGACGAACTCGGCATCTGTGTCTGGCAGGATTTCATGTTCGCCTGCGCCACTTATCCCGCTTTCGACTCTTCATTTATGGATAATGTCCGCGCTGAAGCGGAAGATAACGTCCGCCGCCTGCGCCATCACCCCTCCATCGCTTTATGGTGCGGCAATAACGAGATGGAGCAGGGCTGGGTCGGCGACGAATGGAACGACCGCCAAATGAGCTGGGCAGATTACGGCAAAATCTTCGATAAACTCCTGCCCGAAATCACCGCCGCACTGGACCCCGAACGTGATTACTGGCCGTGCAGCCCCCATTCCCCAATCGGCGACAGAAACGATTTCAACAACCCGCAGTGGGGCGACGCCCATCTCTGGGATGTCTGGCACGGCAAGAAACCGTTCGAATGGTACCGCACCGCGCAACACCGCTTCTGCAGCGAATTCGGCTTCCAGTCTTTCCCCGAACCGAAAACTGTTTACGGCTACACGGCGGCGCAGGACCGTAATATCACCAGTTACATGATGGAACACCACCAGCGCAGCGGTATCGGCAACACAACCATCATAACCTATCTGCTGGACTGGTTCCGGCTGCCGGATGAATTCGAAAACACCCTATGGCTGAGTCAGATTCTGCAGGGCATGGCAATGAAATATGCCGTCGAGCACTGGCGGCGGAATATGCCGCGCACCATGGGTACATTGTATTGGCAAATCAACGACTGCTGGCCCGTCGCCAGCTGGTCTTCGATTGACTATCATCACCGCTGGAAGGCACTGCACTATATGGCCAAACAATTCTATGCGCCGCTGCTGGTTTCCGGCGTAGAAGATAGCGCCAAAGGCATGGTGGAAATTTACGTCAACAGCGACCTGCTGGAACCCGCCATGGCGGGCGAATTATCCTGGACCGTCACCAATGTCAAAGGTAATGCCATTTCCAAAGGGAAAGAAAAAGTAGAGATCAAACATGGCAGCCGCCGGGTAAACACGCTGAGTTTGAGCAAGGATATCAAACAGTACGGTGTCCGTAACCTGATGGTCTGGCTGGAACTGGCGGTCAAAGGTAAAACCGTCTCCACGAATCTGGTTACTTTTGCCAGGCCCAAGCACCTTGAACTTTGCAACCCTGATATCAAGGCGGAAATCGGTCAGGCAGAAGGCAGCAGCGTAATCACTCTGAACGCAAAAGCCCCTGCCCTCTGGACCTGGCTGGAACTGACCGATAGCGATGCGCGTTTTTCGGATAATTTCTTCTACCTGCAACCGGATAAACCGGTGAAGATTACGCTCACAACTCAGGAACCGCTGTCTGCGGCCCAGATCAGGAAAAACCTGCGGGTACGCAGTCTGTTCGATACCTACAAATAATTTGAATATTTAAGGAGGCTGGATTTCAATGGGTTTTCGCAAGGATTTTGTCTGGGGCGTCGCCACGGCGGCCTATCAGATCGAGGGCGCAGCTTATGAGGACGGCAAAGGGCTCTCGGACTGGGACACTTTTTGCAAGAAACAGGGCAATATCTGGAACGGCCAATCGGGCGATGTTGCCTGCGATCATTATCACCATTATCAGGATGACATCGATGCTATGAAACAGATCGGGGTCACCGGTTACCGGATGTCGATATCCTGGTCCCGGGTCATCCCCAACGGCACCGGCGCCGTCAATCCGAAAGGGCTGGCATTTTACGATAAACTGGTGGATAAACTGCTGGAAGCCGGCATCACCCCATACGTCACGGTTTTCCACTGGGACTATCCTTATGAACTTTCCTGCCGCGGCGGCTGGCTGAACCCGGATAGCTCGGACTGGTTTGCCGAGTATACTAAGGTCGTTGTTGACCGGCTCTCCGACCGGGTCACCAATTGGATGACCATCAACGAACCGCAGGTCTTCATCAACCACGGGCACCAGGTAGGCACCCATGCCCCCGGTTTGATGCTGCCTTTCCCCGATGTGCTGCGGGCGTCGCATAACACGTTATTGGCCCACGGTAAATGCGTGCAGGCCATTCGCGCTAATTCCAAAACCAAATGCCGCGTCGGCCTGGCGCCGGTCGGTATCGCCTGCATCCCGGCCACCGATTCGCCGGAAGACATCACCGCCGCCAAAAAAGCGATGTTTTCCATTGGCAGCATGAATATCTGGAACAGCAGTTCGGTCAACAAAGACGCCCGGGCCAACGCTGTGGTCGCCAAAGATATCTGGAATAATACCTGGTGGATGGACCCGATGTTCCTGGGCAAATATCCGGAGGACGGTTTGAAATTTTACGGCAGCGACGTGCCGGTCATTCACGACAAAGACATGGCCACGATTCACCAGCCGCTGGATTTCTTCGGAGCCAATATTTACCGCGGGGAAACCATCCGCGCCGGCAAAGACGGCCAACCGGAACTGGTCAACGACCCCGTCGGGCACCCGCTCACGGCTTATCACTGGGGTGTCGCCCCTGCAGCCCTCTATTGGGGGCCGAAGAATTTCTATGAGCGGTACAAACTGCCGATTTACATGACCGAAAACGGCATGTCCAATGTCGATTGGGTGGCGCTGGACGGCAAAGTCCACGACCCGCAGCGAATTGACTTCCTACATCGTTACCTGCTGCAATTGCGTAAAGCCGGCGACGACGGTGTCGATATCCGCGGCTATTTCCAGTGGGCGCTGCTGGACAATTTCGAATGGGCCAGCGGCTTCCGCGAACGTTTCGGCCTCGTCTACACCGATTACCCCACGCAAAAACGCATTCTCAAAGATTCCGCCTTGTGGTATAAAGAAGTAATTAAATCCAACGGGGCAAATCTATAAAATCTACCTGGTAGCTAACAAAAGGGGGGTGGAAAATCAAATTTTCCACCCCTCTTCTTTACGTCAGGAATATTGTTGCCGGGAGACTATTTGCAATTCGCTAATACGTTATTGATCATACCGTCCCGGTAAAACGCCACCCTCTTGTCAATTTCGGTGTAATCGATTTTTCCGGTCTTTATGAAGTTCTGCACAGTTTTATAATCCGGAATAGAGGCGCGGCCGCCCAACCGGGTGCACTTAATCGCCGAAACGGCGCTGGAGAACTTCGAGGTTTTTTCGGCATCCCATCCCTGCAACAAACCAAAAATGAAAGCCCCATGGAACACGTCCCCGGCGCCGGTGGTATCGACAATGGGGACATCTTTAAACGCCGGGATTTCAAAATATTTATCGCCGTCCAGCCCGACACAGCCCTTCGCGCCCAGCGTGAATACCACGGTTTTCGGCCCGCGTTTCTGTACGGCTTTGCAGTTCTTTTCGTAATTCTCGTCTTTAAACAGGCCGTTATAATAATGCCGGGAACCCACAAAATAATCAATTAAACCGGTGTTCGCTTCCGTCGTTTGTTCAAAATAACCGGCATCGTCCACCACGGGTATGCCCTTTTCCCGCGCCCATTTGGCGGCCTGCACAGAGGCTTCGCCCATCGGCCCCAGGTGGATGTATTTGGCCGTGGCAATATAATCTTTGTCAATTTCTTTTTGCGTGGGCTGCCTTCTGGTCCCACCCTTGGCAATAAAACTGCGCTCCATCGTCGCCGTTTCGGCCACGCAGATGCAGAATGAGGTCGCGCTGTCGGCATCTTTCAGCAGGTGGGAAGTATCGATATTGTGGCGCTTGAAATCATCGATGCAGAATTGTCCGAAATAATCTTCTCCGACCAGCCCCACGATGCCGCATTTGGCGCCCAGCCGCGCTGCGGCTACCAACCCGCTGCCGACATTGCCTCCCCCCTGCCAACTGTAATCTTTTAGCTTGGCAAAACCGCCCCTCTCCGGCATTTTTTCCATCAGAGTACAAAAATCCATTACCGGGTTTTCAATGCCAATAATATCTAATCCCATCGTTCACCCTCTTTATCTATTCTCGATATTCAACGGGCGTATTAACATCCGATCAAGATATCAATACGCCCGGTTTGAAACAAGACGCGTATAACTTAATTAATTTATTTGGAGGACTTTTCCGGCACGGTTAACAGGAACTTGTTGCGCAGATAAGCCGTGACCATCTTCTTTTGATAATCCCAGAGCCCGAACAGGTTATCCTTTTTTTCCTTGACCTGCTGATAATCCTTAGTCGTCGCGTAGAACAGGGCGAAGTATTCGGTGGCCAGGTTAAGCTTATTGATACCCAGTTTAAATGACTGCTTGAGCTGGTCTTCCGGGATGCCGGTACCACCGTGTAAAACAAGCGGCGTATCAAGCGCTTTGTTAATTTCCTGCAATCGTTTCATTGCTAAATGCGGGGTCTCTACATAGTAGCCGTGGGCGCTGCCGATGGCAATCGCCAGGGCATCGGCCTTGGTTTTATTGATGAAATCAACCGCCTGGTCGACGGTGGTGTACAGGTCTTCGTTGGCAAAATCGCCTTTATTGGCGGCAATGCCCACACGGCCCAGTTCTGCTTCCACATCGACATCCATCGCGTGCGCCGCTTTGACGATTTCGCATGTGCCTTTAACATTTTCTTCGTAGGGCAATTTGGAGCCGTCAAACATCACCGAGGTAAAACCGGCTTTGATGGCGCGCATGATCGTATCGTAAGACTGGCAGTGGTCCTGGTGCAGCGCCACCGGGATTTTAGCCTTTTTGGCTTCGGCAATGGTGGCAGCGGCAAAAGCCTCATGGCTCATGTATTTGCTCATTTCAGGGTACAGCATGATGATTACAGGCATGTTTAATTCCTGTCCGACCTCGATTACCCACTCGATGCTGTCATAGTTGAAGCAGTCAAAGGCCAGCGCGGCCGATTTTTTCGCGTCTACTTCTTTTAATATTGTCGTCAATTTTACTAAAGGCATGATTTATCTCCCTTAACGTTACTATTATCGTCTATACAAAATCCCGCTCTATTTTACCGATGTATTTGCAGGCTTCGTCCAGTACCGGAATAAATTTCCCGTGGATTCCGGCGACATGGTGGACATAAGGGCCGCAAACCAACTTTCTTTCCCATTTCGGCCAATCATCGGTTTCTATCCAGATGTAATTACCTTCAGTGGTCGGGCCGTCGGTACCGACTGCCTGCCCGGCGAATAACGAATATTTACCGCCGATGGCATCGAATCTGGCGACGGTTACATCGCCGCCTTTTAATTCCCACCGTCCCTGACAGTCTATTATCTCACGTTTCTTGGGATATTTTGCCAAAGACTTAGCGAATGGGCCGCAGTGCCAGAGCAGTTCGGCATTGTCATTGGTAGGATGCCGGATGGTAACGTCAGCCAGGAACATCGGGGTCTCGCCGCGCGCGGCGGCTGCCAGAATCGCCGAGGTGATTGCGCCGTGCACATCTGTTTCACAGGCTGTCGGCAGGCCCTTTTCACAAAGGTCGCCAAATACAAAACAAGGTGAAATGCCTATGGTCGTACGGAAAATCGACCAGCATTCGCTGGCAAAAGCCTTGATCCCGTAAAGTTTGGCAAGGTCCATGATCACCACTTCAAGGCCGGCAAGTTTGTAAATATCTTCCTTTTTCATTGCGGAACAATTAATAGCGCTCAATGTTTCCGCGGCAATCGCTTCGATCTCGTCTTTCTTATTCTTTTCTACGGCGTTATAGGTGTTGATAATCTCCGCCGCATTGATGGGGACAATTTCAACATTGAATTTTTCCAGCAACTCATCCTCATTGACTATGACGCTGTGAAACTGGCGCGGACGCAGGGATATTTGCCCCACGCGCATACCGTTGAAATCTTTCATGATGGTGACTACACGCACAAACTTTTCAATCTCTTCTTTCAACAGCGGCGAGTCCAGCCAGCAGTTCTCAATATAAGTGAACGGGACGCCGTATCTCAACAGAGCCTTGCCGCTGGCAAATAAACCGCACTGCACATCCGTCGGGCGCCATGCGAAATTAGGCGGCGGCGCATCATCTCTCGGTCCCCACAGCAGGAACGGTTTGCCCATCGCTTTCCCTAATTTTCCGACCACCTCTTCCTGGCCGAAATTGCAGTGCGGCACAAAGACCGCGTCTACTTTTTCCTGCCGGAAATAGGCCTCAATTTTGGCGACATCTTCGGTCTCGAAGAACATGCCGTCTTTATTCAGCCAGTCGATATCGACGATTTTTACATCATGGATACTGCCGAAGATTTCCTTCAGCTTGGCCATGATTTTTACTTTGTTTTTAAATGCTTCTTTCGGGTCCGGGAATTTATCACGTCTCACGGGCGCAATACCGATAGTTACCTTGTAATCACGAAACTTCTCCAAATCTGCTCTCCTGTCAATCAATTAAACGATTTTGATTTCCTCTTCCTTGGTCATCTTGTAGAAATAAATATCGTTGCAATAGGTTCTTTCGGGTAAGACTACCATGCAGTTGACGATATCGTCCTTTTCCGCGAACGGCGCACAGTGCCAGACACCCGGGCGTAAAACCACCAGGGTTCCCTGCGGCACACGGAATACTTCGATTTTATCCAGCGGCACGGCTTGGGGCGGCGTGGCCGGGGCGACATGCATCAGGATATCGCCGTCCAGCGGCATGCATGCTTCGCCGGTGTGGTTGTGGCATTCCATCGCATTAATGACGTTCGCTCTTTTTTGCACGCGCGTGATGGAAAAAGCCGCTTCGCCAATCTGGCCGAGGCTTAAAATTGCCATATCGCGGTAAAACTCCACCGGGCCGGATCCCAGCTTCGGGCCGGATGGTTCCGTCATGTTGGCAAAAGAGCCGTACATGTGAAAAGCTTCGACAGTTAATTTCTTGACAGTTAATTTTTTGACCGTTGCTTTTTTGTCCATACTCGTAATCTTCCCTCAAAATTATAGATTTTTTACCCGTTTTCACCCGGGCCGGAGACCCTGTCTGTTATTGGTAAGTATAGCATAGGGCCTTCTCAAAAATAAACTTCCGGAATCGTGGTTCTTTGCGATTAATCAGCTAAAAATAAGATAACAAAATGTAATAACATTGTTATTCTTCTTCATTGACAAACACGAATTAAATATCATACAATAATCGAATTCCGGGATAAAAGGAAAAAATACCGCCATGTCTTCAGCAATTTGCAGCACCCATAATTTCAGAAGCTCCAGACAACCCGTTAACACCGGGGCGGGCTTGGCGTTGCTATTTTTCGAGGTAATTGATACTGATTAACCAATAATCAAGACTCAAGTTTCAAGATTCACCTACAAGGCTAAGCCCGCGAGAAATATCTCCCGGGCTTTTTTATTTTCATAAATAAGGAGAACGATGCGAAAGATATTCAGGCGAAAGCTAAAAACATATTCGATCATGCAATCAAATTAAAAATAAAAATAGAGGAAAAGAAAAATGAACCATTTCATTAACTTTAATGATTTCACCCCGGACTATCTGGAGAATATCATCGACCAGGCGCTGGAAATGAAACACTATCCAAATCAATACGCCCGGGTGTTGCAAGGTAAAAACCTGTACATGCTTTTCCAGAAAACATCCACCCGCACCGCGCTTTCGTTCGCTTTCGGCATGACCGCGCTGGGCGGCCAATATCTTATCCAGAACTGGCAGGACAGCAACTTTTCGATTGCAGAAATTCAGGATGAGGGCCGCTACGTCTCCCGCCAGGCGGATATCATCATGGCCCGGCTGAAAACAAACGAAGACATTAATTTGATGGCGCAATATTCTTACGTGCCGGTGATTAACGGCTGCTGCAACCGGTACCACCCCTCACAGGCAATCGCGGATTTAGTCACCATTAAAGAGCTGTTCGGTACGCTGAAAATTAAACTGCTCTACGTAGGCGTGAAAAATAATGTCTTAAATTCATTAGCCGATTCGCTGCCGCGGCTCGGCGGCGAGGTTTTTGCCGTCACGCCGGTGGTGAACGCACCTTCCGTAGATAAAGAACTCGACGCAGCCGCTTTCAAAACCGGTAAATATCATGAAATCGGCGGCGGGCACCCGACATTAACCGGCGTCAGGAAACTCATCAAAGAAGTCGATGTCGTTTACACCGATACCTGGGTCGACATGGAGTTCATCAACGATAACGCCTGTAACGGACTGAAAGAAGAGCGCGTTAAAAAGATGTTGCCGTTCCAAATCAATGCTGAACTCCTGCAGGGCAGCAAAGCCGTGGTGATGCACGATATGCCCATACATGCCGGCTCCGAAATTAGCCGCGACGTTGTCGAAACTCACCTTAAAACGATTCTGCAGCAGGCGGATAACCGCAAATACGCCGCACAGAGCATTTTGTTTAATTTACTGAAATAAACAGGCAAACTCCCCAACCGGTTAGTCCTCTCGCCCCAGCGTGGGAGAGAGTTAGAGTGAGGGGGCAAAATTAAGTCTGGAGAGCAAAATAGAATTGAACAAACATAAAAAAGGACAAATGTATGAATAAAACCAAAGCAATTATTTTTGATTGGGGAGACACGGTCATGCGTGATTTCCCCGAATATCAAGGGCCGATGGCTTACTGGCCCGAAGTGGAAATTGTTGCAGGTATCGGAAAAACGCTTCAACAACTGCAAAAGGACTTTATCTGTTGTCTGGCATCCAATGCCGTCGATTCCGATGCTGAATTAATGGGTATTGCCTTGTCCCGTGCTAATCTGCGTCCATATTTCCAACATTTGTTCACATCCCGTGAACTTGGATTTAAAAAACCCGACCCCGCATTTTACCGGGAAATACTGACAAAACTGCAACTGAAACCGGAAGATTGTATCGCGATCGGTAATGATTGTGAAAAGGATATCGTACCGGCTAAATCGGTTGGGATAAACACTATCTGGTTCTCAACACATCCGGGTTCAATAGCGGCACAGTGCGCAGATTATACGATAACTTCGATGGATGAACTGGTGCCGGTGATAGAAACGTTGATTACAGGGTATAACGCAAAATAAACTTCCCGCGACCTTACGGTCGGGGTATTTAGTAAGGAACAATAAAAAAGACGCCCACCTTAATATAAAGGCGGGCGTCTTCAATCTCACGATATAATTGTTTGATACTAATTTGTTTCTTTGAAACTCTTGATGATCGTCTCAAGCTGCGCCTGATTGGCTGCTGCCAAACTGGCGTCCGTGTAGCCGCAAATATTGTAGTAGTAATCTTTGCTGGCTACCACGTTGATGTAATACACCGTACTGACGCCGTTCGATTTTCTGATTCCGGTCAATTGGACAGATAAACCGGAACAGCCGCCGATGGTTACATTAGAACTCTGGCCCCAGACCCCATTGGTTACAACCAGGCCGAAAACACTCTTAACCAGATTCAAATAGTCATTGACGGTGCTGTTGGCGCTGACATCCGTTTTCGCTTTTTTGGTAACGATCAGATATTCGGAATTGGCGTCGTTTGCCACACCAATAACCGCATTCGGGTACAAACCCAAATCGTTTAAATTCCATCCGGACGGCGCAGAGATTGATACAGTCCTGTCAGAATTAGAGACTGCCGCATTGGCCGTTGCCGTGGTTGTCGTCGTTTTAGTAGTAGTCGTTTGGTTTCCCAGCGCCGATTGACTGGTGGTGGTTGCCGCCGCTGTTGTCTTGGCAGATTTACCGCCGCAGCCGGCTAGCTGGAGCATGGTTACGGAAAATAACGTCAGCGCCAAAACAGCCGCGATTATTTTCCTGTTATGCTGCACGAGTTTCATGTATATTCTCTCCTCTAAATTTTTTCTTACAGTTTCGCATTATATAATATGCAGTATATGATTACAAGCGATAAGTTTCAACACTGTTTGAAATTGTAACTTACGCCAGATACTAAGTGCGTGAATTCAAACCGATTATGAACCCCGCTATCCCCTCACCGTTTTTAGTCGATCAGTGTCAACTGCAGCGCCTTTTTCATATCGGTCGCGTTCTTTGGCGCGTATCCCTGCCAGTGATTATTGAAAAACGCAAACAGCAGCGATGTCTTCTCGGCGGCCGCCTTCACTTTTGCCGCCAGTTCCCTGATTTCCTCCGGCGAATAGTGGTAGCAGTACCGCGATTCGACATCCCCTTTCCACCACATCTCGGCATTCCGTCCGTGAAAACGGAAGTAAGCCGTATCCGCGGTCAAAGGTATCTCCGCCGCAATTGAACTCTGAAATTTCGGCTCGTCAATCTGCACCCATGCAATATTGTTTTGCCTCAGGAAATCCGCGGTTTTCGGGTCGTCGCTCCAACTCCTGTGCCGGAGTTCCACCGCCAACCGGTATTGCCCGAAATGCATCGCCAATACCTCGATTAATTGCTGCCCGCGGCTGTTATTCAGGAAACTCGGGGGAAACTGCGCCAGCAGCGCGCCCATTTTGCCGGCCTGCATGATCGGCTCCAGACTCTGCCGGAACATCTCCACATCGTCGTAGGAAATCACCGCATCCTCGCCGGCGGCGGCACGGTACATTTCAGGATGGGTGAACTTCTGCCACAGCTTCACCGCAAAAAGAAAACCCGGCGGCGTCCGTTTTACCCAGTTCACTACGTAAGCCGGGTTCGGCGGACGATAAAAAGAACTGTTGATTTCCACTGTGTTGAAGAACCGGCTGTAAAACTCCAACTCATTCTTTGTCCCCGGTGGGTAGAAAAAGCCCTTCCATGTCCCTTCCCCGGTGGGATAAGACCAGCCGGATGTCCCGATATATATTTTCGCCATTTTTCTTCTCCCGACTATTATACAATAGCAATCAGCTCATAACTATCAGTCATTAATATTTCAATATCCAATAATCAAGAATCAAGAAACTTGAGTATTTTCTGAAAGCTGACCGCTGAAGGCTGATAGCTCTTCTCATCTCTCCTTGACAATAGTACAATTGTTCTACTATTATATACATACCGGACTTTTGAGGTCAAACTGATGAGAATTTTATGTGTTTTACTACCCCATTTCCCGATAAACTGCGAAAAACTGAAGCACCGCGACCTTGCGGAGCACCCGGTCATCATTACCGCTGCCGTCGGTTCTCAGAAGCTGGTAATGGACTACTCCCCCGACCTGAAAGGCTTGCAGCGCGAAATGCCCCTCCAGCAGGCTTTGTCTCTGCACGGCGCGGCCGAACTGATTCATGCCGATATCCCTTATTACGTTTCGGTCTTCAACGGCATCCTTGATGCGCTGGACGAGCGCAGCCCGCTGGTGGAAGGCACCGACCTGGGCGATATTTACATCGGGCTGGACGGACTGCAGCTGCTTTACGGCTCGGATGATGCGCTGGTGCGCGCCGTCTATGCCGCCGTCCCGCAGATTTTCGAGGCCCGCCTCGGCATCGGCGAAAACAAATTCATGTCCTATCTGGCGGCTTCTTTCAGTCCCCCCGGCAGCTGCAAAATACTCGCCGGGGACACGGCAACTTTCCTCAAAGATTTAAACTGCGACCTGCTGCCCGTCTCTTTAAAAAATAAGGAGAAACTGCATCAGTTCGGCCTGCATACGCTGGGGCAGGCGGCCGCGCTGGCGCCGGGACCTTTACAGGCGCAGTTCGGTCCTGAAGGCCTGCGCATCCGGGAACTGTCCAACGGCCGCGACGATACCCCGTTATACCCGCGCCTCATTGAAGAAACCATCGAGGAAAACACTACCCTGCCATCGGTCACCGCCCTGCTGGAGGTGATGCTGGTGGCCGTCGAAACGATGCTCTCCCATGCCTTCACCAAATTTGAACCGAAGGGCATGGGCATCCGCAGCGTCAATCTCTGGACGCGCAGTTGGATGGGCGAGCACTGGGAGAAAACCATTCAGTTCAAAGAGCCGGCGATGAATACAAGGCCTGCCATCTCCCGCATCAAACTGATTCTGGAAAATTCGCCGCAGCTCGGGCTCATCGAGCAAATCGGCATGAAAATCACCGGACTGGGCCGCCCCAACGGGCACCAGAAAAGCCTGTTTACCAGCGTCCGGGCCAGGGATAATTTAATGGAGGACGTCAAACAACTGGAATTTCGCCTGGGCGGGCCCCAGTTATACCGGATTAAGGAGGTGGAACCGTGGTCGCGGATACCGGAAAGA
>Ga0182010_10000901_pt1 | contig 16438 bp, 14 predicted proteins | sample 611E1MmetaG_FD_120488 | JGI IMG/M metagenome (GOLD analysis project Ga0182010, IMG submission 120488) | Permafrost microbial communities from Stordalen Mire, Sweden - 611E1M metaG | ecosystem: Environmental > Terrestrial > Soil > Wetlands > Permafrost | place: Sweden: Stordalen | collected...
ATGTCTTCACCCCTGAAGACTTCGTCGAAGCTCGAGGTGAACTTGGTGTCCCGGTCTCGGATGAGGAACCGGACGGGAATGATCCGATCCTCCAGGGCTCTGTTGCATTGATTGATCATGTGGCGCGAACTCACTCGCTCCAGCGAGGTTCGCCGCTCAAATGACCCGCTCGAGTTCGTCGAAGGCCGCAGCAAGGGTGAGCCCCGGACGTGCATCGCTCCCGAGTTCGTAGTGGCCTCGCCGAAGGTTCTGGATGAAGGCATGGCCTCGGATCACGACTCTGGCCGTTCGGTCCTGTTTCAGTCCGCGCATCGGGCGAAGTCTGGCCTTGAGTCGCCCATGATCGGCTTCGACTCGGTTGTTGGCGTACTGGGTGGTGTCATGGAGCGCGGCCGGGAGTAGCTCGGCAACGATGCGGACCAGAGTGTGGGCCCGGTCAGTGGTGACCTCAGCCGGCTCGCCGTTGGATCTGATCGCGCCGGCGAAGAACGCCTCTGCCGCTTTCAGATCACGCTTCTTCGATAAGAACACGTCGATGACCTGCCCGTATTGGTCGACGGCCCGGTAGACGTAGCGCCAGGTTCCGGACACCTTGACGTATGTCTCGTCGACGAACCAGTGACCACCAACGCGGTGGCGGCACGGCAGAGCGGCATCCGCCAGGATTGGGGTGAACCGCTGGACCCATCGGAACAGGGTTACGTGATCGACCTCGATCCCACGCTCAGTAAGCAGTTGCTCCAGGTCCCGGTAGGACAACCCGTAGCGTAGGTACCAACGCACGGCGAGCAGGATGACCTCAGGCGGGAACCTGAATCCAGCGAACGCCGAGCTCGGTGGCTGAATGGACGCGGTCACACGGCGATGTCTCACCTCGAGAGCCTCGCTCAACCACCGCTCAGGCACGGACCCCAAGATTCGGAGCCAGGTTCGCACTCAATGCAACAGAGCCAGCCAAGGGCATCCCAAGGAAATGGAGATGCTCCGATCGCTCCTGATGCAAAGCTGCGGCACCCCAAGCCGAGGAAGCCTCAGGGAGCCCGCAAACCGACGGGGATCGTCATGGGCTGCCGTTTCCGACGATCACAAACCCGTCAGGGTTGCCGTCGGATTCGATAAGCATTTACACTGACCTGACAACAGATTCCCTCTGAGAGGAGTCGCGATGGGCGACGCGCAGCTGTTCATCGATGGTGCGTGGGTCAACGCACAATCGGGCGAGACTTTCCCCACCTATGCACCTTCGACTGGCGAGAAAATCGCCGACGTCGCCAAGGCAGGCCGCGAGGACGCTAGGCGTGCCGTGGAAGCAGCGCGCAAGGCATTCGACGACGGGCCCTGGTCGAAGATGTCGGGCAGGGAGCGCGCATCGAAGTTGCGTGCGGCCGCTGAGATCATCAACGGGCGTAGCGCGGAGATCGCCGAGATCGAAGCGCGCGATGGCGGCGGAACGATCAAGAAGGCGATGTTTGCCGATGTTCCGGGAGCGGTCTCGACCTTCCAGGCGTTTGCCGATTGCGCGGAGAACGAGCCAGATGTCATCGAGCGCGGCGAGAGTCCGTTTCCACCCGCCAAGAGCATCGTGAGGCGCGAGCCGTTCGGCGTGTGCAGTGGCATCGTGCCGTGGAACTTCCCGTTCCTCATGGCCGGTTGGAAGATCGGTCCTGCTATCGCGGCCGGCAACTGTGTCGTGCTCAAGCCGGCGAGCTTCACCTCGCTCAGCGCGATCGAAATGGTGAAGGTGCTCGCGGAGGCGGATATCCCGCCGGGAGTCGTGAACTTGATCACGGGCCCTGGTGCCAGCGCGGGCGAGGAGCTCGCACAGCACCCCCTCGTCGACAAGGTCGCGTTCACTGGATCGACGGAAGTCGGGCGGCGCATCATGCAGCTCGCGTCCGGCACCGTGAAGAAGGTGACGCTCGAGCTCGGTGGCAAGTCGGCGAACATCGTGCTCGACGATGCCGACCTCGACCTCGCCGCTGCCGGCGTGCTGTGGGGAACGTTCTTCCACAACGGTCAGGTCTGCGAGTCGGGAACGCGTGCGTTGGTGTCGCGCAAGATCTACGACGAGTTCGTCGGCTTGCTCGTGGAGCGAGCCGCGAAGATCGTCATCGGCGACAACATGGACATGGCCACCGACCTCGGACCGCTCGTCGCGCCGAGCCAGGTCGACACGACCGAGCGCTACGTGAAGCTGGGGCTCGACGAGGGCGCCAAGCTGCTGTGTGGTGGCACCAAGCCCACGAATCTGGCCGCCGGGCTCGATCAGAGCGCGTACTTCCTTCCCACGATCTTCGAGGCCGACAACTCGATGAAGATCGCGCGGGAAGAGATCTTCGGTCCGGTGCTGTGCGTGATCCCGTTCGACTCCGACGACGAGGCGATCAAGATCGCGAACGACTCGATCTACGGTCTCGGCGGCGGCGTGTGGTCGAAGAACCTCGAGCGGGCACACTCGGTCGCCGCGAGCATGCGCACCGGCACCGTGTGGATCAACGACTACCACATGATCACCCCGACGCAGCCGTTCGGTGGGTACAAGCAGTCGGGCATCGGGCGGGAACTCGGTGACTACGGCTACAACGAGTACCGCCAGATCAAGCACGTGTGGCAGAACACCGCCACTGATCGCAGCGGCTACGTGCACTTCTCAGCCCTGAGCGGCAACATTTGATAGTGACCGGCACCATCGCGGCGGAGCGCGTCGTCGAACAGGCGGCGCGCGATCGTCGCGGCACGCTGGTGTTCACGATCGGGACGGGCTGTTGCGAGTCGACCGCACCGTTCCTCTACGAAGACTTCTGGCCCGGACCCGACAGCGAGCCTGTCGGTGAGGTCGCTGGCGTTGTCGTTTTCGCCCCCGCGTATCTGCGCTCTCTCTACCCCGACGACGACGGCGTCGTCATCGATGTCGAGAATGGCCTGATGGCCGAGTCGATGTCGATCGAGACGGAGTATGGATGCCGGTTCGTCCTGCGCGATCGCGCCGATGTCCTGATCGACCGGCGAGCGCAACCTGCGCGTGAGGTACCGGAGTCGGTGTCGGCACTCCGGGCGCGTGGCTTGCAGGAACTACCCGAAGCGTTGCGCAGGGGCCCCGAGCCTCCCCCAACATCTGTCACGCGGCAGTCGCCCAATTCGGCATCGGATGTCGATTCAGGATTCTGAGGACACCGGAGAGACCAAGATGTTCATCTGGCGCACAACTCGACCACCTCTAACCTCGATCATTCGTCCGACCCCTTGCTGATGGCAGAGGCGTCGGCGAGTTGGCGGTCGTGATGGGTCTCGACAAGAGGACCACATCTGGGGCGTGAAGCGCCGCGGTGTTGTCATTCGAGTTCGGATGTCACGCCCTGCAGGTCTGCTTTGGGGTCGGGCGTACTGACCCGGCTGGTCAGGGGATGGCCGCCCGGAGTTTGACGAAGGCGTTGGAGAGATCGTTCGCCCATGGCCAGGTCTTGTCCAGCCTCAGGATGAGCCCTGTGGGTGCCAAGAACGTCATCCACGTCACGCGACCAGGCGATATTCATGGATCAACCCTCCGAGCCGGTTCGTCCGCTGGAGCCGTGAAGGGTCGACATTCTCTGGTTCCGTTGGGGCTGTGTTCTTCGGCTGAGGCGGTAGCTGACCGAGGGATCGATGAGGCCGGTGGCTGTTGTAGTGCACGACGAACTCGTGGACCACGGCTTCGAGGTGACGTCGGCCGACGATGAGCATGCGATCAAGGCACTCCCGTCGGACAGTGCCGACGAAGCGTTCAGCGAAGGCGTTGGCACGAGGAGCTCGGATCGGCGTGCGGATGACCCGAATGCCCTCGGAGCGGAAGACCTCGTCGAAGCTGGCCGTGAACTTGGTGTCCCAGTCGCGGATCAAGAACCTGACCGGTTGCGTGCGCTGGGCGAGTTCATGGGAGAGATTCCTGGCCTGCTGGGCCACCCAGGCACCTGTTGGATGCGCCGTCACTCCCGTCACGAAGACCTTCCGGGTGTCGAGTTCGATGAAGAACAGAACGTAGAGCCTCTTCAGGAGCACGGTGTCCACGGTGAAGAAGTCGCAGGCCAGTAGGGAAGAGGCCTGGGTTCTCAGGAACTCACGCTATGTCGGCCCGGTCCTCTCTGGGGAGGGATCGAGGCCATGACGCTGGAGGATGTTCCAGACACTCGAAGGTGCCAGGTTGATACCCAGGGCGGAAAGCTCGCCGTGGATCCGGCGATAGCCCTATGTCGAGCTCTCCCTGGCCAAGCGCACCACCAACTGCATAGTTCCTGTGGGGATCTTCGGGCGACCGGAGGGCTCCGGGTAGGTCCACTTGCGACGGACCAGCTCACGATGCCAACGGAGCAGGGTATCGGGCTGCACGAAGAACCGATGGAGCTTCCCTCGGGGGATCAGCCGGCTGAGGCCGGCAAGGAGTGCTCGATCCGAGGGCCGCAGGGCAGGGCGGTCGACCTGGCGACGGAGGACCGCCACCTCGTGACGGAGCATGACGACTTCGATGGCCAGATCGGACTTGTCGGATCGTCGCCGGCAGAGGAATTCGATGGTCCGGAGGAAGGCGAGATAGAGAAGCGAGAGGGCCACGGACCATGTTCGCGGTCACATCCGCTCCGGCGAAAGTCCCAGCTCAACGGCTCGGATGAGATTCTTGGCACCCACAGGCGGACCCGGGCCCTCGACCAGTGGCTCCCCGGGCAGCTCCCCCCGGGATCACCCTTGGTCACCGGCGGTCCCGGCTCGGACCCCCCGACCGCCGCCTGAGAGAGGCGATCGTTCCGACCCCTCGGTAACGACACCAGCTTCGGCGCGTCCGGAGAGGGGTAGGTGTTCGCGCCGCGGTCCCGATGAACGGCGCGAGTCCGGATAGCGGGACGACGGAGGTGGGTGCCAGCACCTGAACGCCCCCTACAACGGTGAATCAGCCCTGCCAGATGGAGTTTTGTCGACGTGACCTGCCCAGTTCTGTCCACACCCCTTGGTGGGCTACCGACAAAACTCAGTTGACCTGGGCCGACTCCAGCCTGGTCGGAGCCATTTCCCACGCCATTGACTCAGATTTCCCACATTGTTGTGGACACAACTAATACGGGAAAGTCCCAGTTCGCGGACCTGGATGAAGGGTGGAAGAGTGTACGCATGAGCTACCGGGTCGTTCAGTGGGCGACCGGCAACCAGGGCGTCGAGGCGATTCGGGCGATTCTGGACCGGCCCGACATGAAGCTGGTTGGGGCCAAGGTCTATAGCGCAGACAAGGCCGGGGTCGACGCGGGGGTTTTAGCAGGTCGCGAGCCCTGTGGTGTAGTGGCCACCCTGGATGTGGACGAGATCTTGGCCCTCGGCGCTCACTGCGTGGCCTACTTCCCACGGCTCGCCTCACTCGACGAGGTCTGCCGAATTCTGGCCAGCGGGACCAACGTGGTGACTACTGCGTTCCTTTTTCACCCACGTTCACTCCCCGCCGATGATCTGGCTCGATTGGAGGCGGCCTGCATTAGAGGTGGCTCGTCGGTGCACGGCACCGGCCTCAATCCGGGGAATCTGAGCGGGGTGCTACCGCTCGCCCTGTCCGGAATGTCCCGAACGATCGAAAAGATCACATTGCAGGAGCGGGCCGACTGGTCCTTCTACGAGTCGACCCATATCACGTTCGAAAACATGCGCTTTGGCCGGGCCCCCGAGGAGGTGACCGAAGCGGCCAGCGACTTCTTGCGGTTCAACAGCGGGATCTTCCAGGAGATGGTCGCCCTTCTCGGTCGGGCTCTTGGGGCAGGCCTTGACGAGATCACCTCTTCTGTCGAACTGGTGACAGCCGAGACGGATCACGACATCTTCGGGATCACCTTAGGTGCGGGGACAGTCTCCGGGCAGCGGTGGCACTGGCGGGGTCTCCGAGCCGGCAACATGCTCATCGAGATCGAGACGCTGTGGACAGTGGGGGGAGAGTACCCGACCCACTGGCCGGCGCCGCTCGACGGATGGACGCTGACGCTGGAGGGTGAGCCTTCCATCCAAGCCCACCTGCTCACGCTCATGTCCTACGAACGGCCGCTGCCCCTCGCCGAGCACGTTCGGGCGGCCAGTGTGGCCACTGCCATGCAAGCCGTCAACACGATTCCCGCACTCTGTGCCGCCCCAGCCGGGGTGCAGACCATGGCCGACCTGCCCCTGGTGCGCGCGGGGTTTGGGTTCGGCAACGTAGCTCCCGAGCCCTTGCTCCAAATCCCTGGGTGAACCCCTCGGTTGACCAGCGAGTGGCCTGTGGGGGCTCTGTTGCATTGATTGATCGTCGGGCGCAAGCTGACCACGTAGTGTCCAAATACGCGATCACCTCCTCCACCAGGGGCTCTGTGCAGAGCATTGATCCGCTCGGCTACCTTCGTCCCGATGCGAAGGCGCCGGGCACGTGGGCAGCTGTGGGCCTTCGTCTACTTGGCTGTCCGTCACCTGCTCGGGTTGGCTCTCTTGTTCCTTCGCACCGAGCAGTCCAAGGATGTCGAGCTGATCGCACTTCGTCACAAAGTGGCAATCCTCCGTCGCCAGGTTGGGCGCTGTGCCTACGAGCCCGCTGATCGTGCCCTGCTGGCCGCCCTCAGTCGATTCCTTCCGCGTTCGTCCTGGGCGACATTCGGAGTGACCCCGGCAACCCTGCTGTCCTGGCATCGCCGGTTGGTGGCGAGACGGTGGACGTACCCCCATCGCCCGCCGGGTCGCCCGCCCGTCGACGACCAGACGACTGCCCTGGTAGTGCGCCTCGCACGGGAGAACCCGAGGTGGGGCTACCGGCGCAATCAGGGTGAACTCGGCAAGCTCGGGGTGCTCCTGGCCGCGAGCACCATCGCCAAGATTCTGCGGGACCACGGCCTCGGCCCTGCTCCCCGGCGAAGCGGCCCGACCTGGCGTGAGTTCCTGCGTGCCCAGGCGTCTGGCATCGTGGCCACGGACTTCCTCCACGTCGACACCGTCTTGTTCAAGCGCCTCTACGTGCTGTTCTTCGTCGAGCTCGGACGCAGACGGGTCTGGATCACCGGGGTCACCGCTCACCCCGATGCGGGATGGGTCACTCAACAGGCCAGGAACGTCACCGCCGACCTCGCCGACGCCGGCATCACCACGAGGTACTTGGTCCGCGACCGGGACACCAAGTACGTGGAGAGCTTCGACAACGTGTTCAGGGCCGAGGGCGCCGAGATCCTCCAGACGCCCTATCGGACTCCGAACGCGAACGCATTCGCCGAGCGGTTCGTGCGCACCGTCAGATCGGAGTGCCTCGACCACCTACTGGTCGTGAACGACGCCCACCTGGAGCGCATCCTGCGCAGCTACGCATGCCACTACAATCGGCATCGCCCACACCAGGGAATCGCTCAGGAGATTCCGGCGCCGGAGAGAACGGCTCCCCTGCAGGTGGCATCCACTGCTGACAGTCGGCACCGGCATCTCCGGCACCATCGCCGACAGATTCGTCGACGCGACCGGCTGGGCGGACTGATCCATGAGTACGAGCTGGCGGCATGAGGCGAGGTTCGAGTTTTCGGACGGTACGCCTTCCAGCTGTTCGCCGCCAACATCCGGAAGATCGACGAGTTCCTGACCAAGAAGGCGGCCGAGGCCAAGAAGGTCCGCAAGCTCCCGCCCCGCCGCCGGACCAAGTCCATCACCACCTGGGCGCCGGCCACGGCCGGCACCGCCGGCGCCGACGACGCCACCGGCGACCCCGACCCACCCCTAACCGCCTGACGGCCCAGGGCTCTCGATCAGCGACACCTACGTGGCTTTGCCGCGTCCGGATGTAGGGCCGGGGTGGCCAGAACGAGCTGACGGCGTCGGTCACCGGCGGCTTCTGCGGCGGGCACGCCCAGGTGAGGGCGGAAACACCCAGCCCGGGCCGCCGGGGCCACCTTCATGGGGGGTTTTGTCGACGCGCACCGCCGAGTCTTGTCGACACCCCTTGGTGGGGTAACGACACAACCCCCTCAGCCAGGGACGATGACCGAGCCTGCGGAGCGATATCCCACGCTATTGGTCTCGATTTCCCACATCGTTGTGCATGCAGGCAGATCTGGAAAAATCCTGCTCAGACCACCCGGATGACATTTTCGGCACCAACAGGATCCGGTCGGCCATCACCCGCGTCACCTCATCGATGCCGAACCCACCTGGGCTTCCGGTCGGGTCGAGCACCAGCACTCCGACGACATGCATGTGCATGGTCCGCGTCTCGATGTAGAGGAACGCTGCGTCCATCCCGGCCATTCGCTGCATCGGAACCCCTTCAGCCCTCGGTCTGGTGGCCGGACGCCGACTCGGCGATCGATCGCGCCCAGGGGTAGTCCGGCTTGCCACTCGGTGAACGGACCATGTCATCGATGACGATGACTTCTCGTGGCACCTTGTACCCGGACAATCGGTCATGAGCGTGCCCGCGGACCGACTCTGGATCGATGTGGCGTCCGGGCCTCGGCTGCACCAGGGCGATGACCCGCTCGCCGAGGCGAGCGTCTGGCACGCCGACCACGATGGCGTCGCCGACGTCGGGGTGGTCCTTCAACACGGCCTCCACCTCGTCGGGAAAGACCTTCTCTCCTCCGGTATTGATGCACAGCGAGCCGCGGCCGAGGACGACGATGGTCCCATCGGCCTGCACCGTCGCCAGATCCCCGGGGAGCGCCCAGCGCTGCCCCCGGTGCTCGACGAACGTCGTCGCCGACTTGGCCGGGTCACCGAGGTAGCCGATCGGGACGTGGCCACCCCTCGCCAGGTGCCCGACCACACCGGAATCGGGCCGCACCGGCTCGAGATCGGCATCGAGCACATTGGTGCGCTCGTCCACGCGCAGGCGAGGCGGCCCGTAAGGATCCTCGGGCGCCGCCTCGCCGCCGACCTGGCCGGTCTCGCAGGACCCGAAGAGGTCAGCGACGACGCGTCCGGGGAGGAGATCCGCCAGCTGCGCCTTGGTCGACGGGGAGAGCACCGCACCGCCAGAGCCCACGGCCATCAGCGACGAGAGGTCGTAGCGGCCGGGATCGGCCGCCAGCCGGTCGAGCACCGGGCGGGCCATGGCGTCGCCGACGACCACCACCGCGTTGACCTGCTCTACCTCCACCAGCCGCCACACCTCGGACGGATCGAAGACACCTCCCTCAATCGTGACGACCTTCCCGCCGCCGAACATGGTGGAGAATGCCAACCAGTGCCCGGCTGCGTGCATGAACGGGGGGATGGCGAGGGCCGTGAGACCGGGATGCAGGACCCGTTCGGCCAGCTGCTCGGGAGAGGTGATGTGGTTTCCCAGCGAGAAGGGGTCGCCGCCGCCCATGGCGGTGAAGAAGATGTCCTCGTGCCGCCAGAGCACGCCCTTGGGCATCCCGGTCGTTCCCCCGGTGTAGACGCAGTAGAGATCGTCGGAGCGGCGCGGGGGAAAATCGCGGATGGTAGGCGCTGATCCGATCGCCGACTCGTAGTCGTCAGCCAGGCCACCCGGGCTTCGGGAATCGGAGACCTCCAGTAGTGCACGTGTCTCGGGCATGGCACCGAGGGCACCGGTCACCGCCGGGGCGAACCGGCTGTGGAAGATGAGGCCGACGAGAGCCGCGTCCTTGTAGAGGTACTGCAGCTCGCCGGCCGCGTAGCGGTAGTTGACGTTGATCGGCACGGCCCGGATCTTGAAGCAAGCGAGCATGCCCTCGATGTACTCGGTGCCGTTGGCGAGCTGGAGGCCGACCCGATCGCCGGGGCCGATGCCGGCACGTTCGAGGTAGTGAGCAAGGCGGTTGGCGCGCTGGTCCAACTCGGTGTAACTGAGCCTGCGAGCGCCCGACACCATCACCGTCTGGGGCCCCGCGTGGTCAACCGCACTCTCGAAGAGATCGGCAAGATTGAACTCCACGGCCCTCCTCGCTCCTGCACGGGCCTTACGGCGCTGCACTTCACATGAACGCCAGATGTAGTATCCCAGGTGGCGGGCCCGCCGTTTCAGTGGTGAGGCGCCGCAGCGGCGGAGGGAGTCGGATGGGGAAGGCCGAGAATGATGTGGCGGTCCCCGCGCGGGCCGCCGGCCCTGATGAGGCCACATCGGACGTCACCGTTCCGGACGCCTCCGTATCGGCCATCGATCGCATCACCGGGCCGTACCGGGCCGTCGCCGGATTCCTGAATCGTCGTGCCCTCGCCCGGGTGACCCGGGCCCTGCCGCGGACGTTGCACTTCGTCGGATCGGCGTTGCTGCGTGGGGAGGTGTCCGAATCGCTTCCGGCGCCACACCTCTCCCTTGGACTCGCGGCCCAGGTGGCCATGGACGAGGCGCTCCTGGCCGTGGCCATGACGCCCCGGCGGTTCCCGCTTCCGGGGGACTACGCCAGAGTGGCCGCCGAACTCGCCGATGCCGAGGCCATGTACACCCGGCGCGGTTGGATCGCCGAGCCCCGGACCTACCACCGCACTCCGCCGCCCCTCTTCGATGCCGACGTGGCGACCAGTCGAGGCTGGGCCATGGGCCTCGGCTATGACCGGGTGAACTGGGACAGCGGGTTCGCCCCCTATCCAGGCGAGCCCGGCAGCGACCGGTGGATGGCGTTCGAGCCGAACCACGTCGCCTCGGCTGCCGTCCTCCGCCACGCCGACGGTCCCCGTCCGTGGGTCATCGCCGTGCACGGGTTCTGCATGGGGTTCCCGTTCATGGATTTCCCGGGTCTCCACGCAGAGCGGCTCCACCACGAGCTCGGGATGAATGTGGCCATGCCGGCACTGCCGCTGCACGGGCCGCGTCGGGTCACCCTCATCAGCGGGGAGCCGTTCCTCTCCTTCGAGTTGATGAACGCGGTGCACGGGCTGACTCAGGCCGTGTGGGACATCCGGCGCCTGATCCACTGGATCCGCGAGCAAGGGGCCACGTCGATCAGCCTCTATGGCGTCTCACTCGGCGCCTACACGGTCTCCCTGCTCGCCGGAATCGAGGAGGGGGTCGACGCCGTGGTGGCGGGCATCCCGGTGTCGGACTTCCCCGGGTTGTTCCACCGGCACAGCCCGCACCACATCCGGGCCCGGGCGATCGAGCACAAGATCATGGGCGGCACTGCTGAGAACGTCTACCGCGTCGTGTCCCCCCTGAGTTTCGAGGCCAAGGTGCCCCCGGGGCGCCGGTTCATCTTCGCCGGCTACGGCGACCGGGTGGCGACGCCCGAGCAGGCCCAAGCGCTGTGGGAACACTGGGACCAGCCACAGATCTCCTGGTACGCAGGGAACCACCCCGGCTACCTCTGGTCCAAGCAGGTCTCCGACTTTCTGGTCGCCTCACTCGGTGAGGGCCTGATGTCCGGTGCAGCCGAGGTCGACCGGGGCTGACCGATGGAGACGATGACGGGATTGGACGCCAAGTTCCTCTACTCCGAGACGCCGACCGCCCACATGCACACCGTCAAAGTTGCGGTGTCCAACGTCTCCGTCATCGACGGCGGGTTCTCCTATGACACGTTGCTCGCGGTCCTCGGCCAGCAGCTCGGTCGGCTCCCGCCGTTCCGTCGGCGGGTCGTGCCGGTCCCCTGGGGACTGGACCACCCGGTGTGGGTGGAGGATCCCGAGTTCGATCTGAAGCGCCACGTCAGCCGGCGGGTGCTCGACGAGCCGGGGGGCGATCGCGAGCTCGCCGGCGTGGTGGCCGACTTCGCAGGCACCCCACTGGAGCGCGACCGGCCCCTGTGGGAGCTGTTGGTCGTCGAGGGGCTGGCCGGTGGCCGCATGGCGGTCGTGGTGAAGCTCCACCATGCGGTGGCCGACGGGTCCGCTGCGGTTGCCCTCCTCCAGAGTGTGGTGCGAGGCGCCACCCCCGAGCCATTGGTGGAGCCCGTTGCGGACCCGTGGCGTCCTGAACCGATCCCCGGCCGTCGCCAGTTGCTCGGGCTGGCAGCGCACGACCAGGTCACACGGTGGAAGGGCCTGCCGCGTCTGGCGGTGCAATCGGCACGTCGGGCCAGTGCCTCCGAGACCTATCGCCGGAGCTTGGCGGTCAAGCCGCCCCTGCCTCTCCACCACATCCCCAAGACGTCGTTCAACGTCTCGCTCACCCCCGAGCGGACCTTTGCCATGACCAACCTGCCACTCGCCGACCTCAAGGCCATCCGGCGAGCTGCCGGCACCACCCTCAACGATGTCTACCTGGCCGTGTGCGCGGGGGCCCTGCGGCGCTACCTGTCGGACCGGGGTGAGCTGCCCGAGCGTCCACTGGTTGCCAGTGTCCCCGTCTCGACCGACCCGAACGTGCCCCGCGTATCGGGCAACCGAGTGGACAACCTCTACGTCAGCATCGGCACCGACATCGCCGATCCCCTCAAGCGTCTCGAGCACATCCACGATGTGACAATGGCCTCCAAGGAGGTGCGCAGCTTGCTCGGCCACGGTCTCCTCGCGCAACGCGCCGATGTGATCCCGCCCCAGATCTTCCACTTCGTCGTGCAGGCCTGGACCCGCTCACACATTGCGAACCGAGTCCACCCACCCCTTAATGTGGTGCTGTCCAACGTCGCTGGGCCACGAGAACGGATCTTCTTCGGTCCCATCGAGCTCGAGGCCCTCTACTCGGTGGGCCCCATCCTCGAAGGGATCGGCCTCAACATCACGGCGTGGAGTTACGAGGATACCCTTGGCGTCTCGCTACTCGGTTCTCCGGCGAGCGTTCCCGATCCTTGGCTGATCATCGACGCATTGCACAACTCACTCGACGAGCTTCGGGGCGCGATTGGCACCGAAGCATTCGTCGACCAGTGATTCGAACGGTCGTAGTTTGCTGCTGTCTCTCCTCGGGATCAGGTCCTCTGTGCGCGCCTTGCAACGATCCTGTGGGGTGGCGCACAACGCCCCAACCGCGCACAACGGCGACATCCGGTATGAAGGTACATACTCCGACGAGGGGAAGGGGCGGATTAGGGAGCTAGTTCTGTGTTGGCGGTGCGGCGGATGGGCTCAGTCCCGTAGGCGAGGTCGCGCTCAACGCAACAGCGCCCTTGTGCCAGACCTCCGCACGGCCTCGGGACCTTCGGCTCTTCTCAACAGCGCCACCCAAGCGTAGAGTAATTGCGAGGGATCCAGTAGGAAGCAAGAAGGGTTCCGAAGGAGGCGCTTATGCGGAGTAGCAGAGGTTCCTCATCCTGAGAATGGGCTGTGTAGGGGTTGTACGGGGTAGCTCCCGGCAGGCTCAGAATGACCAAGGGCAAGCGGCTCGAAGTGTGAGCGTTGCAACGGCAAGGACAAGGATGCCCATCTGATTGCCATCCCCATGAGCGGTTCAAGCTCGGAGTACAAAGTGAGTGAAGCGCCCGATCCCCGTCAACTTGTGGGACGGGCGTTTCGTCGTACGGCACGGGAGTGTGGTCGAGCGGCGCCCACACGTCCGGCTCGCCTGATTGCAGCAGCTCGCCGATGTCTGCACCCACCGGAGCAAACCCCGGAATCGATGCGGGCGTCCAGTGCACAAAGATCGCTAGATTCGCGTCGCTCCACCACTGTGGGACTACCCTTCGGCGGAGCGCCTCAAGTTGTTCTTGAGCACTCGGCATCTCATTGGCCTCGACAGTTCTCACGTCGATTCTGCATGGCAGCATCGCGACCCATCGCGTGAGCGAGGATTGGCGCCCCGGCCAATAGGCGGGCATCGAATGTCTTCTACTGGGCACGACGGTACCGCAGGCGATGTCCGGCACTCTCGCCTGCGACTAAACCCCCGAAAGCCGGGTTGGTGACCACGTTCTTCATCCCCGAAACACATTGGCAGCTAGGAGCGATTGCTCAGTTCATCAACCAAGGACGGGGAATCGCCGCTCGCTTGCCAGCCGATCCAGTGTCGATTGCATCGCACCTGTCAGTTCCTCGTAGCAAGCCCGGACGATGAGATCGTCGTCGGCTGCTTCAGGACCGTACCGAGCCGACCAGTTGATTGGTTCGCCGAGTTCTACCGTGATCTTCGCCGGAATCGGCCAGGTGGGAATCCCTCCCGGAACGAGGCCAAATGGTGGGCCAAACACCAGTGGCATCACCTTTATGCGGAATATCCGGTCAATGCCCAGGAGCTTCGCAACTCTCTCTCCTCGCGCCAACACGATGACGGTCTCGTGGGCGCCTACGGAGACTGCCGGAACCACGGGAACCTGAGTTCGCAGAGCAAGACGAACGACGCCGAGCCGATCGGCGAACTCGATGGAGTTTCGTTCCCACCACGGTCGGAAGACCTCGCAGTCACCTCCCGGATAGTCGATCAGGATGCCTCCCCCTCGAAGGATGGCGTCCGCCGCGGCGGGGGTCGCTTCGACACCACCGGCACGCGCCATCACGCGTCCCACCCCTGGAAGCCCGAGGAAGAAGGAGTGAAACAGAGCGAAGACGGGCTCGTCCTCTCCACGCTCTCGCCACCACGCCGTCAAGAGCACGGGGAGATCTGGGGGAATCTGGCCCCCCGAATGGTTGCCCACCACGAGAAATGGGCCTTGCCGCGGAAGGCGCTCGAATCCTCTCACTTCTGAACGGAAGTAGGAGGCAAAGCGTTCAAGCACAGGCCGAGCGGAACGAAGGAAGGCCGGATCCCGCCATGACCCGACGGAGTTCTCGCCATTGTCGGTGGTCTTCACTACCCATCAACTATGCACCGCGGTGGGCGTACCGTCGACCTTGTGAAGTGGCTGTCGCCCAGCAATCAACTAGGGCGGAGCAGAACCCCATGAGTATCGCCTCGACCCTGCCCCCGATCAATGGCTCGGTGGGACACCCGGCCCAATCGCGTCGACCTCACTGCTTGCTCTCGCGAACAGTGCGATGCACCGCAAGGGATCGAAGAGTCGGTCAGGCGCTACGCCAGATGCCCGGACTGAAAAGCGACCGAAAAGTGCAACAACGTCGTCACAGACGTGGCACATCTACTATCGGGCCGTGCCGATCGAGCGTGTGGACGACCCCGGAAACTACCCCGTGTCCACCCGACACGACATGCCGGTCGACTCCGAGGTGTTGAACGGCCTCCTTCAGCGGGCCGGCCGTGAAGTCGACGAGGGGCTTCTGCCCGCGTGCCAGATAGCGGTGGCATACCGCGGTCAGCTCCTGGCCAGCCGCACCTACGGCGTGTCGCCCACCAGCCGGTTCGTCATCTACTCGTGCACGAAGGCGATCACCGCTGGCGCGATTTGGCTGCTGCTCGGTGATGGGCTGCTGGAGCGCCGCACCCGGGTAGCGGATGTAGTGCCACCCTTCTTCGAGCACGGCAAGGACGCGGTGACGGTCGAGCACCTGCTCACGCACACGGCTGGCTTCCCCAGCGCCAAAATGTCCGATGACGACTGGGTCGATCCACGCCGCCGGATGGCGCGGCTGGCCTCGTGGAAGCTCGAGTGGGAGCCCGGTTCGCGCTTTGTGTACCACGGGTCCTCTGCACACTGGGTGCTGGCCCAGCTCGCCGAGTCGGTGACCGGCACCGACTTCCGCACCTTCGTCCGCGACGCCCTCCTCGGGCCTCTGCGGCTCGACTCACTCTGCCTCGGGCCCAGCCCCGGCGACCAGGACGACGTACTCGACGTGGTCGGGGTGGGTGACGCGATGTCTCCAGACGAGCTCGACGAGCTCGGGGGCTCGATCGGCCTGGACGTGTCGGCAATCGGCACCTCCGAGAAGGACCTGCTCCGGCACAACGACCCCGAGGTCCGCGCCGTGGGCCAGCCCGGTGGCGGTGCGGTGGGGCGAGCAGCCGACCTGGCCATGTACTACCAAGCGTTGCTGGCCAACCCGGACACGCTCTGGCGACCCCAGGTGCTGGCCGCGGGCACGGCCGAGATCCTCTGTGACCTGGTCGACCCGATGACGGGCGCACCGGCGAACCGCACGCTGGGGCTGCTGCTGGCCGGCAATGCCGATACGGCAATAATGCGGGGCTTCGCCTCCACCAACTCACAGCGCACGTTCGGGCACATGGGCGCCGGCGGGCAGGTCTCGTGGGCCGATCCGACCACCGGCCTGTCATTCGCCTACCTGACGAACGGGCTCGACCGGAACCCAGTGCGTATGGGGGCCCGCGGCCTGTCGCTGTCCTACCGGGCGGGTGCGGTGGCCACAGCTGGCGCCTGAGGAGCGCATTGCCCAGGCCTGTGGGTGCCGAAAATGGGCTCTGTTGCATTGATTGATCGTCGGGCGCGAGCTGACCAGCCTCGGTGAGGTTTGCCGCTTAGATCACCTGCGCGAGCTCGTCGAAGGCCGCAGCAAGGGTCAGTCCGGGACGTGCATCGACCCCGAGCTCGTAGTGCCCTCGCCGCAGGTTCTGGATGAAGGCGTGGCCTCGGACCACGACGCTGGCGGTTCGGTCCCGTTTGAGGCCCCGCATGGGGCGAAGCCTTGCCTTGAGGCGCCCGTGGTCCGCTTCGACTCGATTGTTGGCGTACTGGGTGGTGTCGTGCAGTGCTGCCGGCAGGAG
>Ga0182010_10000902_pt1 | contig 16432 bp, 12 predicted proteins | sample 611E1MmetaG_FD_120488 | JGI IMG/M metagenome (GOLD analysis project Ga0182010, IMG submission 120488) | Permafrost microbial communities from Stordalen Mire, Sweden - 611E1M metaG | ecosystem: Environmental > Terrestrial > Soil > Wetlands > Permafrost | place: Sweden: Stordalen | collected...
GACGCCGGCACGGGGCCATCGTGAACACCGCGGAGTGGGACGCGGTCCGTTCGAGGATCGCGTCGCTCGGCAGGGAGCCCGATGCCACGGACATCGCGGACGCACTGAGGTGGTGCGGCCACCTCGTGTCCGACGCGAGCGTGCTCGCGGTGGCTTCGGCGCTTCACCGCGACAGCGTCGGTGCCGGTCCGCTCGAGCCGCTGCTCGCGCTGCCAGGCGTCACCGACGTGCTCGTCAACGGACCCGAGGACGTGTACGTGGACACCGGCGACGGGCTGCGTACCGTCCCCGTCTGTTTCGACTCCGACGACGACGTCCGGCGGCTGGCTGTACGGCTGGCGGCGTCGGTGGGGCGGCGACTCGACGACGCCAGCCCGTTCGTGGATGCCCGGATGGCCGACGGGACGCGTGTCCATGCCATCCTCGGCAGCCTGGCGGACGTCGGCACATGCCTTTCGCTGCGCATCCCCGCTCGCTCCCGGCTCACGCTCGACGACTGGGTGGCGTCAGGCACGTGCCACCCCGAGCTTGCGGACGTGCTGAGGCGCTTGGTCGCCGCGAGAGTCGCGTTCCTGGTGTCAGGGGGCACCGGCAGCGGCAAGACCACGCTCCTCGGGTCGCTTCTGGCTCTCGTCCCGCCTGACGAGAGGATCCTGATCGTCGAGGACTCCCGAGAGCTCGACCCCGACCATCCCCATTGCGTGCGACTCGAGGGCCGCGTGGCGAACGCCGAAGGTGCGGGTGCGGTCACGATGACGCAGCTTGTCCGGCAGGCGCTGCGGATGCGTCCCGACCGGATAGTCGTCGGAGAGGTGCGCGGCGCGGAGCTGGTCGACCTGCTGATCGCGCTCAACACGGGCCACGAGGGTGGCTGCGGCACCGTACATGCCAACGCGGCGGAGACGGTTCCCGCGCGCCTCGAGGCGCTGGCCGCGCTGGGTGGCCTGGGACGAGAGGCCGCCCACAGCCAGATAGCGGCGGCTGTACAGGCAGTGGTCCATGTGGCGCGCGACGGTGTCCGGCGACGGGTTGCTGGGGTGGCTGTGCTTGCACGCGGCACCGACGGCTTCGTGGAGACCCGGCGGGCGCTCGACGTGTCGGCGGAGGGTCGGCTGCTGCGGCATTCCGCGACCGACGACCTCGCAAGGGTCCTGGGGGCGAGGTGACGGCGTTGGCGGCCGCCGCGGCGGCGTTGGCGGTCTGGCTGTTCGTGATGCATCCCGGTGGTCGGCGCGTGAGGTCGCGCCTGCATCAGCGCGATTCCGCTGCGCGCCACCTCGTGGGCGACGCCACGCTGGCGGTCCTGGTCGTGGGATCCGCGGGGACGGTGACGTGGGTGGGGTGGGGAGCGGGGCCAGGGGCCGTCGCGACAGCGATCGGCTTCGTCCTGGTCACGGTGGTGGCGGCGGCACGGTCAACCCTCCGTGGTCGCAGGGCCGGTCGGCGGGCGGCCGAGGTGGCGCGTGCGTGTGACCTGCTCGGGTCGCTGGTCGCGATCGGCCACGTCCCGTCGGCCGCGTTGGCACTCGCGGCGGAGGACTGTCCGGTCCTGGAACCGGTGGCGGCCGCCCACCGTGTCGGAGCCGAGGTGCCTGCCGCGCTGCGTGCCGCGGGAGCGTCAGCCGGCGGGAAGGGTCTCGTACGGCTCGCTCAAGCCTGGGAGGTGGGCGAGCGCACCGGCGCCGCGCTGGGTCAAGCGTTGGAGGCCGTGGCCGAGGCGGTCCGGCGCGATCGTGAGATCGAACAGGTCGTGACGGCGGAGCTGGCAGGGCCACGTGCGAGCGGTCAGGTGCTGGGCGTACTGCCGATCCTCGGGTTGGCCGTGGGAGTGGCTCTGGGCGGTGAACCGGTCCACTTCTTCCTGACGGGCGTCCTGGGACCTGCGTGCTTGGTCGTCGGCACGGGTCTGGCCTGTGCCGGAGTGCTCTGGACCGACGTGCTGGTGGTGGGAGCGACTCCCGGCGCGGCGAGGCGTGGCGCACGTCGCCACGGAGGACCGTGATGACGGTCGTGCTCGTGCTCACCGCTGCTGTGGCGGCTGCCCTCGTCGTCCACCTCGCGTGGCCGCCTGAACCTCTGCGCCGGCTTGCTGCCGAGCCCGTGGTCACGTGGCCGGGTTGGCTGAGGGCGAAGGAATCAGCCATGACTGTACGGACGCGTGGGATCGGCTCGGCAGGTGCGGCGGTCTTCGTACTGCTGATCCTCAACGGACCGCTGCTCGTCAGCGTCGCGCTGGGTTTGCTGACCGGAGCCGTCGTGTTCTGGGTCCTGGGCCGGATGGAGACCGGTGGTGCTGCGGCGACAAAAGCAGAACTGGTGGCCGAGCTGCCCGCGGCCCTTGACCTCCTGGCGGCCTGCGTGGCCTCGGGGATGCCCCTGCGGAGCGCGACGAGCGCGGTGGCGGCTGCTGTCGGGGGTCCGCTGGGGGACCGGCTCGGGGCGGTGGTGGCGCGAACGTCCGCGGGCTTCGGCGACGGCGACGCGTGGGCCTCGTTGCGGGGTGACGAGGTTCTCGGCGTCGTGGCGCGAGACCTAGCGCGTGCCAGCGATGCCGGCACTGCGACTGGCGCTCTCTTGGCACGCCACGCCGAGGCAGCGCGCACGGCCGCCCAGGCGGCTGCTCTGGCACGAGCGAAGGCGGTGGGGGTACGGACGATCATCCCCGTCTCCGTCTGCTACCTCCCGGCGTTCTTCCTGCTCGGAGTCGTACCGGTCATCGCCGGCGTCCTCGGCTCGCTGGTGCGGTGACGTTCTCCACAGGCCCCGCGATTGTCCACAGCTCGCAGCTCGGGTGACGGAATCCACTGGCCGGAGCACATGGTCACGGGTGAGGCGCGATCCGGCGCCGCAGAAGAAAGGAACACTTCATGTCCGATCTCGTTGCTACGTCTCCGTTGCCCGCTCCCTCGGCTCGTCGGAGGCTGCTGGAGCGGGGAGCCGTCTCGGCGGAGTACGCGCTCCTCACCGTGGGGACGATCACCTTCGGTGGAGTCCTGCTGAAGATCATCACCGACGACGCGATCCGCAACCAGCTCCTCCAGATCATCGTCGCCATCATCAAGTTCCTCCTCAGCAACTTCGGCGCCTTCGCCGGCTGACGTACACGCGATGGGTCGGCGGTCCGGGGGGCGCCGACCCCCGCTGAGGAGGGAAGCGCGGTGAAGTCGACAAGACGATCCGATCGTGGTGCTGTCACGGTCGAGGCGGCGTTCGCGTCGGTGGGGCTGGTGGCGTTGCTGGCTGTGCTGGTCTCTGCCATCGGGGTGGTTCTCGTGCAGGTCCAGTGCGTCGACGCCGCTGGGGCCATCGCTCGGCAGGCCGCGCGGGGAGATGCGGCCGCCGTCGCCGAGGCCGAGAGCCACCTGCCCAAGGAGGGCCGTGTCGTGATCCGCGCGACCGCGACCACGGTGACCGTGCGCGTGGAGGCCCGAGAGTCCGTCGTGCCGGGAAGCTCGGTGACGATCGACCTTGCCGCGGAGGCCACCGCAGTGCTCGAACCAGGAGGGTCGTCGTGACGGCCCGCGGTGCTCGAACTACGAGGGTCGTCGTGAGGGGGAGGGGTCGGGCTGACCGTGGATCGGCCACGGTCTTCGCGGCAGCGATCTCCCTCGTGCTGGTCATGGCCGCCACCGCTGCCGTGTTCGTCGTCGCCGTCGTCCTGGCGAGTCATCGAGCGAGGAGCGCTGCAGATCTGGCCGCCCTTGCCGCTGCGACGTCCGAGGTGGGCGGGGGCGACGGCTGCTCCGCGGCTCGGATCAACGCGCACGCGAACGGTGCTGAGCTGACGGGCTGTCGGATGACAGGCGAGACCTCGTCGTTCGTCGTCGCCGTGACCGTCACCGTACAGACCGGGCTGAGGGCGCCACTGCCGCCGACGATGGGCGCCGATGCCCACGCCGGCAACGTGGCGGGATGAGCATGGCCACCACGATGGAGGAGGGCGACATGGTCGCGCGCGGGACGACCCGCGTTCGCACCGAGAGGGGCGCGGTCACGGCGGAGAAGGCGATCCTGACGGTGCTGGTGATCGTCTTCGCGTGGGCGGGGATCCACTTCCTGGGCGATCCGATGCGGGACCAGGTGTTCCGCGTCGTGTTCGTCATCTGCGAGCGCATCTATGAGTCCATCACGGCGGTCTTCACCTGATGACGGCGAGGATCGCCGCGAAAGGATGCGGGCAGCTAGAGGACGGGGCGTCCCTCCAGCTGGCGGATGTCGTTGGCGTCGAGCTCTGGGGGCTCTGCCCAGGAGCGGAGGAGCGCGAGCGCCGAGACCTTGTCCACGTCGTCGTTCGCCAGGGGGCAGCCGGGCGTGATGCAGCAGCGGGGACATCCCGTTTCGCAGGAGCAGCTCACCACGCGATCCAACGCGATGGCCATCCACGTGTCGGCGCGGTCGTACCCTGCAGCTGCGAACCCAGCACCGCCGGGGGCGGTGTCGTAGATGAAGACCGTTACCGCATCGGTGTCGGGATGCCTCGCGGAGAACGCCCCGGCCACGTCACTGCGATCGGAGCCGGCGACGGAGGCGAGCAGCGAGACGAGGACGTGCTCGGCTCCGTGGGCACCGCCGCGGATGCGGGCTGTACGACGAGGTGGAGGAGGGAGCGTGAACCAGACGGCCTGAGTTCGGAGCGTTCGGGGAGGCAGGTCGAGCGTCACCCGTTCGATGATCCGTCCAGTCTCGAGGTCGCGGCGGAGGAACGCGACCACGCGGGTGCGCACGTCCACGACACCGCGGTGAACCTCGCCGGCGCCGAGCGGGCGGCTCTGCTGGTCCGCACAGATCGTGACGTCGGACTCATTCACCGGGATCGTGTCGTACTCGCCCGAGGCCGCCGTCGTGTACGCCTCGGATGCCTCGCCGTCGAGCTCTGTGACGAGCCAGTGCTCACCCTGATGCAGGTAGATCGCGCCCGGATGCACGACGCGGTCGGCTGTGACCGGGTCGACGGTTCCCAGGATGCGGCCGGTCGACTCCTCGATGATCTCGATGGGCTTGCCTCCCGTCGAGCGGATGCTGATGGTGTCGATGGCGCGGGCGAGGTGGGGCCAGTACCAGCCGGTGGGGCGACGCCGGAGGGTCCCATGGGTGGTGAGTCGCTCGAGCAGGAGCGGAAGGATCGGGCCGAACCAACGGTCGTCGGCCTCGGCCAGCGGAAGCTCCTGGGCTGCGGCACCGAGGTGCGGGCCCAGGATCGCCGGGTTCTCCGGATGGAGCACGGTCGGCTCAACCGAGGTCGAGAACAGCTGGTCGGGGTGGTCGAACAGGTACGCGTCGAGCGGGTCGTTGCGCGCGACGAGCACGACGGTCGCATCGGCCCCTCGTCGCCCAGCCCGCCCGGCCTGCTGCCACAGCGAGGCCACACTGCCGGGATACCCGCCGATGACCACCGCGTCGACACCCGCGATGTCGACCCCGAGTTCGAGGGCGTTCGTGGTCGCCACGCCTCGCAGCGCGCCGGTCCGGAGGGCTGTCTCGAGAGCCCTCCGCTCTCGAGCCAGATAGCCGCCGCGGTACGCGCTGATGGGCTGGGACGGGGCCATCGCCGTCGCTTGGCGGGCCACCTGCTCGGATGCGCGTCGAGAGCTCACGAAGGCGAGCGTCTGCTGCCCTGCGGCCACGAACCGGCCGAGCAGGAGAGCCACGTCGGCGTCGGTCGATTCGTACGGCTGCCACAGCACGACGTCGCGTGCCGCGCGCGGCGAGGCGTCCTCATCGATCGCGACGATCTCGTCGGCCGGTTCACCGATGAGGCGGCCCATCGCCCCGGCGGCATCGACAGCCGTCGCGGACGAGCAGAGGAACGTGGGGGAGGCGCCGTACCGGGCGCACAGCCTCCGCAAGCGCCGCAGCACGAGCGCAACGTGGGCGCCGAACACGCCTCGGTAACGGTGCGCCTCGTCGACGACGACGTACCGCAACCCACTCAGGAAGGAGGCCCACGCTGCGTGGTTCGGCAGCACCGACGCATGCAGCATGTCGGGGTTGGTGAGAACGACGGTCGCGTAGTCACGGGCGAACCGACGCTCGTCCGTGTCGGAGTCGCCGTCGAGCGCCGTGATGCCCCAGCCGTGCGGACCCAGAGGCCAGGCGTTGCGCAGCTGGTCGTGGGCGAGCGCCTTGGTCGGAGCGAGGTAGAGCGCGGTGGTCCGCCGCGACCGAGATGCCTGGAGCAGGTCGGCCAGGTCGGGGCGCTGGTAGTCGGGATCGTCGGCGATGGTCTCGTCGCCCAACCCTGGAAGCCGAGGGTGCTGCAGCGGAGCGTCGGCGGGGATCTTCGGTGCCGGCCTCAGCCCGGGTTGTGCCGTCACCTCGAGGATCGGAAGGAGGTACGCGAGTGACTTGCCAGATGCAGTACCCGTCGAGAGGGCCACGTGGCGACCCGCCCTCAGCGCCTCGGCCGCGTCGACCTGATGACGCCAGGGGCGGATGATGCCCTCGGCCTGGGCACGACGAACCGTGTCGGCCGGCACCCACGCGGGCCAGTCGACGTCTTCACCATCGGCACCTGGAAAGTGCTCGCGGTGCACGACGCGCGGGTCGTCGGACAACCAAGGCGGGAGCACAGCGACACTGTAGGTCTGTCCTGCGACAGTTCCGGTGACGCCTGGATCCTGAGCCGCGATCGCTGGGCCCCCTGCGCAGCGACGCTGCCTGCGACGCCTGGGCCCCGAAGGCCGCTCGTGGGGTCTCCCCGCGCTGCGTGCGGGAGGGTCTGGCGCCTCTCCTGCCAGACTGTGACCGTGCCAACAGCCGACTTCAGCGTGTCCGACGCCGACCTTGTACGTCTCCGAGCCGCCCTCGAGGGGTACACCGTCGACACGGTCGTCGAGGCCATCGGCGACGAGGGACACCTCTCGCTCGGCCGCAACCACACGATCGCGGCGCACAGGGCGCTGGGCCGGAGAGACGACACACTCGCCACGCTGACCAGACTGTTCATCCTGCAGGGCGCGGTGACCGTCGTCGCGGCGGAGCACGCACTGCCGATCCAGGCGCTGCTCGCCGCAGGCGTGCTGGAGCGTGACGGCGACGAGGTGCGGGCCGTCGTCGACATCCGCCCGTACGCGTCCCCGGACGACGGCGCGGATGGCTGGCTCGTGAGCGATCACGCGGCGACCCTCGACACCGCCCGGGGTGCGCCTCGGGAGGACCACGTGCTGGGTGTGTCGCCGGCATCGACGACGCTCGCGCAGCTCACGATTCGCCGCCCGGTCGGACGCGCGCTGGACCTCGGTACGGGCTGCGGCGTGCAGTCGCTCCACCTGGCGAAGCATGCGCGGTCAATCGTCGCGACCGACCTCAACCCGCGTGCGCTGCGCCTCGCCGATCTAGGACTGCGGCTCAACGACGTGGCTGCCGAGCTGCGACGCGGGTCCCTGTACGAACCGGTCGGCACCGATCCGTACGACCTCATCGTCACGAACCCGCCCTTCGTCATGTCACCGCCTTCGGAGTCACGGCTCACGTACCGCGAGAGCGACTTCACGGCCGACGGCCTCATGCGTGCCGTGGTCACCGGCGCTGTCGGCCACCTCGCTCCCCGAGGCGTCCTCCAGGTGCTCGGCAACTGGGCCCACGTCGCGGGCCAGCCCTGGGACGAGCGGCTCGGGAGCTGGATCGCCGGCACCGGCTGCGACGCCCTCGTGATCCAGAGGGAGGTCCTCGACCCGTACGAGTACATCGAGATCTGGCTCGCTGACGCCGGGCTGGCGGGAACGCCCGGCTACAGGCGTGCGTACGAGACGTGGCTGGACTACTTCGACCACCTCGGCATCACCGGGATCGGGATGGGCTGGATCTCCCTTGTCAATGCCGGGCGGGACGTGCCGGACGTACGGATCGAGGGCTGGCCGCACGCCGTCGAGCAGCCCGTGGGAACCGCCCTGGCAGCGCATTTCGACGCTGTCGAGTCGGCTCAGTGGAGCGACGACCAGCTCCTCGACCACGTGTGGCAGCTGACCGAGGACGTCGTGCAGGAGACGATCGGTGCTCCGGGCGCCGCGGACCCGACGCACATCGTGATGCGCCAGCAGCGCGGTCTTCGCCGGGCGATCGAGGTCGACACGGCCCTCGGCGGCGTACTCGGCGCCTGCGACGGCGACCTCTCACTGCACGACATCCTCGGCGCCGTCGCCCAGCTGCTGGACCTCGCCGAGCCAGATCTCATCGCGGATGTCCTGCCGCGCTTCCGTCCGCTGGTCGCCGACGCCTGGTTCGCCGGCGGCTAGGGGAGCGCACCTCCCTCCTCACCCGTACAGGTCCTCTCCTGAGTCGTACAGGTCCTCTCCTCGAGCTGTATCTCGGTCCCTCGCCGAGCGGTACACGGGCTCTTGTGGAGGGGGAAGGTGTCCGTTCCGATGAGGGGTGAAACGGGGGTTTGGACGTTCTGGTCTACAGTGACGACGTTTCCGTACCCGAAGGAGTGCCAGTGGCTGGGCGTCGACTCGTGATCGTCGAGTCGCCTACGAAGGCGACCAAGATCGCCTCGTATCTCGGCGCGGGCTACATGGTCGAGTCGAGCCGTGGGCATGTCCGTGACCTCCCGACCAGCGCCGGAGAGGTGCCGGACAAGTACAAGAAGGAGCCCTGGGCTCGTACCGGCATTGACGTCGACCACGGCTTCACGCCCCTCTACGTCGTCACCGCCGACAAGAAGGCGACGATCAAGCTCCTCAAGGCGAAGCTCGCCGACGCCGACGAGCTCCTGCTGGCTACCGACGAGGACCGCGAGGGCGAGGCCATCGCGTGGCACTTGCTGCAGGAGCTCAAGCCGAAGGTCCCGGTCCGGCGCATGGTCTTCCACGAGATCACCCCGCAGGCCATCGCCGATGCTGTCGCCAACACCCGCGACCTCGACACCGACCTCGTCGACGCGCAGGAGACCCGCCGCATCCTCGACCGGTTGTACGGCTACGAGGTCAGCCCGGTCCTCTGGCGCAAGGTCATGCCGCGCCTCTCCGCCGGCCGCGTCCAGTCAGTCGCCACCCGCCTGGTCGTCGACCGGGAGCGCGAACGCGTCAGCTTCGTGGCCTCTTCGTACTGGGACGTCGACGCCACGCTCGACGCCGGCCCGACCGCAACTCCGAGCACGTTCACCGCACGCCTGACGTCCGTCGGCGGCACCCGCGTCGCCCAGGGGCGTGACTTCACCCCAGCTGGCACTCTGCGGGGCACGCTGGTCCACCTCGACCAGACCGCCGCCGAGACTGTCGCTACGGCCATCCGGGGCGCGAAAGTCGCTGTGACAAGCGTCGACGCGAAGCCGTACACGCGCCGCCCGTACGCACCGTTCCGCACCACCACGCTCCAGCAGGAGGCGGGCCGCAAGCTCGGCTTCACCGCGCAGCGGACGATGTCCGTCGCGCAGGACCTGTACGAGGGCGGCTGGATCACGTACATGCGTACCGACTCGGTGACGCTGTCCGACACCGCGATCGCCGCGGCGCGCGCCCAGGTGCTGGCGCTGTACGGCCCGAGCTACCTCCCGGCCAAGCCCCGCGTCTACGCGTCGAAGGTCAAGAACGCCCAGGAGGCCCACGAGGCGATCCGCCCCGCCGGCGAGGTCTTCGCGACCGCCGCCGAGACCGGGCTCACCGGTGACCAGCGCCGCCTGTACGAGCTGGTCTGGATGCGTACGGTCGCCTCTCAGATGAACGACGCCACCGGCGAGTCGATGTCTGTGCAGATCGCTGCCACGCACGCGGGAGTCCAGGTCCTCGACCGCTCCATCACCGAGTGCACGCTCACGGCATCCGGCCGCCCGATCACGTTCCCGGGCTTCCTCAAGGCGTACGTCGAGGCCCACGACGACCCCGACGAGACCTCGGACGACTCGCAGGCCAGGCTGCCGCAGCTGACGGTCGGTACCGGACTCGACGTCCTCGACGTCGTACCCGCCGGCCACGAGACCCGCCCGCCGGCCCGCTACACCGAGCCGAGCCTCGTGGCGAAGCTCGAGGAGCTCGAGATCGGCCGCCCGAGCACGTACGCGTCCATCCTTCGTACGATCACCAGCCGCGACTACGTCTTCAAGAAGGGCTCGGCCCTCGTACCGACCTGGCTCGCCTTCGCGGTGACCCGGCTCCTCGAGGAGCACTTCGGCAACCTCGTCGACTACGCGTTCACCGCCGACATGGAGCAGACGCTCGACGAGATCGCCAACGGCGGCGCCGATCGGAAGACCGTGCTGAGCGACTTCTACTTCGGCACGGACGCGCCCGGCGACGAGGGGCTTCGCGAGTCCGTCACCGAGCTCGGCGACATCGACGCCCGCGCGCTGTCCAGCTTCCCCGTGCCCGGCGACCCCGAGATCACGATCCGCGTCGGCCGCTACGGCACGTACATCGAGACCACCGACGGCCGCCGCGCCAACGTCGCCGAGGACCTGCCGCCCGACGAGCTCACCGCCGAGTACGCGCACCAGCTGCTCGATGCGCCGGTCACCGCCGAGCGCGAGCTCGGCACCACACCGGACACGAACCTGCCGGTCGTCGCGAAGGACGGCCGCTACGGCCCGTACGTGACAGAGGTCCTCGCAGAGGACGCTCCCAAGAACGCCAAGGCGCGTACGGGGTCGCTGTTCAAGTCGATGTCGATCGACACCGTGACCCTCGAGGACGCGATGCGGCTGCTCAGCCTGCCGCGCGTCGTCGGCGAGGCCGACGGGGAGCCGATCACCGCGCAGAACGGCCGCTACGGTCCGTACCTCAAGAAGGGCACCGACTCCCGCTCGCTGACGACCGAGGACCAGATCTTCGACGTCACGCTGGAGGAGGCGCTCGCGATCTACGCCCAGCCGAAGCTGCGTGGCCGGGCTGCGGCCGCCGCGCCGCTCAAGGAGCTCGGCAACGACCCCGTGACCGGGACACCGATGGTCGTCAAGAGCGGACGCTTCGGCCCGTATGTCACCGACGGTACGACCAACGCCACGCTCCGCAAGGACGACGAGGTCGACGACCTGACGCCCGAGCGCGCCGCCGAGCTGCTCGCTGACAAGCGCGCGAAGGGCCCGGCTCCGAAGAAGGCGCCGGTCCGCCGGGCGCCCACGAAGAAGACCACCGCGAAGAAGACGACGACCGCGAAGAAGGTTGTCGCGGCGAAGACTGCGACGAAGCCGCCGGCTCTCACCGCGCGTACGGTGCCGGCTCGGGCCAAGAAGAGCTGACGATGTCCGGTCTGTTCGTCGTCCTCGAGGGCGGGGACGGGGCGGGGAAGTCGACGCAGCTCGCGCGCCTGGCCGCCTGGCTGCGCGAGGCTGGCCACGAGGTCGTTGTCACGTACGAGCCGGGCGACACGGCCCTGGGCGCCACGCTCCGGAAGCTGCTGCTCGACCCGGCGTCGGGCGATGTGTCACCTCGCGCGGAGGCCATGCTGTACGCCGCTGACAAGGCGCAACACGTGTACGAGGTCGTACGTCCCGCACTCGATGCCGGCAAGGTCGTCGTCTGCGACCGGTATGTGGACTCGATGATCGCCTACCAGGGTGCGGGCCGCGTGCTCGACGCCGCTGAGATCCGCGGCCTGGCCGACTGGGCGACGGGCGGGCTGGTCCCCGACCTGACCGTGCTCCTCGACGTGCCGGTCGACAGGGCGCTGGGGGAGAAGGTCGACCTGGATCGGCTGGAAGCCGCCGGTACGGAGTTCCACGAGCGCGTCCGCTCGCACTTCCTCGACCTCGCAGCCCAGGACCCCTCCCGCTACCTGGTGCTCCCCGGCCGCGACGACCGCGACGCCATCGAAGCAGCGATCCGCCAGCGCGTACAGACGCTCCTGGCTGAATGAGGGCATGTCGCGCAGCATGGGCGACGGCCTTCGTGGCAGTACGAAGCCTCCGGGGTGTCGCCGTCCGGACCTTTCACCTCCACAAAGTGGCAGATACTCGGTCGCCGATCCGTATACGCAACGGCGGCCGGGTATCTGCCAGTGAATGTAGGTCGGGCGGCCCCTGACCAGTTCATGGGGTCGATCCAGGTACACGCGAGCCGCCGCACCCGCTGGGTGCGACGGCTCGAGTAGCTTCCGCTCGGACTACGAGAACAGCTTGTCGTTCTTGCGGCGGATGCGGCCGGTGTGGATGGCGCCGTCGAAGGCGATGCGGCCACCGCCGACCGTGGCGAACAGGACACCGGCGCCGGCCAGCAGGACCTCGACGACCCCGATGAAGTCGGCGGCGCCGTTCTGGAACGGGTTGACGACACCCCACTGGACGAAGACGAGCAGGGCGACCGACAGGGCCAGCAGCAGGAGTCCGGCGATCCGCGTGCCGAGGCCGATGAGGAGCATGACCGCGATGGCGATCTCGAGCCCGATCTGCACCCAGGTCACGATGCCCGGGCTCGGTACCAGCGTCGCCGACCACATGGCGCGCGTCGCGCTGAGGTGCGTGATGTGCTGCCAGGCCCGGAGGCCGACGACGGCAGCGAGGATCACCCGGAAGATCACGATGCCGAGTGACGGAAGCCCCTTGTACGTGCTCGGCGTCGTGAACTTCGTGACGAGCGGCTCGTCCGAGTCGTCCGGCGCCGCGATCACCTTGCCGAGCTGGCGGTCACGGGTGGCGCGCTCCTCGCGGCGTACGCGTGCTGCCTCCTGCGCATCGAGGACCGCTGTCTGCTCCACTGCCGGTACGGCCACGGCTGCGGCGGCACCGAGCGGCAACGCCACGGTGGGCGCCTCGTCGCGGAACATGGCTCGCTGGGAGGCGGCGGCCTCGGACTCAGCCTCGACCTCGTCGGCTGTGTGCCCCTGCGCGTCGGGATGGACCTCGGCCCACGAGGACGGCGGCTCGATCGGGTGGACGCGGGTCGGCTCGTCCACGTCGCTCCCTTCGACCCGGTCCACGACCGGCTCGGCAGCCACAGTCACGGGCTCTTGTGGGGCGGCGACGGGTACGAAGTCGTCGGCCTCCGTGACGCGCTCGGGAGCCACATCCGCCGGCTCGGGATCCGCGGACATGCCGGACACGCCGACAGGGTGAGTGCTGAACTCGTCGGCCTCGTACACACGCTCGGGAGCGACGTCCGCGTCGAACGCTGGGGCGGCGACCGGGACCTCGGCCACCACGGGCTCCTCGGTGACGACCGGCTCGGGAGCGACCGGCCCGGAGACGATGTCGACCGGGGCGGACTGGTTCCCGGGGAGGTCGGCGGCGACGGGCGTGTTCAGCGACGCGTCCTCGACCGCCACGGCGGGCGTCGCCTCGGAGACAGGCTCGGCTGCGTGCGTACCCTCCTCAACCGGGACGCTCTCCTCGACGGGGACACTCTCCACGACCGCGTGCCTGCCCTCGACCGGGACACTCTCCTCGACGACAGGAGTGCTCTCGGCGACCGCGGGGGCGCTGTCCGTCACGGGCGCAGCCGTCGGCTCGGGGGGCTCATCGGTCTGCGTGAACCACGAAATGGCCTCATCCACGCGACTGCGCAGGGGGTGCGACTCGTCCGGTTGGTTCGTCACGGCTTCTCCTCGGTCCAGATCCTCGGGTGGTCAGACACTTCCATCGTCCCACTTGGCCCGGCATTGCCAGGGGAGCCCGGCGCGCGTGCCGTCCGAATAGGCCCCGAGCGAGCGGCGTAGGGTCGAGCCCGTGAGCACACATCCGAAGATGGACGCGGAGCCGATCCTGCCAGGGCTTGCGGAATCCATCGCGGTGAGCCGACGTGCCATCGACCGCTATGCGTACGCCCACGATGCCTCCCACTACCAGTTCGTCCCCGACGCGGTCGCCACGCCGACGAGCGCTGCCCAGGTCGCGGCCCTGTTCCGGGAGGCCAAGGCAGCCGGGCGTTCCCTCACGTTCCGTGCCGGCGGCACGTCGCTGTCCGGCCAGGCCGGCACCTCCGACATCGTCGTCGACACCCGCCACCACTTCCGTACCGTCTCCATCACCCCCGACGGAAGCCTTCTCACTGCAGGTCCGGGCACGACGGTCAACCGCGCCAACGCCGCGCTGCGTCGCCACGGACGCGTGCTGGGACCCGATCCGGCCTCGGAGGTCGCGTGCACGATCGGCGGGATCGTCGCCAACAACTCGTCGGGGATGACGTGCGGGATCCACGCTAACCCGTACGCGACACTCGACTCCCTCGTGGTCGTCCTCCCCAGCGGCACGATCCTCGACACGGCAGCGCCCAAGGCGGGCGAGAAGCTCCGTCGGCTCGAGCCCGGCCTGTACGCGGGGCTCGCCACGCTGCGCGCCACCGTCCGCTCGGACCCGGCCATGGCCGAGACCGTGCGGCGCCGGTTCTCGATGAAGAACACGATGGGGTACGCGGTCAACGCGTTGCTCGACTACGAGGACCCGCTCGACATCCTCGCCCACCTGCTGGTCGGCAGCGAGGGCACGCTCGGCTTCATCTCCGAGGCCCGGTTCCGTACGTTGCCGATCCCGGCTCACGTCGGTACGGCGCTGCTCACGTTCCCGTCGCTCGCCGCCGCGACCGAGGCGCTGCCGGCGCTCGTCGACTCGGGCCTCACCGTGATCGAGCTGATGGACGCGGCCTCGTTGCGCGTCGCGCAGGGCTTGGCCGGTACCCCCGACACGATCGCCGCCCTGCAGGTGGCCGACCACGCGGCGTTCCTCGTCGAGCACCATGCGGACACCGCGGACGAGCTGTCCCAGCGCATGGCCGCGCTCGGCGAGCTGGCGGGCGGCCTGAACCTCGCGACCCCGATCGCGATCGCCGCCGATGCCGCCGAGAAGGCGCGGCTGTGGAAGGTGCGCAAGGGCCTGTACACATCGGTCGCCGGTTCGCGCCCGTCCGGCACGACCGCGCTGCTCGAGGACGTCTGCGTACCGGTCGACCGGCTCCTCGCGACGTGTGAGGGCCTGACGGAGCTGTTCTCTCACCACGCGTACGACTCCAGTGTGATCTTCGGCCATGCCCGCGACGGCAACATCCACTTCATGATCAACGAGCGGTTCAGCGAGGCCTCGTCGGTGAGCCGCTACGAGGCGTTCACGGCCGACATGGTCGACCTGGTGCTCGCTCAGGACGGCAACCTCAAGGCCGAGCATGGGACGGGCCGGATGATGGCGCCGTACGTGGAGCGCCAGTACGGGCACGACCTGTACGAGGTGATGCGGTCGATCAAGCGCCTCATCGACCCCGACGGGGTGCTCAGCCCTGGCGTGGTGCTGCCGATCGAGGGCGCCCCGACCCGGCTCGACGTCGCGACGTTGAAGCTGCCCGTCACCGTCGAGTCGGAGGTCGACCGGTGCGTCGAGTGCGGCTTCTGCGAGCCCGCCTGCCCGTCGAAGGACATCACGCTCACGCCTCGCCAGCGCATCACGCTGCGTCGCGACATGGTGGGTCTGCGGGCCGCGGGCAAACCCGCGATGGCTGACGAGCTCGAGCGCGACTACGAGTACGCGGGCATCGACACCTGTGCGGTCGACGGGCTGTGCGGGCTGGCATGCCCGGTGTCGATCAACACCGGCGACCTCACCAGGCGGCTGCGCCGCGAGGAGGCCAACCCCGTACTGGCAGCCACGTGGGGAGGCGCCGCCCACGTCTGGGGAGCCGGTACGCGGGCGGGCGGCTTCGCTCTCGGGGTCGCCGAGCGGTTGCCCCCGGGGATGGTCACCGGCATCACGTCTGCCGCCCGGAAGGTCGTCGGCGAGGACGTCGTGCCGCGGTACGACGGGTCGCTCCCTGGAGGCGGCTCGAGGCGGGTCGCCGGCCGGATCGGCGAGGGATCGCGGGAAGCCGTGTACGTGCCGGCGTGCATCCAGACGATGTTCGGCCCCGAAGCAGGCGGCGACGGGGTCATGGCGGCTTTCCGCGAGCTGTGCGCGCGGGCCGGGGTGACCGTCGAGGTCCCCCAGGGCATCGGCAGCATGTGCTGCGGCACGCCGTGGAAGTCGAAGGGCTATGCGGGCGGCTACAAGGTCGTCAGCGACCGTACGTTGCCGAAGCTCTGGGACGCGTCGGGCCACGGGCGACTGCCCGTCGTCGTCGACGCGGCGAGCTGTACGGAGGGCTACCAGGTGATGCTCGAGCACGCGTCCAAGGCGTACCCGGGCCTCTCCTTCGTCGACGCGACCACGTTCGTGGCGCACCACGTGCTTCCGGCGCTGACCGTGACGAGGACCCTTGCGAGCGTGGCCGTGCATCCCACGTGCTCGAGCGCGCAGATCGGCTCGACCGAGGACCTGTTGGCGATCTGCAGGGCTTTCGCCGACGAGGTCGTCGTGCCGCTCGACGCCGGCTGCTGTGCGTTCGCGGGCGACCGCGGCATGCTTCACCCCGAGCTGACCGCCTCCGCCACGAGGCGTGAGGCGGCCGAGGTGGTGTCGCGCGACCACGACGCGTACGTCTCCACGAACCGTACGTGCGAGATCGGCATGTCCCGGGCCACCGGCAAGCCCTATCGCCACGCGCTGGAGCTGTTGGCGGAGCTCACGAGGTAGTCGGACCCGCCTGAC
>Ga0182010_10000903_pt1 | contig 16406 bp, 15 predicted proteins | sample 611E1MmetaG_FD_120488 | JGI IMG/M metagenome (GOLD analysis project Ga0182010, IMG submission 120488) | Permafrost microbial communities from Stordalen Mire, Sweden - 611E1M metaG | ecosystem: Environmental > Terrestrial > Soil > Wetlands > Permafrost | place: Sweden: Stordalen | collected...
CTGTCGCTGGGCGTGGCGGTGTATCCCGAGGACGGGAAGAGCAAGCAGGAACTGATTGCCAACGCCGACCAGGCCCTGTATGTGGCCAAGCACAGCGGCCGCAACCGCACCGTGTGCCACGGCGAACTGGTACGCGCGAAAGACGAACCGCCGCGGGCGCGAGTGGCGGCGGGGTAGGGGGAGCGGATAACAGGTAGTCGCTTGCCGACAACCCTCCATTATGGAGGCAGGGGCATGCGCAAGGCCCGCGGCCGAGTACAAGGTCCTGTTCGGAGGCTGGCGGTGCAGGTCGTACGACGGCGCGCCTGATATTCGCCCTGCCGCGGTCAGCGCTCACAAACAGCCCATCTACTCATCGTCATCGCTCACGTCGCCTGCCTCGGCACCCAGGCGTTGCCGGGTCTTGTCTCGCGCCTCAGTGATGGTCTCGCACGTGAAGAGGAGGTCGAGCATGCACCACACGCGCATCGCCATGCGGATCTTTGGCCCGGTCCTCACCTCTCCGGGAGGACGCATAGCGGGGCCCAACTCGATCAGGTAATGCGGCGGCGAACAGCTATCTGCGGTCGCATGCTTAAAGACGAGCTTGGGATTGCTGAATATCTCGCAGCTTTCAACGTGGTGGATGGTCTGAAGCTTGGCCTCGTAGCGGAACGCGATGTAGTTGGGCGGGACCTTCGGGTAGTGCCCTTCGGTCGGAAAAAAGTAGCGGTGATGCTCGTTCACCACCTCCTTGAAGTCGACGCCCCACGCGCCACCGGCCCCAAGCGACACGACATAAACCATGTTTGAGCGCGCGTTCTCCATGACAAGGATCTCCGTCAAGTACTCGTCGAACTCATCGAGCAGGTGCTTGTTTCTGTTGCTCTCAGCCGAGCGGGTCTTCCGCACAAGACTCCGAATTTCTCGCCACCCAATGTGGTGGATCTCTATGCCTTCCAAGGACCTCGGCAACGCGTTCTCCGCATATTGTTGAGTGGCGTTCGTGACGGCAATGAGCCGCACTGCCGTGGTATCCGAGCGGTGCAGGCGGTACACGTATTTCTTGAGTTGGTCTTCACTCGGCAGATATGGCCCGCGCTTAGCCTCGACAACAGCGTGGAAACGTCCAGGCCAATGAATTTCGACGTCCGTGCGCCCCTCGCCATCGATCGTCTGAAGTTGGACCGTACCGTCGCTAGGGTCGCCGGGCTCGCCGCCGGCAGCTTTGACGAACGCTGCGGTAAATGCTGGCACACGGGAGGCGATGTACCCCAGCGCGTAGGTCATATCGTCCTCCTTGCGGCCAAGGAGATCGAAGATCGTGCTCACGACATTTTTGTAGCGGAGAAGCTTCACATCGGACTCCGAGCCCACGCGTCAGTCCGAGCCTTGGCTCGGCGCTCAACTACGGAACGCTACAGCGTTGGCCTGCGGCGCGCAAGCGCACTCAGGTCCAACGCCGGGTTGGGCTGTCATGTCCCGCATCGACTTCCGCAAGTATCTGGTCCGCCCCCCATGCCTGCGCAGCCGTAGACGCTATCTTCACCCGCGCCCAAGAAGACGGGACCATCTCAAGTCAACGAAGCTGCGGCCGGTTGAAGGCGAAGGATTCCCAGCACCCTTGAGACGCGGCCTGGTGGCTGGCGCCGCTCCATGGGAACTGGGATTCCTGATGGAAGCTGGGCTTTGCATTGCCTGTTTTCCGCCAGCGCCGTCCCTGCAGCACGGCGCTCGACGGCCGTCGCGTTGTCGTGCGAGTTCGCGAGACCGTCGATCCGGAGCACGATGAAGGTTACACCCTGAAGCGCTGGCGCTTGGCCACGGTGGGCTCCGATGGCGTCGTGAAGGAGGTTGAACTGTACCCCGACACCCCCAGCTTTCCGCCCATACACCTGCGGTGTGAGGATGGTGAGATCCGAGCGCTCGCGCAGCTTCTCGAAGTGATCGGCTAAGAGCGTATCTTCTTGACGTGAGGGCCGTTGGACGGATGATCGGACGGTAGATCGGCGACGATCAGGCGTGCGAGAATCTCTCGATGGCTCAGAACACCAAGGCGTGCCCGTTCTGCGGTGAACAGATCATTGCGGGCGCGATCAAGTGCAAACACTGCGGCAGCGGCTTGAACGCCGCAGGCGTGGCGGCCCCAGATCCTCTTGCAGAGGCGTCGCGTTCCCACGCCCCAGCTCAGCCCTACGGCTTTACGCACACTCCGGCGCTCCAAATCCTGGGGATCGTTGTTATTACGCTGGCGCTCGCAGCAGCTACCGCAAGCGGCCGGGGTTGGCTCCTCATGTTTGCCATAGTGGCAGACTTGGTGTTCATCGACGCATGGATCTCAGGTATCAGGAAGAGGACAGGTGAAAGGGCGTTCACGAATATGTCGCCACTCGCATGGGCCGTGTTCGCCCCTTCAGTCGTCGGTATGGCCATCTACGCTGCCTCAAGGAAGCGCCTTCGGACAACCCGGTCGACGAATACAGCTTTTGTCCTGGCCATAGTGGTGCTCTGTGTGACTGTTTTGGTGATTGTAGTTCCAGCAAAACCTAAGGCTCCTTCGGCTACCGGGAATCGCACCACGCTCAGCAATGCCACCCCCACAACGTCGGCACCCTTGTCGCCGCAGCCAACGAAGGCACCATTACCGGGAATCGCTCCGCCATCGCGGCCTCCGCCGGCAGTGGCCCCACCAGGATCGTCTCCTTCGGACAATCCAGAATCAGCCCAGGAACTAATGTCCAATGCGCTCAACGCAAAAGATGCAGGTGACTTCCAGCGCTCCTTTGAGATCCTCAACGATCTCGTTGTGCGTTTTCCCACGAGTCCGCTGGTCCGCGATGCGCGCCAGAGAATCCGCGAACTCAACAAGGCTATAGCCGCGCAGGCGGAGAAGGAGAAGGCCGACCTCGCGGCGGTCGAGAAGCTGATTCGCAAGGCTCCGCCGTCCGAGTCGTTGGCCGCGCTCGATGCGTTCGAGAAATCCCATCGCGCCGGCGCGCTCAAAGAGCGTGTGGCGACGTTGCGTGCCGACTTGAAGACGACCGTCGAGGCGGAACAGAAAGCCACGGAGACTCTTGCCAAGCTCGGCCTGGAAATTGCGAACTTTCAGTCGTACTGGGCCGTCGATGCGAATGTCCTGGGTGGCGAGGCCATCCTCGCGCCTTTCTTGAGGTTCAAGGTGAAGAACCTGCTTCAGGTGCCGATCACGGACTTGGAATTCTCGGCCACATTCGATCTCGTCGATAAGAAGGAGCAACTCGGCAGCGGCGACACCGACGTTGTAAGTGCCAGCAACCCGCTGAAGCCAGGATACTCCAAGGAGGTATTCTTCGGGTCCGGCACCGGCTACGGCGGCCCTGGGGCCGCTTACGGGCGGCCGAACGTATCCGCCGATCTGTATGTCCAGGTCAACGACGGGCCGAAGACCCTGGTCAAGCAGCTCAGAGTCGCGAACAAGCTACGATAGCGTCCCTAGTTGACCTGGTTCGCGAACAAACGGGCTTCAACTTCGACGGGCGGAAACCGCACGGGTAGCGGCTCGGTGTCCTTGGCTGCGCCCTCGATCAGCTCCATGTCGGTGCGCATGAGCTTCTTGGCCATCTCCTCGTAGCCGTTGGCGACCAGGGCGAAGCTGCCACACGCACGAGGTCGCTTCCGACTTCGTACATGGATGGCATCATCACAACGGCCTTATCGGCCATGGCCGTCCAGAAGTTGCGCGAGCCGAGCCGCCGACGCCTCACGGACATCACGCGAGCCCATACCGCCGGGCGGTCGTGAACCATCTGGGCTTGGTCCTCAGATTGTCGAGGCGGCGTTGGTCCTGCCGACCGTCGGAAGTGAGGGCCGGGATCCACTGACGCGGCATCGACGTCACCCACCGATGCCGGCCCCGTGTGCCAACCCTGCGGCGGCACGTCGGTGGCCATGCCGATTGGCAGCGGCCGGATTCTCTGACGCAGAAGGAACTCGTTCGAAAAGGTTAGGCACCGAGTGGCGATCATCGGACGCTGACTTCCCGGCGCTTGTGCGTGAAGTGTACTCAAGAGTTGACGATGGAAACCGCCGCAGAGCAAGTGGAGTTCTCGGCTGCCGCGCTGTACGGGTGGAGGAGGACGCCTGTACGCGCTGGCATACTGCCGGTCAGGATTGCTGCCACTGGGGCGAATAGGTTGATCTTGCCAAAACCGCCGAGGGCTGGAATACTGCGCAGCGCGAGGTTGCCGCGATGGTCAGAACTCTTGGTTGGGTGAAGCTCTCCATCCTACTCATAGGCCTGGGCATTCTTTATACGACTGCGTGCGCTTCGCGCGGGGCGAAGGGCTCGCAGAGTGTGAACGAGCCACAGAAACCGAATGAGGTTGTTCTCCTTCTGGCCGGGGCTGAGCGCCAGGCGGAGAATGACGAACAAGAGCGGGAAATACTGCGCGCGCTCGAGGATCTGCGGACTCTTGATCCGGCCACGCTGAAAACCAAGCGCTATGCCGACTACCAAAGCGTCCCCGGGAAGTGGACCCTTGCCACCTTGTTGCAGAGGTATTTCGTTTCTCCCGAGCTGCACGACATTGACGAAGAAGCGGTGTATCGTGATGCTCAGTCACCGGAGGCCCGCGACGTGATTGGAAGGCAAATCCGCGCAATCCGCGAGGGGCGACAGGACACACTAGCACCGTAGGAGACCATCATGACGTGTGCGATTCATCCAGTTGCCACTCGAGCCGCCTTCATATGCGATCGGCCATACTGCGCAAGATGCGTGGCCGAAATGCAGGCTGCGGTTGCCAGCCTTGATGGACATGTCACTCCGCGTGACTGTTTTATTTGGTATTCGGGCAATAGGAATGGCTGGGCGCGTATCATGGGCACCGGATGTGCTCACTACGTCGCGCACCAACTGAACATCGGCGTGGGTGGGCCCCGCTGCCTGGCTGGCTTCAGCCACAGGGTTGCCGACGTCATCATTGGCCGTCAAGTGGTGGATGGTGGACTTGCCGCAGTTCAAGTCAACGACATTTGGGTCAGCCCCATACGCAATCACACCGGGCTCGTCTCGCAAATCGATCCGCCACCGCCTCAGAGTCCTGGGAAGCCACCGAACCCGCCGGTGGTGTGGATCACGCACGCGTCCAGCGCTCAGCACCGGTTGGCGACAAATCGCTTCGACACCTACTTTCACGGCTCAGGAGATTTCTTCCGTTGATGGGTGTGCGTCGCCGGCCGAGTACGTGCCAGAGGAATCGCGAGACCGGGCCTAGGCCTTACTACTGGGCACGACTGGTCTTCTTTGCGGCGGCAATCCTTCCCGCCGGGCCTGGAATTGCCTTCGCCTGCCGCTGCACCGAGCCGGAGCCACGCCAGGCCTATCGAATGGCCGAGAGCGTCGTTTATGGGAAGGTCGTTTCCGCCAAGAAGGAAGACGACGGCGCCGACACTTCCTATGTTCTTGAAGTCGCCGAATCGTGGAAACAGCCGGTCGAATCGCAGATCACTGTTCACACCGGCACCACGTGCGCCTATGAGGCCACCGTCGGCGAAAAGTATGTTCTCTTTCTGAAGCGATCCAACCAGAGTATCTACGAAACCGCGATGTGCATGGGCAATCGTCCCGAGGCAAAGTCGCGCGGGTTGCTCAAGTTCCTGCGCGCCACAAAGCCACAGCGATAGCTCTCAGCACGAGCACCAGCGCCTCTACCGGGCTTCGGCTGCGTTCAATCGGGCGCTGACTTTGGCCGAGGTGTATGACGGCTCCGTCGTTTCGCCTGTTCTCGGACCGAAAACACCTCCATCGTCTCGCCTATGCGTCCTGGGGCTACCCGAGCACATAAATGTTCGGAAGGTCCTCGCTCACAGCTCTGCTGGCCATTCTCCGCGCGCCGCCCTATCATGCTCCGCATGGACCAAGTCTCCCGAACACTCATGGCAGCATTGCTGGTGGCTGGCTTGGGCTGCCACGGGACCCCTGGTCACAAACTGGGCGATTCCGCAATGGGGAGCGACGCGGGGACCACCACTGTGCCGCAGACGCACGTATTGGCGACTGACGTTCCCGTGCAGTTGGCAGCTAGCGACAAAGATGGCCTGTTGATCAGTCTTTTTGCCCCCGGCACAATCCAATACACGGTCACGGATCGATCGACCACTGCGGCCGGCTCATGGGACTTGGGTATTGTGGCCGAGACTGAGTACCAGAACTTCATAACCGGCCAATCCTGGCAGGGGTACGCCGTGAGCTATGCTGTGAACAACAAGACCGCTACGACGCCCACTCTTCCAGCAGGCAACTACCTATTCGTATTTCGTTGTCGCAACCTGGTCGACGCGTGCATGTTCGCCTATTCGCTCCAGGACACGTACTAGCCATAGGCTCGAACCATCAGCCCGAGTGGTGGTTCCACGGGGCGTTGAGGGGGGGTAGTTGACAGATTGGAGGGCATAGAGAGGGGTAGTTGGCAACTTTCCTGCAAAGCCGAGCGTAACCGATCTAAGGGGGGCTGGTGCATGGAAGCGGGAGGGATGGGACGAGAGGGATGCCGCAGCCTGGATGGGAACTCCCCTCGCGACGGTGAACCTCTTGCGCCCGGGCTCGTAAGCCGGCTGACAACGGACGCTCGCTAGGCAGACCGGGGCCGCGCGGGCTCGGGTTGGCCTACTCGAACAGCTCGACCTGAGGGCTGGGCCGCAGGCGCGTGACCGAGCGGAAGTAGGGCGGCGGTCGGGCCTCAGCGAGGCCGAGGGGTTCGCTCTCAACAGATTCACCGCAGTTGCAGTCGTGCAAGTTGCACTCCAGAATGTCGTTCTGAATTGGTTGAGCCGTCTGGGTGGGAGCATGCAATGCTCTGGTAAGTGTTGTTTTCGATCTTTTCCAGGAGTAACCCCATGCACAAGATCTGCCAAACGAAGGTTCTTCTTATCGTGCTGCTGGCCGGTGCGCCGCTGACGGCCGGCTGTAGTGGTGGAGGCAGTACGGCGGCGAACAACAATGATGCCAGTGTTCCGAGGGGTGGATCCAGCGCGGGAGGCATCGCCGTCAGTACCGGCGGAGTCTCCGGTGGAGGTGGAATTACGACGACTGGCGGGAGCAGCAAGGCTGGGGGCGTTGGCGGGGCTTCGGCTACGGGCGGTGAGCTCGGTTTGGCTGGTGGGGCTGCGACGGGTGGTCTGGTCGGATTGGGCGGCGTGGCCGCGACAGGTGGTGTGCCCGCAGCGGGCGGGGTCGTCACTTCTGGCGGGCAAGCAGGCAATGGCGGCACACCTGGCTCCGGCGGCGCGGCTGCGACGGGTGGGACGTCTGCCCTCGGCGGGACGACGGGTGGAGGGGGCGCAGTTGTTCTGCAGCCACCCGGCAGTCGAGTGCGCGCCATCATGCCGCTTGACCGCAACTGGCTGTTCAACAAGGGGGACGCAGCGGGTGCAGACGCAGCGGCCTTCCCGGATTCCGCATGGCGCCCGGTGAACGTCCCGCACGACTGGGCTGTCGAGGGGCCCTTCGCGCAGGATGCTGCGACCACTGGGCGGGGAGCCTACTTGCCGTCGGGAATCGGCTGGTACCGCACCCACTTCACGCTTCCCGCAAGCGTTACGGCGGGCAAGCAGGTCTACATTGAATTTGACGGCGTGATGGGCAACAGCACCGTCTATATCAACGGAACCCAGCTCGGGAATCATCCCTACGGCTACGTGAGCTTTCGTTACGACATGACGAAGACTATCAAGTTTGGCGCGGAGAACGTGCTTGCTGTCAAGACCGACACGAGCATCCAGCCGGCCTCGCGCTTCTACGCGGGTGCTGGAATCTACCGCCGCGTCCGCATCATCGCGACCGATCCGGTTCACATCGACCAGTACGCTACATTCGTCAATTCGCCCAGTCCGACGGCTGCGTCGGCTACCGTCCACGTCACAACCTCAGTCGTCAATTCGGGAACATCGTCCCAAAGTGTGAGCGTTGAGGCCGTTGTGAGTCCTGCCGGCAGCGCGGCGCTCGCGCCCGTTTCGGCGGCAGCGCAGACCATCGCTGCGGGTGCATCAGCCAGCTTTGCCATGGATGTTTCGGTCGCGAACCCCAAGCTCTGGGATCTCGAGACACCGAACATGTATCAGGTGCTGACCAATGTCCTGGTCGGCGGTACCACGGTGGACGACGACGTCACCCCCTTCGGCATCCGCGACCTCAAATTCAGTGGGGGAATGACCCTAAATGGCAAGAGCCTGAAGTTCCAGGGCGTTGCCAACCATCAAGACTACCATGGGCTCGGAATGGCGGCGCCAGCGCGCGCCATGCAAAGGCGGCTGGCGCAACTCAAGGCCATCGGGGTGAACGCTATCCGCACGGCCCACGATCCACCCTCGCCCGAGTTTCTGGATTTGACCGACCGGATGGGTTTTCTCGTGCTCGACGAGTTCACCGACGTGTGGAGCAACATGAAGTACCAGGACAAGGGCGACTACTCGATGTACTTCAACAAGGCCTCGACGACTCCGACCGGAATGCCGTCGCTGCCCAAGTCCGCCACCGGCACAAAGTGGTGGGAGGTCGATTTTACCGGCTGGATCATGCGGGATCGCAACCACCCCAGCGTTGCTCTTTACAGCATGGGCAACGAAATCCACGATTCGATGAGCTCGCGTACTCCGATCCTCACCGAGATGGTCGCCATCAGTCACGAACTCGACCCGGGGCACTATGACACCCAGGCCCTGCTCGATCCTGGAACGGCCGGAGACACCACCGGCGCCACCGCAAAGTTACTCGATGTCTGGGGCGACAACTACAACGTCGCCGTCGCCATTTCAAACGGGGCCACCTCGCCTACCAAGTGCGGCCTCATCACCGAGGTGGGCACCGAAACCAGCACATGGACCAGCGTGACGGGCAACGCGGGGCTCACGGGCGAGTTCATGTGGACGGGCGTTGACTACATGGGCGAGTCGGACGGCAAGTGGCCCACCATGGGGGGGGTCGGGAACCACCTCATGGACGAAATGGGCGCTGTGCGTCCGCTCGGCTACCAGTGGGCCAAGATTTGGGGGGCTCCTTCCCAGTCGGCTCCACCCAGCGGTGCCGTGGCGGGCAAGATCGTGCTTACAGCGGATCACCCCACGCTTCTGAACGACCTTTCCGACGTCTCGTTCGTCAAGGCGGAGGTGTCTACGGATACCTCCGTGACGTTCAATATCACTGGTCCCGGAACCATCGTTGCCGTCGACAGCGGGAGCCAGCAGCAAGAGACGTTCCGCGGAAACATACGCAGCACCAGTGGCGGCGCGGCGTACGCCATCGTTCAGGCGACGGGTGCTGGAACCATCACGGTGACCGCCAGCGCGACCGGGCTGACCGATGGCACGGCGACGATTGCGGCCACGGAGGGAACCTTCGTTCCCTGCTCCGGGACGTGTGACTAGCCCAGCTGCGTAGGGTGACATCCCACGCTGTTGCGCACGCAACAGCAACAGAGCGCAGTTGCGTGCGGGGACGTTCCCGAGGTCTGCGTGCACATTTGCGGCCCCCGCGTCGGCCGCACCCCCTGTCGGACCTCGGCTTCCCCGCGTACAATGCCCGAATGCCGACTGCGTGTTTTCATGCCGTCCGCGCTGCGGGAATGCACGAGCATGATCGACTTCGACAGATTCGCCACGGGCGGGGAAGATCCCTGCGCCGCTTCGCACTGGCCGTGGCTAGTCTGCTCTGGGCCGGCTTCGCAATCGCGGCTCCGCCCGTGCGCGTGCTGGTACTGGCGGGCGTCTCTGACCAGGCGGCAGCTGCCAGTCTGGCCGAGGCCCTGCGCATCCAGCTAGGGGCGCAGGGCAGCGTCAGCGTGGGCGATGTGCTGATGGGATCCAACCTATCGGCGAGGGTTCACGAAGCCACCGCCGCGCTCAATCGCATGGACGCGTCGCTGGCCGTGTGGGTGGAACAAGAGGCGTCGTCGGAGGAGGCGGAGATCTTGCTCTTCGCAGTGCTGCGCGAACCCGGCCGGACCCTGGTGGCCACACTGCACGCACCGCCGGAAGACCGGGCCGCGATCGAGCGGATGCTGGCCGTGAAGGTGGTCGAGATCCTGCACGGACCACTCATGGCGCTTGCGCCGCCGCCGCCCGCGCCATCGCCGCCGCTTCGTTGTCTCGCGCCGGCCGTCCCGACTCTGCCCGCGCGCCATCACACGTGGCTGGCGAGCCTGGGATTGTGGGGCGCGCTGCCGACTGCCGGGACCGGGATCCGCGAGGGCCTGTTGGGTGAACTCGGATGGCGGCTGGTCACGCCGGCATGGGCGGTCGAGACGTTCGCTGCCGGTCGTCTGGTGTCGACCGCGGTCATCGACGATTCCGGCACCCAGCTGACCGTGGGCGAGACCGACTTCGCGGTCGGAGCACGCGTGTTGCGGGTGTGGGCGCGCTTCTCCCTGGGCGCAGGCGCGCAGGCCGAGGGCTGGCTCTTGCGCGCCGACACCTCGGGAGCGGATGCGCCGGGCACAAGCTGGCACATGGTTCCGGCGCTTTCCGGCAGGTTCGACGCCCGGGTTCGGATCCGCGCCGGCGTCGAGGCCCGGATCGCCGCGGGTGCTGCGCTTCCGCTGCGCGACGTGAGCTTCGCGGTCGGGGGCCGGGAATTCCTCGACTACGGGCACGTCCGGCCGATGGCGGACCTATCGCTGGTCTTCTCGCCCCGCTGACCGCAAGGGGTTGATGCAAGTGGCGGACGATTTCCTGCAACCGACCCGCGCCCTTCTGGCACTTACTGATCGTGGTCCTGAGCCATGCCATGCAAGTTTCAGCAACGCCTGATCCAGCCCTCATCGAGGCATGCCGGAAGAAAGATCGGGCCGCGCTGGAGACGGTTTTCCGGGCGCACCTGCCGACGCTGGAGCGCTTCGTGGCGCACATGGTCGGCCCCAAGGCCGACATCGAGGATCTCGTGCAGGACACCCTGGTGACTGCCATCGCGGCCTTTCCCGGGTTTCGCGGCGACGCTTCCGTGGGTAGCTGGCTGAACGGTATCGCGATCAACGTCTTCCGCCGGCACCTGCGCCGGCCGGTCGAGCGCCGAAGCGTTCCCCTGGACCTGGTGGCTGCGTCGGCCGAGCCCGTGGATCCGGGAGCGTCGCCCGACGGAATTGCTGATGGCCGGCGGCGGGTGGAAAGGATCCACGCCCACTTGTCTGCCATCGGACCGGAACGGCGGATCGCTTTCATTCTGCACGTGATCGAGGGACGCCCCATCGAGGAGATCGCGCAGATCGTGGGCGCCAGCCGTATGGCAGTGAAGTCCCGCATCTTCTGGGCGCGGCGGGCGCTGATGGCGCGCGTCCGGCGTGATCCGGCGCTGCGTGAGCTGGCGCCCCGGGAGGAACGGTCATGAAACTGATCGGCTGTGGTCGCACGAGGGCGCTGCTGGCGGCGCGGGCTGCCGGTCTGTCCGCGAACGAGCAAGACGCTCTGGACGCACATTTGCAGACCTGCGGCGATTGCCGGGAGCAGGCCCGCCTGCTCGATGAGATCGTGCTTGCTGTCGGCGTGATGCCGAGCCGGACGCCGGCAGCGCGAGAGCGCACGATCGAGCGCGCCTTGCGACAGGGATTGGAGCAGGCTTGCAAGCCGCCTTTCTGGAAGAGCCGATCGGCGTTGACAGTGGGGACTGTGGTTTTGGGCGGCGCGCTTGCCGCCACCGTCGCCCTGGTGATCATGCGCGGGAGCGAACGCCCGCTGCAGCCCACGCTGGTGGAGCGGCCGAACCTGCGGCCGCAGGAGACGCCGCTGGCGAGCGAGCCACGCGATCTTCCTGCCGGAGTCGAGGTCGCGGTGGCGCACGCGCGCGTGCGTGCCGTGCGTCGCGCGTCGATCTCGTGGAACGAGAAGGCTGCCACGGTGAAACTCGATTCCGGCGCGATTGAACTGGACGTGGATCCCGCATTGCAACGAGGATTTCGTGTGATCACGGACGCCTTCGTGGTCGAGGTCCTGGGCACGCGCTTCACGGTTGACGCCGCTCACGTGGAGGTCTCGCGCGGGACGGTTCGCGTGCTGGCGCCCGACGGCCGTGTCCTGGTCGCGCGGTTGCAGATGGGCCAGACATGGTCGCCAGTGCAAGTCGCACCGGCAATTTCCGAGCCGGCGGCACAGCCCGAGCGGCGGACGCACGCAGCACAGCCCGCTGATGTCGCCGAGCAACTCGCGCGCGCGCGGCGCGATCTGGCCAACGGCCAGGTAGCACGCGCCGAAAAGGAAGCATCGTCAATTCTCGCCGGGAGCAGAGAACGGCGACAGGAGGCCGAGGCGCGCACCCTCCTGGCGGAATGCGCGCAGGCGCGAGGCAAGATCGATCAGGCCATCGCCACCTACGCAGTCGTGGCCGAACGCTTTGGCGATTTGCCGGCCGGCGAGACCGCGCTGTTTGCGGCCGGAAGAACCCTGGCCGACGCCGGCCGCCGGGTTTCCGCCACGCACTGGCTGCACCGCTACCTCGACCGCTACCCCAGCGGTCGTTTCACTGTCGAAGCGAAAGAACGGCTGGCCGGGTTCGAGGGGAACCAGCCGTGATCTGCGTCAGGAAAGGGAAGCCCATGTCGAATGGCCGATGCAGAGTCGCGAAGCTGGCTGGCCTTGGTTGCCTTCTCATTCTTGCCCCGGTCTGCGTTCAAAGCGACCAACCACACGGCGCCACCCATGCCGCGCAGGCAAAGGGCGACGCGGAAAGCGCGGACGTGCCTATTCCCGCTGACAACGACGCCGACCACGGCAGCAACAGTGGCACAGACGCCGGACAACCGAGCCTGGATGTGAAACAACCCGAAAGCGACGCCGATTCAGGTGGCGCTGAAGCCAGTCAACCGAGCCTGGATGGCTACTCTGTGGAACAACCCGACGCCGGTTCGGGAAACGCCGACGCGGCCGCCGGGACGGACGATGCCGCCGACGTGGGCGTTCTCAAACCACTTGTCCCGGGCCCGACCACGTGGACCGGACACGTGGATGGCTACCAGTTTCCGTCCGGCTCAAATGAGATCAGGCTCGCGCTTTCCGTCGATGCAAATGGCCGGGTCAGCGGAATGGTTGTCCTAGGCGATGGCCCGCCGCCGCCACCTGCCACCGACCCGAACGTCGGGTACCCACCTGACTACTCGGTATTGATCGCGAACGCCCCCCTCGGCGTCTATTGGGCCGAGGGGTTTGCCTACTCCATTGTTTCTGGGGAGGCGGCACCTTGGCAGCTTGAGTTCGGTATCTCCAACAACGAGTTGTGGTCAGATTGGTGCGCAGCGCAAACGCCAGTCGACGGCAGCAGCACGTGCCTGTCAAACTGGCCAGGTGATCGCATCATCGGCACCAACGGCAGTCCTGACCAGTGCTATCAGCAGGATCCCGCCAACGGGCGAAAAACCGCTGTCGACTGCGGAAAGTATGATCTCTGCACCGGTTTCGTCTGCACGTGTTCGACAACGGCCTGTTCTTCTAACTCTGGCCCACAGGCCATCTTCTATTTGGCGATTCCCGTCAACACCGCCACCGGCACCGTCAATGGAATAACTGGCACTGTCGCGGCTGTCCACTTCACCCAAGACCCTTAGATCCATTTTCCGATTCTCTCGACGATTTGTTCTCGTGCTCACCCGCGCGGGGAAAGGGATGCGCTTTGCCGACGGGCAAAGCCAATCTGCAATCAGAAACCGTTGCCTCGCTGTTGTGGGCGATCGCCACAACGTCCTGACCGACCAGCCCTTGGAGAACCTTCATGAAATTGCGAAGAAGCGCCGTAGTTGCTCTGAACCTACTCGCCGCCTGCAACGAAGACCACCCCGCAGACAGGCCTGACCCTGGAATGGAGTCTACCCACGCGGCCCTGGGCGTCGTGCCTGCGAGCGAAGTCGCCACCTGGACGCTCATTCCCCCCCCCGCGCAGGGCCCCGACCCGCGCTTTCTGCAGACGGCTGTTTTTGACGAGACCCGCAAGGTGCTGGTCATGTTCGGCGGACAGAGGAACTATCTCAGCGGCATGACCTTTATTACTGAGCCTCTGCCGGCGTCCCAGTACCTGTGGGAGTGGGATCCCGCGACCGGCACCTGGACCAACCGGAATCCGTCCGGGGCCATGCCGAGCCAGCCGAGCCCGCGCTCGGGCACAAGCATGGTCTTTGACTCTGCTCGCAACAAATTCGTCATCTTCGGTGGCCGCTCGCAGACCAGTGAGACCACCTACGGCAACTACCAGGACACCTGGGAATGGGAGCCGGGAAGCGGCGATTTCACCGACCGCACGAGCGAGAGTACGCCACCGGACGCCCGCGGCCAGCACAGCATGGTGTTCGAGAAGTCCACCGGCAAGGTGCTGCTCTTCGGAGGCGCCCTCGCCGGAATTGGAATCAACGGCAGCGTCGATGCGACCAGTGCCAGCGCGTTTGGAGATACCTGGGAATGGGATCCCGCCACCGGCAAGTGGAGCAAGCTCACGCCTGTCGCCGCACCCAGTGCCCGATATGACTCGGCCATGGTCTGGGACAGCAAGCGCAGCCGCGCCGTCCTGTTTGGTGGGATGGAAGTTCCACCAGCCGGTCTGGTTGGCGTCCCCAAGCAGGACATCTGGGAGTGGGATCCGGCCGAGCTGGCCAACCCGGGCTGGACCGATCGCACGACCATGGGGGGCAAGCCGAACGCGCGCTTTGGCCACGGCATGGCGTACGACCCCGGCCGCGGATTGATTGTGCTGGCGGGCGGCTATGACATCGCAACCGGCAACGGCCTGGCCGATCTTTGGGAATGGGATCCGACCACGGCAGTGTGGACGCAGCGGCTCACCGGCAGCGAGCCCAACCTGCCAGCCATGCGCATATACGCCTCACTGATTGCCGATTCTGCGCGAAACCGCCTCGACCTGCTGGCGGGCATGGTCTTCTTCGACCAGTCTGCCACCCAGTTTCCCGGAAACCCACAGTACGGCTCAGCCCCCTCTGCGGAGATCTGGGAACTCGATCCTGCCGCGGCCGCCTTTACCAACCGCACGCCGCCACAGAAAGCCTGGCCGAGTGCGCGTGACGGTCACGCCATGGCCTTCTGCCCGTCGAGTGGCAAGATGTACATCTTCGGCGGCCGCGGCGAGTCCATGACTGCGGCCGACCTGGACGAACTGTGGGAGTGGGATGGGACCAACTGGGTCGAGGTCCAGAGTGATGTGCGTCCCGCCGCCCGCGAGGAGCCGGCGATGGCATACGACCCAACCCGGAAGTCTCTCATCCTGTTCAGCGGCGGGAAAGGTGGCGGCGGTGGAACCACAACCACATACGGATTGCTCGGTGATACCTGGGAGTGGAACTGCGACACTCGCAAGTGGACTCAGCTTTACCCGAAGTCCAGCCCAGAGCCTCGCGCTGGGCACGGCATGGTGACCGATTCCGGGCGTGGGAAAATTCTGCTCATCGGCGGCTACCGATCCAGTGGCGCCTACGCCTATCCCACCCCCGGAGTCCCCAGGTCTGCCGATGATCTATCGAGCGGGATCTGGGAGTGGGATGGCAGCAACACGACCTGGACCAACCGCACCCCCGTCTCGCTCGCGGGCGCACCGGTTGGGCCACAGGGCCAGTTGGCGAGTTTCGACGATGGCCGCCAGAAGGTGTTTCTCCTCGATGATCCGCACAATGGAGGCGACGTCGCTTTCTGGGAGTGGGATCCCATCTCGGGCGGGTGGACGCGTCGAGACAGTGGCGACGCCGTCAGCGTGGGTAGCAGCAACGGATCTCCCTACGTGGCCTTCGATAGCCTGCGCCAGCGGCAGGTTCTGTTGACTTGGCCGGGCTCCACCTTTGAATTCGATACCGAAGGTCCAACCCTGTACCAACGCCTCATCTCGCCGCCAACAGGCCCGCTTGTCGGTGCAGCCATGGCCTTTGACAGTCAGCGAGGCGTGGTGGTGCTTTTCGGCGGCAACGGTCGGTACGGGGACACGAACGAGACATGGGAATACAAAGTGACGAATCTCGGCAACGGCGAGGGTTGCACTGCTGTTACGGCGTCGGCCTGTGCCTCCGGCTTCTGCGTGGAGGGTGTTTGTTGCTCAACGGCGTCCTGTTTCGGCGCTTGCCAATCTTGCGCCGTCGCCGGTCACGAAGGCACCTGTGCATCCGCGGCCGCGGGCACGGAAGTTGTCGGTAGCTGCGCCGACGGAGAGGCATGCGACGGCAGCGGCAATTGCAAGAGCAAGAACGGCCTCGCCTGTTCGAGAGCGAGTGTGTGCGCCTCGGGCTTCTGCGTGGATGGAGTGTGCTGCGAGAGCGCCTGCGATGGCAAGTGCGTTTCATGCAACCAGCCCAATCGCGCGGGCAATTGTTCTGGCTACGGGGTAGGCAGCGATCCAGAGAACGAATGCGGTTCGGGCAACGGCACTTGCCGCCCGACCTGCAACGGCGCGGGTGCGTGCGATTCGCCGCAACAGGGAACCA
>Ga0182010_10000904_pt1 | contig 16406 bp, 12 predicted proteins | sample 611E1MmetaG_FD_120488 | JGI IMG/M metagenome (GOLD analysis project Ga0182010, IMG submission 120488) | Permafrost microbial communities from Stordalen Mire, Sweden - 611E1M metaG | ecosystem: Environmental > Terrestrial > Soil > Wetlands > Permafrost | place: Sweden: Stordalen | collected...
CGGCCTTTGCAACTTCAGGGTGCTGTTTAAGAAATTCAATTGAATAAGAAGTAGTTTCTTTTGACGATGATTGGAATATCTCCTTGATTTCTTCCAGGCTAAACTGTCCATGGTAAAGAAGAAGTTGAGTCACTTTTTCCCTTGAAGCCTGAGGCTCGTTTTCATAGTCTAAGGAGTAGTACAGTTTGCTGATGAGAACCCTCAAACTCGAGGGCCTGCTTCTTTCATTATCTTTTAACTCAAAAGGACTCTTATTCTTTATTTTTTGTAGAATTTCATTCATGTCATACTGGCTCGTAATTAACACCCCTAAAGAGATTTGGTTTAAAGATTGAATAGAAATTCTTAAATGCCCCAGGAAAAGAAAAAAGTATCGGAAAAATAAGGAAAGAAGGAAACATAGCAAAGTGAATAAATGATATAAAAGGCGGCATCAGAAAATTGTCCTCATCATCTTTTGCTCAGTTGGGGTAACTTTCATCATCGCCACAAGGTCCATTATATCGGTGGTCTTATTTATGGTTACTGCCTTTATTTCTGTAATTTTTTTTGCAAGGAGCTATTTTTTTCCACGTTTGAAAAAATCAAAATAATATTACTCTACATTGCGAGTTCAAAGATTTATGAGGAAGACATTTGAAATTCGAAGCCATAGCCATAGAAAACATCCCCCTTATACATAATGGAGACGATCTGCCCTCAATTATATGTGAGAATATCGAACTTCAGGACAAGGACATTGTGATCATTGCCTCTACAATTGTTGCTAAAGCTGAAGGTGATACCTTCAGGCTTGAAGATATCAAGCCAGGAGAAAAAGCACTTGATATTTCAGCTAGAAACGGGAAAGATGCGAGATTTATCCAGGCTATATTGACCCGAAGCAGAGAAATCCTTGTAGAAATACCTTTCATACTTGTAACAACTCTTACAGGACATACCTGTGTAAATGCAGGAATTGATGAATCTAACATCGAAAATGGATTTTTGCTTTACCCTCCAAAAAATCCGGATTTAAGTGCCTCAAAGATAGGAAATGGACTTGAAAGGCGGAGTGGCAAAAGATTAAGTGTCATCGTCACTGACACAAACGGTAGAGCTTTTAAGATTGGACAAACTGGTGTTGCCATCGGAATTTATAAAATAAAACCTATAATAAGCTGGGTTGGAGAAAAAGACCTGTTCGGTAAAACCCTTGAAATCACAGAAGAGGCAGTTGCAGATGAACTTGCAGGTGCTGCAAACCTTCTGATGGGTGAGGGAGCAGGCGGAATTCCGGTGGTTATTATTAGAGGGCTTGATTATTATTGCGAAAGCATAACATTTATAAAAGAAACTTATTTCCCTAAAGAACGAGATATAATTAAAAAAGGGCTCTTCTGTTTGCATAAAAAGAACGTAAATTAAAATTTTAATGTCTGTTCATGGTGTTGAAGAAATTGATGTAGTAACTCTAACTGCTGATATCGGTAATTCGAAAGATTATTCTCCAGGAATAAGCTTGCTTTTTGGCTTGTAATATCTCCGAATGTATACCAATATATAGATAAATTATCAACCATAGAATCACAAAAAGAGGATAAAATAACGCAAATGGATTCTAACACAAATTGCTCATGCAGCAGCAAGAAAAAATAGCAAGCTAAAAGAGTTTTTAAATTGGAAGAAGAAATCAATTGAACATTCAAAAGCAATTATTGTCCCGGCAAGGAAAATTACCACAAGAACATGACATTTTATTATCAAAATTGGATGTAAAATCTGGAAAATAGAAATGTTTTATCTAAAAAGATTACTGTCATTGTTGATCCTTAAAACCATGCCGTTCTCTGATCTCGCAGGTATATCCTAGAGATCTGGGATCTTAATCCTTGCCCATGACAACAGCAGTGAATAACTGAGATCTTATGAACATCAACGATTTACCAACAAAAGTAGATCCTATAAGCTGCAGGAAAGAGATGCCTGCAGCCTGGTAAACAATCTGTCGGAGAGCTCAGTGACAATTTCACTGCCAGACACATAACTACACTAAAACGGTAAGAGATACCTGCAGCTTTGTAGACTATCTGTTGGAGAGCTCGCCGACAATATCTCACTGATAGATACATAACTACAATGCAACATTTCCTTTTGGAATGTATGCTATAGCGTAGTTATGTACCGTTATATATTAACTGCTAGTTATATAATATAAAGTTTTTGCATATATTTTCTATAGCAATAACTTTAGCTCATCAGTATCATTGTATGTAGTCTGACACCACGAACCATAATAAGAACTTTTTGAAATGAAAGCTTGCTATTAAACGTATATTCATATATAATAATATAAAATCTATAACAAAATATATTAAAGATTTCTTTTCTATTGAAAGCAAAAGAAATGGGAAACGTTGTTAGAAATTTATGGAGTGAGACTTCTTTAATAAATGAATTTCAATAACAATTTATACGTTTTTTCTTACGTGTTAAAACTTAGTTTTTGAACTTTTATAGGATTAATTGGTAAAGTGAAATAAAAAATTGAACCTTTACTCAGTTCAGATTCTACCCATATACATTCACCCTGTTTTTCTATAATTTTCTTACAAATTGCAAGCCCTATTCCTGTTCCAGAATATTCTTCCCTTTTATGCAGTCTTTTAAAAATTTCAAAGATTTTCTTAAAACATCAAGGATCAATTCCAATTCCATTATCCTGAACTGAAAATAACCATTCATTATCTTTTTTCTCTGCAGAAATATAAATTTTTGGCGTCTTTTCACCATGGAATTTTATTCCGTTGATGATCAGATTTTGAAATATCTGAACTAGCTGGATAGAATCTGCCATTATCTTAGGTAAAGAGCCATATGAGACAGTAGCTTTATTTTTGATTATAAATAATTTTAAATTTGATAATACTTGATTCAAAATAAATTCACAATCCGTAAATTCAGGTTCTCTAGTAATTGTAGTCACTCGAGAGAATTCTAGAAGATCATTTATCAGGTTTTGCATACGGAAAGCCCCCTCAACAGCACAGTTTATGTATTTATCAGCTTTATCATCACGTTCCCCTTGATATCTCCTTTGTAAAAGCTGCAAATAACCTGTTATCATCCACAAGGGCTCTTGTAAATCGTGAGATGAAACATAAGCAAATTGTTCTAACTCTTCATTTGAACGGGCAAGTTCTTCTAATTTCAACTTTAAAACTTCGTTAGCTTTTTTGCGCTCAGTGATATCTCTAGTAATAGCTGAGATAGCCACCAGCTCTCCAGATGAATCAAAAACTGTAGATAGAGTTATTGAAGCAAATATTAACTTATCATCTTTTCTTAACCTTGAAGTTCTATAGCATTGGATCCTTTCTCCCAGTTTAACCTTTTCAATTAGCTTTTTTGTTTCACCTTTGAAATTATCTGGTGCGAGTATTGATACACTTTTTCCTATAATTTCCTCCGATGAATAACCATAAATCTGCTCTGCACCCTTATTCCAGCTAGTAATAATACCATCAAGAGATATAGTAATAATGGCATCATTTGATGATTCCACAATATTCGCTAAGCTCTGAATTTTCTCTTCAGCTTTTTTACGTTCAGTAATATCCTGAACTATTCCCTTCAATCTAATAGGGATTTTTTTTTCATCAAAAATAGCTTCGGATTGTAAATGGACTGTGCGTTCTTCCCCATTAGCTAAGATAATTCTATGATCAATACTGCAGGGTTCTCCATTTATAGCTTTCTTAAAGGCATTATCCACATGGTCTCGATCTTTGGGACTCCCATAACTTAAATATTTATTGTAATGGGGGACTAATTCTCGCGAAGTGTGTTTAAAAATACGATACTTTTCATCAGATAAATATATTTTATTAGTTATAAGATCCAATTCCCAATATGAGCACTTCTTTGAGCTTCAGCAAGCCTTTTCTCACTTTCTTTTAGCGAGTTATAAGCTTTATCTAACTCCCTTGTGCGCTCTTTGACTTTTTCTTCTAAACTATCACGTGCTTCTTTAAGGGCTTCTTCAATTTTTTTGCGCTCGGTGACATCTGTACTTGTTCCAAACCACTGAAGAATGTTTCCTGCAGCATCTTTCAGGGATAAAATACACGTGAGAAACGGGCGAAAAATACCATCTGTACCGCGTAAAGGAAGCTCCATATCAAACATTTGCCCCGTAGAAATCGAAGCCTTCCACCGCTCCAATACTTTTGGCAGCACTTATGGGTCATGAACAATCTGGCCAGCCCCAACCTTCCATCTGCTCCGGCGTGGTACCGGTGTAAGAGTACCAGCGCTCGTTATACCAGTAGATATAGCCATCTGGATGAGGATCCAGGCCAATTGTGGAATCGCATTTACCATCGTATGAAAACGCTCTTCACTCTCCTGCAGCGCATTCAACAGGACATCGAGTTCCGCCAGCGACTGACCAACTTGAAATTGCTATAGCTTAGTTGAGAAAGCGCATTGGCAAATGTCATGATGAAAGTCATGCTTGTGTTCACAGCCTCTTTACTCAACCGTGAAACTTTATTAAGCGCTGCCATGTACTCTTCCTCATTGAATTCGTATTTTCTAGCTTGGGATTTAAAAAACTCATCGTCCAGAGGATTATCATCAAAAAAGAACTGGCCTGAGAAGACATAGCCGACATGCTGGCCATCCAAGATGATAGGAGTCACTATATCCCACATATTATTTTTGCACTTGTACATCTTAAGTTCTCCAGGGGTAGCGTCCAACGATAGCTGTGTATCACTTTCTACGCAGTACTTGGAGGTTTCGAGATGAACCCTATGTAATTTTGTGCAGATATCCTGCCATCCAACGCTTACCAGAACATTCCCTTTGAGATCATTTAATCCCACAGGAATGTGAGCAAGCTTATAGAAATCATTCATAAGAGACTGAATAACCTGGATATCAATTATATCAGCAAGCAAATTCTCCATCTTCCGAGACGGTGAGGGAATACACACCAACTTCTGCCTGATACACTGCTCACTCTGGCGCAGCTCATCTTCAGCTACTTTGCGTTCACTTATATCATGGGCGATTTAAATACCTCCAAGGAGTTTTCCCTCTGAATCATGTAGTTGATAGGTGCTTACTATGAAATAACCATCAAGATGATAATCACAAATCTCAGCAGTGTGTTCGAGTCCATCATTAAGCAACTGTTGGTGCAGACAAAAAGAAGGAGCTCGCTTGTCCCATGGATAGCACGACAGCAAGTCAATCCAATACACTCTTCTTTTGCAAACCTCAATTTTACCGCCATGGTTCTGTTTGCGCGAGCTATCGATATTGTAGTGTTTATTGTGACTATCAGGTTTGGCACAACATCAAAAGTATATTCCTAATATTTCAACGGCTCGAAAACTACTTTTTCAACTCTCTTTCGTCCTAAATAATCTTCAGGTCTGACACAGCATCAAAAGTATATTCCTAATATTTCACGGCTCGAAAACTACTTCTTCAACTCTCTTTCGTCCTAAATAATCTGTCTTCTTCCATTTTCCTTCCTCTTTGCTCAAAGAAAATTGCTGGCTTGAGACCACTTCAATAATATTTGTTGTGATATACTTATCGAAAAAATATGAGCCCAAAGCTATTATTTGGTATTGACTGATAATATCGTCCATTTTTTCCATATAATCAACAAAATGACCCAAATCCTTTTTTCCCAGCCAAGAAGTATTTTCACTCAACTTCAGCCCGCTATAGCCACTTTCTTAGAGCTTCTTTTGCATCCTCGACGTCTAGAAGTTGTGACGTAACACAAAGACAGAACTCATTGTTTTCCAACCCTAATTTGAAGTACGGAATCAGAATGTCCGCTAAATCTTCTTTTGAATCATCGAATTAACATATATGCTCCTCCCAGTGCACATCTCCAACAATATAAATGCCAGATTTTCGTAGTTTTTCTTTCATCCAAATTCTGTCCAAATTTGAGTGAATAAACGCAAAAAATTCATCGCATTAAAAGTGTTTGAGTTCAGGATCGTTAGATATTTTTGTCACATTGAGAACTCTATCCTACTATAATCATATATGACAATAAGCATATAAAAGAGATATATAATATTCCTTTCGAAATAAATAAATAAATAAATAAATAAATAAATAAATGAATCATATTCCTTTGCAATTAATTAAATAATCTTTTAATGCTAAGTGACTACTGCAATCTCAATTCATCTCTCTTCTTATTTGTAAGTTTAAAGTATTTCTATTATCAATATAGTCTTTGATGATTATTCTCAATCGATGAAAATATAAAAATAAATCGTGGAATAATCGTAATTATGGGGAAAAATGATAAACAGTGTACTTGAGGAAGATAACATCATGTACTTTCATGCCAAATAAGCTTTGAAACACGTTATGCTATTAAGAAGCTATTCGATTATTGATGTTTTATAATAAGATTTTTATAACATTGTGTGTTATTTTCCTTTTAAATTTTATTAAGTAATACAGGAATGATTTTACTGGGATATTGTATAATGCCCAAATTTCATCAGTAACTAGTTCGATATATCTTTACTAATTACTTATTTCATTGATATTCTGTAGAGGATTTTCGAGAAACCCCTAAATTTCGTCATATGCATATAAATGGTAAATAAATGATTCGTACAAATCAGAAGTTTATCAAAATCCTCTGTAATCGATCAAAGAAAAAAAAATAAAAAGTCTCTCAATTTATTATTTCTTTATTTGAATCATGTTTGCTCTGGATATACGTAATAACGCCTGAAATCAATGAAACGAAAATTATCCCAAGTATCACAAAGCTGAGGTTATCCTTTACAGCTGACAAATTTCCAAAAAAATATTCCCCTAAAAGAAATGTAGATACCCACCCAATTCCACAGATTACGTTATAGCAAATGAACTTTGAATAGGGCATTATTCCCACACCTGCTACAAAATGCGCAAAAGTTCGGATAATCGGGATAAAACTAGCTAATATTATTGCTTTTACTCCATATTTTTCACAAAATATGTGCGTACTATCAAGATGCTTCTTTTTGACAAATCTTATGTCTTCATGATTTACGATTTTGCTTCGTAGTATATGACCTATATGATAATTGACAGTATCTCCTAAAACAGCTGCTAGACATAGAATCAATAATATAGTAGATAAGTTGAGCGACCCACTAGCAGCTAGAGTTCCAGTCGCGAAGATAAGAGAATCACTGGTAAGAAAGGAGTCACCACCAAACCTGTTTCAGAAAAGACAGTGGCAAACAACAGTAAATATGTCAGTAGGCCATATTCATTGGTTATTGCTTTTAAGTGTGTATCAAGATGCAAAAAAAATCAATAAAATGCATTATATATTCCATGGCATGATTTTAGTAAACCTCTATTATTGATAGTATTGGCTTGGGAATCGCCCAAGCTTAATGTTTTCAGTTAGCCACTTATATACAATTAGTACAATGTATTTGAGCTTGTATAATCATCTAATGGGAAAACAAAGACTGAAATCTAAATTTATTACTCTGACCTGTCCTAACGACTGTAGGATTTTCGCAGTTGAAGCATTTTTCGGCAAATTATGCCAAAATACGATAATTGATATAATATTATAAACATGTCCTAAAATTCTTGAGTTGAATAACAGGAAAAAATATCGAAATTGCGTTTTATGGGGGTCTTTCTGTAAACGAAACCTAAATCATCAAGTTTCAAATGAGAAAAGGAAGGGTTGCTCAATGTGATTTTTCAGAGTTTAAAAACATCTTTCCATTCAGATTTCCTTTTTTCTAGAGATATTCTGTTTGCTCCGCTTGAGGAGAGGAGGATTTTTGTCTCGTATCCAATTTCCCTTAGAATCGGCTCGTATTTTTCTGATTTGTTGCCATTGAAACAGATCAACCTCAGCTTTGGAGCTATCTCTTTTACTAATGAGAATTGATTTATTTCTTCGTCCCTAATCTTTGCATCTCCACTTCCTACCCCATCTCCGGCCTTAAACACATCCCATAAATCGATTCCATTACATTTCAGGGTCTCAAGTCTACTTTCATAATCCATGCTCTGAAAATCTTCACTGATTGCACTGCCGAGCAACCTCCAAAAGTCATTGCCAGGATTCCCATAATACTGATGCTTTTTGATAGATATATTACCTGGAAAGGATCCTAGAATAATGATTTCAGTATTTTTATCAACGATTGGTGGAAAACCTTGTTTTATCATTTTTAAAGAAGCTGGAATCAAGTATATTTCAAGTTTTGGAAGCGAAGAAATTCAACTTTTTATTATTCGCTTATAAATATTTCTGCAATAGCTGAAAAGTTCCTGCCTCTGGAAAGAGAGTTTCTCGAAAAATTCACTCCATAGTGATTATAGAATCTACCACCTTTTGAGATAAGTAATACAGAGATGAAAAGATCGGTAATTTAATACTTAAGATGGATCAATTTTATAATCACAAACAAAGAGACATCTATTTACCATACTTACAAACTCTTCTATCTTTCATGTAGTCTGGAATTAGTTTTTTATACATTGTGTTTTTTTGGCTTCCTTATTACTTTGTAATACAATTTGTAGCAAACTTTTGTGGGTTAATATAATCACAACGATATTAAATTTTCAGATTCTATTTGTGGATTACAAACCAGAGTTTGCCAAAGGGATTTGAATTATTTGAAGCATCTGTTATTGACGATTAAATAACAACAGTTGCTGGGGTAAATTATAATTTTTCTGACTCAAGAATACTACTTTTGGCATCCAAAAATCTCATCTTTAATATTTTGGAAATACGTTAAGATACAGAAATAAATTATAAAAATGTACCCTTATAATATTTCTAAAGCATAAATTTTAATAAATTAATGGTAATTTATTAACACTATGATTTAAACTTCACCATGAGCTTCTAATGAGCTCATAACGTTTATGTCTATTTCCCGCTCCCTGCCGGGATACTTTACAACATACCAATAATGATTTTTCGGATAGGCTCTAAGCTATGTACATATTCACTTTTGAAGCAAGCTGAATCTCTTTCAAATGCATGAACAAGTTAAAGGATGGTGAAACTTTAATCAATCATGGCTTATATTAGGAAAAGCGAATATTCCTTTGAGTCTTCGCTGATTAAACTTACTAACTAGTGCTCAAATATAAAGAAGTATAACGAAAAATTAAGTGATTTCCCAGCTTTTTGGGTACCTCTGACCCACTGATAAAATCCATTAAATGTAAAGAATATTAAATGTTTGAGGCACTCAATTTTAAAGTCTTATTATATATAGCGTGCATAACTAATATCCTCAGGAGTTTTATTCTTCGATCTTAATTCAATTATAAAATGAAGATTTCTGCTTACATAATGTTGGCTAGCATTAAAATCAATAACAATGTCTTAAACCTTAGTTTTAAGATCCACTATTCTGAAAAATTTACCGTTAATTTATCTGGAGAAAAAAAATTTTAAGATAATTGGATTCTCTATAATTAAAAATAGTATCTCTGGAGGAATTCTTACTTTTTGTATTTTTGAAATAATATCGTTGGTTACAGATTCAAGAAAATTTGTAGAAGATGCTACAATATGAATAAAAAATAGAAAACCTTTTCGAGAGCTATGATTTGCCCCGTTAGATAAAATGGTCATAATATAATATTAGATAATTTTGGAAAAATATCTACATCAAACTGGCTGTGTACATAACAGAAGTAAAGTCATTTTTCTTTGTTAAAATCAACGACTCAATTACCTTCATTAATTTTTCGCAATTCTACTCCTGATTTGTGAAAATAGTTTTGAGACTAACGAAATTTGGAATTACTAAACCAATTTAATATTTGCTAACATAAATCACTACATAACATTACTCGATATTTATGTAGGTACGTAAATATTTGCGATTATATATATCGATTAATACTCAATTATTCTATATTCTGTTCAGGAGGAGTTAGATATAATAAATTCAAACGATTCCGGAAAAAAAGACGCATCTATCGAACAAAACTATGGTAAGACGAAAGATAAAATCGTGAAAAATCACATAGCTTTGCTTGAGAGTTACGAACAAAGGTTGAAGAATCTTGATCCTGAACTTATTACCATAGATGAAGAGATATTCTTAACTGAAGCTTTTATTCATGCTAAAGAAGTTTTTGAGCCTGAGAAACTGGTAAAATGGTTTACAATAAGAGCCGAACCTTTTTATAGACCAGGATCCTGGAAAGTGGTGTTACCCATGTATGAAGAGCTGCTTGATATTGCAGAAAAAAAACTTGGGTCCGAAAATCCTGGAACTGCGACTGTACTAAATGGTATGGCAAGGATTTACCGTTACATAGGAAACTACGAAGAGGCCCTCAAGCATTTATCAAGGGCACTCAAAATTCATGAAATGCTCCCTGGAACTGAACTAGCTGATATCGGGGACATACTCAGTGAGATGGGTATTCTTAACTATTTGATGGACAAGCAAGCTCTTTCATATTATACCCAGGCACTGGAAATCCAGAAAAAATTTTTCAGTTCTGAAAACCTTGGTGCCGTCATAACCCTGAACAGAATGGCTTTCTTTTATAGGGGAATGAAAAAACCCGAAAAAGCTGAAGAATTCTTCAACAGAGCTTTAGAATTTCTTGAAATTTTTCAGGAGCAGAAGCCTGACAAACGAGTGATCACGATCTATAAAGCCGGTACCCTGAATAACCTAGGTATTCTGCTTTCCGAGATGGGAAAAATTGAGGAAGCTGAGGATAGATACGGGAAGGCATTAAAGCTTCAGGATAAAGTATATGGCCCAGAGCACCCGCAGGTAGCTCAGACCCTGAACAACCTTGCCCTCCTATATTTCCAGACTTCAAGATATGAAAAAGCTCTTATCCTCAACACCAGATCTCTTGAGATCATGGAAAAACTAGGAAAAACCGAACATCCTGGATTTGCCACAACCCTAAACAACCTTGCAGGTATCTATGTCCATAAAGGCCGCCATGAAAAAGCTCTGGAACTTTACAACCGAGCCCTTGAAATCCGGAAGCGAATCCTCAGTCCAGACCATCCAGATGTTGCCAAGACCTTAAACAACCTGGGAGAACTCTATAGAATCCGGGGCCATCACAAAAAAGCCCTGCACATGTACACCCGCGCTCTCAATATCTACAAAACAACCTTTGGTATCACCCACCCAGACATAGGTACTACTCTCAACAATCTTGCAGGCCTCCACGAAAGCCTGGGAGAATATAATACTGCAATTGACCTATATGAAAAAGCCCTTGATATAATTCGTAAGGAATATGGATCTGACCATCCTTATTTCAAAATCACACGGAATAATTTAATTAGCCTCTATGATAAAATGAACGGAGCTTGCGAAGCTGGACTTCAAAAGAGCCAATAGAGAGAATAACATTTAACATTGAATTCGTTTGCATCAAGGCAGCAAAATTTAGTTCTATTACTCTTTATAGCGATGATAGCCTCGAGAAACTTTCAAAATGAATCAATTCCATGGATATATAATTTTTATATAATTGATATAGACTTTTGGGAGAGAATGATAATATTTGTTTGATATTTAAAAAAACCAGAAGAGAATAATCTCCAATGGAAAAATATTCATTAATCTGTTCTTAGTATTGTAACATCTCAAACTCTTGGTATCAAATCACTAAAATAGAGTAGTTATAGCCATAACATTTGTTATTTACATACATATCCATTCACTTCTGGTCACAAATAAAAGCATTTTTCGAAAGCTTAGCATAAGCTAGACACATAACAATACTTTGAAACCCTAATTTGACAGTTTGATTTTTATGTTGGGAGGAGATTTTCATAGTTTAGAAAATTAAGAAGTAATATTATGGTCAATAAATTTTCCCCCCATTTTGTTATGATTTTCATTTGACAGATAATTATTTGTCCTAAAATGGTTATTTTCTTCAAATTTTTATCAAATTTTTGACTTTGAATTTGCAGATTATATTGATGGAAAAATAAATATTTAATAAATGTATTAATTTGTACAGCAAAAACGCTAAAATAGAACAAAATTTCTGATTTAATAATATCCTTTACTCCATAGGATTAGGAAATGACAGATACAATGATACTTTTAATAATATTTTTTATGACTGTAAATTGATTTGTGATGAGAATATGAAGTTTCATTCCAAATAGAATTTATATTATCAAACGAAAGTTATAGGTTTTTCAAAATATCACATTTCACATTATTGATTAGGGAGCATCGCATATTCCGTTTACCACAAATTATTAATACTTAGCATATCGTGTTTATCGAGATGACCAGAATTACTAATCGCTTACACAAAAACGTGTTGAGTGTTATTATGGACATTTTAGAAATGGATCATTTCCGCGAGCCTGAACTTGAAGAGGTTCAGTTTTTCCTTGAAAGTACGGGAACTCACGGTTCTATTGTTCATGAAAATGCTGCGGAAATGAACTGTACATCCTCCAAAATTCAATCAAGGGAGAATGTATTGATCGATTTCAATAATTCCTTTCCATCCATTAACTAACACCCCCTAACAGATTTTAACCCTCGAACTGAAACCCAAACCTGTAACTATTTCCATTTTGAAGTTAATTTTGGATTTCAGCCCATTTTTTTGATACTTTTATCTGTTTTCCGTACTTATATCCTTATTTTCAGAGTATATTGATGTCAATTTTGTTTGAGATCCTAATTTAGATTAAAGTGCGTGACTAACTTGATTTCTCAAGTCCTTTAATGCTAGATTAAGAGTATTTCAATAAACCTCTGATTTTCACGAGTCGTTTATATAACATTTATAAGTATATGATAAAAAAGAGGGGGCAGTGAAATTCTCTATGTCTTTCTGAGTTTTAGAAATTTAATTTTTACTGTGAGTACTATAAATTACATGGAACTACTTAAAAAAGCTATTTCGAATCCCAAATTGAATGATAACTCTAAACAATATCAAGTACAACTGAATGAAAACAAAACACAGATACTCAGCTTACAAAAATTTTTTGGCTAATATCAATTTTGACTCAATGGATACTTTGATCACTAATTGATTGAGAAGTAAAAAACAAAATCAATAACCAACAGTTAAAGAAAAAAAGCCCATCTAAATTTATTCACTAAATCTTAGTAAAGATGATTGTTGATGTTGTTTTCTCCAGAGAGAGCAGTTAAAAAAAATAACTTAATTTAACACTGAAGAGATGATATAATGGAAAATAAAATAGACAGAATTTAGCATAATGATTATTCTACACCAATTAGACCCAAACGCAAGCTGATTTAACGCGTATCAGGCCAATTTAAACTGGATATTTTATATTTCTCTATCCAATAGCACTTGAGACTAATACTGTGAAAGAAAAAAAATCACCATTTCAACACTTTTCTGCAAAACTAGTGAAAAATTGTAGGATTTTACTGGATATATAACACAGTTGGTGAGAGTACTGAACTAAAAAATTAATAATTACTTACATCCTTCAAATTTCTCCAAGCTCCCAACTCAAGTGCTCTTTTATAATTACATATGCTATGGCAGGAGAGATTATTCCGACATCAGTTACTATCATGTCAATGTATCTGGCAGGAGTGAAATCAAAAGCCGGATTTTTTACCTGCAAGTGAGATAAATTTGCAATTAATAAAGGATCGACAATTTCATCAGAACTTCTTTCTTCGATTTCGATGAGATCTCCAACAATTGTACTTGGGCTAAACTTGAAGGTCTCGGCAGCTACCATAAAAATCTTTCTTGCCTCATGAGCAGCAAGAGCAAGTTGAGAGGTCCCGATTTTATTTACCAGCGTACCATTAGTTGAAATAGCATCAGCTCCAACAATGACAATATCTACATCTTTCATGTAGTAACGCACTGCAGAGTCCACAATCAGAGTTGTAGGGATACCAAATTTATTAAGATGATGGATCGTCGATAGGCCTTGGCGCCTAGGGCGACTTTCGGTGGCAATTACTGAAATGGCTTTCCCATTCTCAAAAGCCGTAGTAATAATGGAAAGAGCAGCATGAGAATTGCAGTGGGTCATAATAATATCCCCATCTTTGATTCTTCTTGCACCTATTTTCCCGATTTTTTCGAGGGCTTTGTCAGCTCTCTCGATGAAGAGATTTGCATTCCCAATAATTTCCTTCCTTGCTTCTTCTATATTTCCTGAAGAATACTTAGTAACAAGTTTTACAGCATTCGGGAGAGAAACAGCTGTAGGACGAGTACTTATAAGAAAACTAGAAGCTTCTCGAATGCAAGTATTAAATTCCTCCATTGAAACTACTTCTAGGCCTTCAGCATAATCTCTGATGGCTTCAGCAGCAGCTTTTGCAATCCGGCCTGCTCCCCGGAGTTCCATTTTCCTAATTTTTTCTGCGGTTTCCTTAAGTTTTTGCATATTATAAGAAATAGCAAGAGTCAATTTATAGCTATCTTCTAGTATTTCGGAATCTTCTAAAATAATAATTCAGATTTTATTTATTTTATCATAGATATCCTTTTAGTAAGCAAAAAGATATTCTCCCACTGAAAGGGACAGAGTCGAAACACATTACATATCCTCTATAATCGAGCATCTCAGCAAAAAAAGACAAACTGATAGACAAAAACCGAATGTAATCAGCAGTAGCAACTCCAAAATCATGATAGCATCTCCCTGAAATCTGTAATTATATCTAGCATTAGTAACTTATCTGATGCAGTTTCTATGACTATTTAAGCCTGAAAGAGAATACAATTCATTTAAGACCATTTGGTTCTCGCATTCCTTAACTTAATTAAAAATATAATTTAATAAAAGATTAATTATATAGCTATCGAAAAAAAGTAAAAATTATGAAGTTGATTGTATATTTTCTAGGCTAAATACCTTGGGGTTTCACTTTTCGTCTTATAAATCATACTTAACATAATTATCTTGCCAATATTTATCATATATTGATTATATATTTAAAATTCTATCTAAGAAGCTAATTGTCCTCTATATTATGGTATAGCTATTCTCAATAACAGCGACAACTGCAAACACAGATTAATTGGGAGCAAGATGATCATCACTATCATCACTATCATCATTACCATGTTCCCTATTACATTGACATTATATTGGTGACATCATGAGCACCACTGAGAATATAGATATCATCTGTGTGATTCTGAAACTTAAGATCTAAATCAATATGAAAGGGGTAAATATAGCTGGAACTAAATTATATTATACAATCATAACGATTTTATTAATCACTTTGTTGGCATTTCCAATCTTCGAGAGAATCACAAGTGCAGATCCATCATCAGAAGAATTAATCCATAAAAGAATCGAGCTTACGACATCAGGAAAGTACGATGAAGCAATAAATGCATATGACAAAGCAATTGATATTAACCAGACGGACGAAAATCTCTGATAGGCAAAGGAGAAAATTATTCGACTTTTAGATAGCGTAAGGCTTTTCAGTAGTTTCTTCTCCCGGGAAAGAAAATATTTGTGGATAAGGGAATTTTTTTCAGATAAATTATTATTTACAAAATAAGGGTTATATGCCTGAAAAGGTAAAATACGAATAATCGAATCGCAAAAATATCCATTTTGTGAAAATTTTCCGTGTGTAAATTATATATATAGTCATATTCTTTTGAATATATCAAAAATTATTTGCCTTTCAAAGTTTGATGTTTATCAAATTTATGCGATGTTTTCTCCGAATTCTGAAATTTTGATCAAAAATGAATTAATATGTAAGAAACTCCAATTTTTTCGATTATAACGACACTACATGATGATTATATGATCAGAGTTAGAGAGGTTACAACACTCAGAATCAGATTGATGAATATTCCCAATCAGATGAAACTATCTTCGAATTATTTTAATTAATAATATAGGGAAAAGGGACTTAATGCATGATCAATAAACAAAAGTTGTATTCGATATCCTTAGGTTCAACAGCTGTGATTTTAGTACTGGTGAGTATCGCAGGAAGTACGCCATTTGCATATATTACGAATTCCGGCAGCAATAATGTATCTGTAATTGACACAGCGACCAACACTGTTAAAGCCACTGTGTCTGTTGGATATAATCCTTTAGGAGTTGCAGTCACACCAGATGGAACAAAGATATATGTGGTAAACGAATACAACAACACTATCTCTGTAATTAACACAGCTACAAACAGCATTACATCCACCGTGAATGTAGGAAATGATCCTTGGGGAATTGCAGTAACACCGGATGGAACAAAGGTATATGTGACAAACTACGGCAGTAACAATGTCTCTGTGATTAACACAACAATTAACACTGTTACAGCCACCGTGAATATAGGAAAAGAACCTATGGGAGTTGCAGTCACACCCGATGGAACAAAGGTATA
>Ga0182010_10000905_pt1 | contig 16394 bp, 12 predicted proteins | sample 611E1MmetaG_FD_120488 | JGI IMG/M metagenome (GOLD analysis project Ga0182010, IMG submission 120488) | Permafrost microbial communities from Stordalen Mire, Sweden - 611E1M metaG | ecosystem: Environmental > Terrestrial > Soil > Wetlands > Permafrost | place: Sweden: Stordalen | collected...
ACATGGCCAAGCGGAAGTTTGACAGGACGAAGCCGCATGTGAACGTGGGGACGATTGGGCACGTGGACCACGGGAAGACGACGTTGACGGCGGCGATTACGAAAGTGCAATCGTTGTTGGGGTTGGCGGAGTTCAAGGCGTACGACGAGGTGGCCAAGGCGTCGATTGCGCACGGTCGTCGGAACGAGATGAAGATTCTGACGATTGCGACGTCGCACGTGGAGTACGAGACGGCGTTGCGGCACTACGCGCACGTGGACTGTCCTGGGCACGCGGACTACGTGAAGAACATGATCACAGGGGCGGCCCAGATGGACGGGGCGATCCTGGTGGTGTCGGCGGAAGACGGGCCGATGCCGCAGACGAGGGAGCACATTTTGCTGGCGCGGCAGGTGGGAGTGCCGTGCATCGTGGTGTTTCTGAACAAGGTGGACAAGGTTGAGGATCCGGAGTTGTTGGACCTGGTGGAGCTCGAGGTGAGGGAGTTGCTGTCGCAGTATGAGTTTCCCGGGGACGAGGTGCCGGTCATCCGTGGGGCGGCGTTGAAGGCTGGATCGGTGACGTCGGCGGATGCGCCGGAGGCGAAGTGCATTTTGGAGTTGATGGACGCGCTGGACAAGTACGTGCCGGAGCCGGTGCGAGCGATTGACAAGCCGTTTTTGATGCCGATCGAGGACGTGTTCACGATTTCGGGGCGAGGGACGGTGGTGACGGGGCGGGTGGAGCGTGGGATCGTGAAGGTTGGGGACGAGATGGAGATCGTGGGGTTCAACCCGACGATCAAGCGGATTGTGACGGGTGTGGAGATGTTCCGGAAGCTGTTGGACCAGGGGCAGGCCGGGGACAACATCGGGCTGTTGCTGAGAGGGACGGAGAAGAGCGATGTGGAGCGCGGGCAGGTGGTGGCGAAGCCTGGCTCGATCACGCCGCACACGAAGTTCAAGGCTGAGGTGTACGTGTTGACGAAGGAGGAAGGTGGCCGGCACACGCCATTTTTCAAGGGGTATCGGCCGCAGTTTTACTTCCGGACAACGGACGTGACGGGGTCGGTGTACCTGCCGGCGGGAGTTGAGATGGTGATGCCGGGGGACAACATTGCGGTCGAGATCGAGCTGATCACGCCGATCGCGATGGAGAAGGGGTTGCGGTTCGCGATTCGTGAGGGCGGTCGCACCGTCGGCGCCGGCACCATCAGCGAAGTCATCGAGTAGGAGTGGCCATGAGGGACAACATCCAACTGGCATGCGGTGAATGCAAGCGGCGCAACTACACCGCGAGCCGCAACAAGAAGAAGCAGACCGAGCGGCTCGAGGTGAAGAAGTACTGCAAGTTCTGCCGCCGGCACACACCGCATAAGGAAGTTAAGTAGCTTGGCTCCGGTGCAGGCCAGTAGCTCAATTGGTAGAGTCCCGGTCTCCAAAACCGGTGGTTGGGGGTTCGAGTCCCTCCTGGCCTGCCAGGTACTCCCAGCGCCAGGGAGGCGCGCCCGATGAACGTGTGGCAAAGGCTCAAGACGTTCCTTCGTGAGGTTATCGTCGAGACCAAGAAGGTCACATGGCCTGGTCGCGACGAGGTCGTGGCAACCACCGTCGTGGTGATCGCCGCTTCGTTCATTTTTGGAATTTTCCTGTACATCTGCGATCTGGCGTTTTTCCGGCTCGTGGATTGGCTGATCAAGTTCCTCTCGTAACGGGGGATGTGACGAATGCCGAAGCAGTGGTACATCATCCACACCTACTCGGGATTCGAGGAGCGCGTCAAGAAGACGCTCGAGCAGCGCATCGACGCCCTCACAATGCAGGACTTCTTCGGGGAGGTCCGGATCCCGACGGAGACCGTTGTGGAGATGCGCGGTGGCAAGCGTCGCGAGGTCCAGCGCAAGTTCTTCCCCGGCTACGTGCTGGTGCAGATCGATCTGGCCGGCGAAAAGGGGGACGAGGCCTGGCACCTGGTCCGCAACACTCCCAAGGTGACGGGCTTCGTCGGGTCCGGCAAGAAGCCGACGCCCCTCACCGAGGACGAGGTCAACCAGATCCTGCACCAGGTGACGGTGGCCAAGGAGAAGCCGAGACCGAAGCACGTCTTCGAGAAGGGCGAGCAGGTGCGGATCACCGACGGGCCCTTCTCTAACTTCACCGGTGTCGTGGAGGAGGTCAACCTGGACCGCTCTACGCTCAAGGTGATGGTGACGATCTTCGGGCGCTCCACCCCGGTCGAGTTGGAGTTCAGCCAGATTCAGAAAACCGCGTGAGGTAGTCAATGGCAAAGAAGATCACTGGTTACGTGAAGCTGCAGATCCAGGCGGGTCAGGCGACCCCGGCGCCTCCGGTAGGTCCGGCGCTCGGTCAGCACGGCCTGAACATCATGGATTTCTGCAAGGCTTTCAACGCGAAGACTCAGAAGCTCGTGGGAACAATCATTCCGGTGGTGATCACGGTCTACTCCGACCGCACGTACACGTTCATCACCAAGACCCCCCCCGCCTCGTTCCTTTTGCGGCAGGCGGCGGCGGTCGAGAAGGGTTCCGGCGAGCCCAACCGCAACAAGGTCGGGAAAGTCACACGGGAGCAGGTCGAGGCGATCGCCAAGACCAAGCTGCCCGACCTCAACACCACCTCGCTCGAGGCTGCGATCCGGATCGTCGAAGGAACGGCGCGCAGCATGGGCATCGAGGTGGTGGCTTAAGGGGGTAGGGCATGGCCCATTCGAAGAAATACCTGACAGCTAAGGCCAAGGTGGAGCAGCGGCGCTACCAGCTCCGCGAGGCGGTTGAGCTGGTGCGCGACATGCACTACGCCAAGTTCGACGAAACTGTGGAGGTCGCTCTCCGTCTCGGAGTGGACCCGCGTCACGCGGACCAGATGGTGCGCGGCACCGTCGTGCTGCCGCATGGCACGGGCAAGAGCAAGAAGGTCCTCGTGGTCGCGGTCGGCGATCAGGCCAAGGAAGCGCAGGAAGCCGGAGCCGACTTCGTCATGGGAGAGGAAGCGATCGAGAAGATCCAGGGCGGCTGGCTCGACTTCGACGCGATCGTTGCGGCCCCCGACATGATGCGCGGCCTCTCCAGGCTCGGGAAGATCCTGGGCCCGCGCGGGCTGATGCCGAACCCCAAGACAGGAACGGTCACCGCCGAGGTCGCTAAAGCGGTGCGCGAGATCAAAGCGGGCAAGGTCGAGTTCCGGGTGGACAAGACGGCCATCATCCACGCTCCGGTCGGAAAGACGTCTTTCAGCGCCGACGCGCTCGAGGAGAACGCGCGCTCGCTGATCACCGCAATTCTGCGCGCGAAGCCCTCGAGCGCGAAAGGCAAGTACGTGCAGTCGGCCTTCATGAGCTCCACGATGGGCCCCGGCGTGGCACTGGACCTTGCGCCACTGGAAGCGAAGTAGGGGGGGTACGCCATGTTGACCCGGACACAGAAGCAAGAGCACATCGACGCCCTCAAGAGCACGCTATCCCCGGCGCAGGGGCTCTTCGTCATGGACTTCACCGGTCTCACCGTCGGCGAGGTGACGGAGCTGCGGCGCAAGGTCAAGGAGGCGAGCGGCAACTACCGGGTGGTCAGGAACACTCTCGCTAAGCTCGCGGTCGCCGAGACCCAGCACAAGGCGCTGCAGCAGCTCCTGACGGGGCCGGCGGCCGTCGCATATACGAGCCAGGACGCGGTCATGCTTGCCAAAGCGCTTGCCGACTTCGCCAAGGCTCATGACAAGCTCAAGTTCCGGGGCGGCCTCGTGGAGGGGCAGCTCCTGGATGCCCAGCAGGCCAAGCAGGTGGCGTCGCTCCCGTCCAAGAAGGAGCTGGTTGCCAGGTTGCTGTTCCTGCTGCAGTCGCCAATGCGTAGGCTCGTCACTGTGCTGAGCGCTCCGGTTAGGGGCCTGGCGGTGAGCCTGCATCAGATCGCTGAGAACAAGGAACGCCAAGCACAGGCGTGAGAGAAAAGCAAAGGAGAACCGAGATGGCGCAGATTCAAGAGTTCGTGGACCAGGTCAAGGGGATGACGGTGCTCGAGCTGAACGAGCTCGTCAAGGCCTTGGAGAACGAGTTCGGCGTGTCGGCTGCAGCGGCTGCGATGCCGATGGCGGTCGCTGGCGCTCCGGCTGCCGGCGCTGCCGAACAGGCCGAAGAGAAGACCGAGTTCGATGTCATCCTTGAGGACGCTGGTGACAAGAAGATCAACGTCATCAAGGTCGTGCGCGAGGTGACTTCGCTCGGCCTGAAGGAAGCCAAGGACTTGGTCGAGGCCGCCCCCACCAAGGTGAAGGAGGGCGTGTCCAAGCAGGAAGCTGAGGACATCAAGAAGAAGTTCTTGGACGCCGGCGCCAAGGCCAAGGTTTCCTAGGACGCCGCAACCGGGAGCTGATTCGACGGAGGCTGGTGCAGCAAAATCGTACGGAGCCGGGTGGGGGGTGTGCCTCCACCGTTGGCGACGGGTCGCACCCGGGCTTGACTCTCACAACCCGGGAAGGGGGGCATACCGCCCCCCGTGCGGCGTTTCTCCGGTGTGGGACGGACATGCCGCACCGAAGAAGGTTCTCGCGCCGCGGGGCGCGGGGGATTACGCGGGCGGGCAACGATGCATAACGTGAAAAAGGAGTTAGAGCCCATGAGTCTGACCCAGATGGTCGAGACGGGCGAGCGGATGAACTTTTCCAAGATCCGCACCACGATCCCGCTGCCAAACCTGATTGCCGTTCAGCGTTCGAGCTATGAACAGTTCCTGCAGATGGACCTGCTCCCCGAGGAGCGTGAGAAAAGGGGTCTGCAGGCGGTGTTTTCGAGCGTCTTCCCGTTCTCCGACTTCCGTTCCAAGTGCGAGCTCCACTTCGTCCGTTTCGAGCTCGGGACCTGGGAATGCAAGTGCGGGCGGCTCAAGGGGCTCGAGCAGCTGCGGATCGCATGCGAGCACTGCGGCGCGCGGATCAAGGCCGCCGAGCCGCATGAGAGCACGGTCGTGTGCCCCGCGTGCGGCCAGGCGACCGCGAACGCGGTGCCGCACTGCCCGACGTGCGGCAACCCCGTCGGTCTGCGCCTCACGTACAGCGAGACCGATTGCCGGGAGCGCGGACTGACGTACGCCGTTCCGCTCAAGGTCACGTTCCGTCTCGCGCTATTCGACGAAGGAACCGGCGAGAACCGACAAATCCGGGACGTCAAGGAAGAGGAACTCTACTTCGGGGAGCTCCCGCTCATGACCGAGACCGGCACCTTCATCATCAACGGGACCGAGAGAGTGATCGTGTCCCAGCTGCACCGGTCGCCGGGCGTCTCGTTCACTCGCGAGACCCCGACCTCGCTGCTCGCCAAGGTGGTTCCCTACCGGGGCTCGTGGATCGAGTTCGAATTCGACAAGAAGCAGGTTCTCTACGTGAGGATCGACCGCAAGCGGCGGTTCCCGGGTACTGTTTTCCTCCGGGCGCTTGGGCTGGAGTCCAACGCCCAGTTGCTGGAGGTCTTCTATCACCTGTTCCCCGCCAAGTTGAAGGATGACATCGTCACGCTGACGATCGATCGCAGCGTCGTCGCGGTCGACGAGGAGCGCACCGCGGCGCAGGTCGGACGCCGGTCGGCGGCTCCCGATCTCTTCGCCGGGCTCAAGCTCGACGCGGCGATGCGAAAGGCGTTGAAGGAGAACGACAAGGTCAGAAGGGACGTCAAGGCGGAGGAACTCGTGGACGCAGTGCTCGGCGAGGACGTCGTCGACTCTGCGACGGGGGAGGTCGTGGCCGAGGCAGGGACCGCGGTCTCACCCGAACTCATCGCGCGCGCCCTCGAACTCGGGAGGAACGAGCTGCTGCTAGCGTTCCCAGGCTGGGACATCGTCGGCGAGATCCTCACCAAGACCATCGAGAAGGACTCGATCCGGGCGAGGCTCGACGCGATCATGGAGGTCTACCGGCGGCTCCGGCCCGGTGACCCCCCAACGGAAGATTCCGCGACCACGCTGTTCGACGGGCTCTTCTTCGATGAGCGGAAGTACGATCTGTCCGAGGTCGGTCGCTTCAAGTTCAACGTGAAGCTCGGACTGAAGAAGAACCTCAAGCAACGGGTGATGGACCAGGAGGACTTCATCGCGGTGGTCCGCTACCTGTTGAAGCTCTCGCGCGGAATTGGGCGTCTCGATGACATCGACTCGCTCGCCAACCGGCGCGTGCGTGCGGTTGGCGAGCTTCTCGAGAACCAGTTCCGCGTCGGGCTCGTCCGTATGGAGCGTGCGATCAAGGAGCGGATGACGATCCACCAGGACATCGAGAACGCCATGCCGCGCGACCTGATCAACGCGAAGCCGGTGATTGCGGCAGTGAAAGAGTTTTTCGGGTCGTCGCAGCTCTCGCAGTTCATGGACCAGACCAACCCGCTCGCCGAGGTCACGCACAAGCGGAGGCTCTCGGCGCTCGGGCCGGGCGGTCTCTCCCGCGAGCGCGCCGGCTTCGAGGTGCGAGACGTGCACTCAACGCACTACGGCCGCATCTGCCCGATCGAGACACCCGAAGGCCCGAACATCGGCCTGATCTCGTCATTGTCGTGCTACGCGCGCATCAACGACTTCGGTTTTATCGAATCGCCCTACAAGAAGGTCGAGAAGGGCCGCGTGTATGAGCACGTGCGAGTCTCCGAGCGCGGCGACTCCGACTTCGAGCTCGGGCAGGTCGCGCGGCTCGAGGAGATCGAGGGTGCCAACAAGAAGCTCATCGCCAAGGGCAAACGCCCTGCGCGTTGGGTGCCGCACGCCTTCTACCTGTCGGCATGGGACGAGGAAACCCTCAATATCGCCCAGGCCAACGCAGCCGTCGACGCCAAGGGCCACCTACAGTCCGAGAAGGTGATCGCCCGGTCGGCGGGCGAGTTCGTCCTCATCGACCGCGACAAGATTGACTACATCGACGTCTCCCCGAAACAGGTGGTCTCGGTGGCGGCGGCCCTCGTGCCGTTCCTTGAGCACGACGATGCCAACCGCGCCCTGATGGGGTCCAACATGCAGCGTCAGGCGGTCCCGCTGCTGCGCTCCGAGGCGCCGCTGGTGGGGACTGGACTTGAGCCGGTCGTGGCGCGCGACTCCGGTTCGGTGATCGTGTGCCGTCGTTCCGGTGTTGTGGACACGGTGGATGCCCGCCGCATCATCGTGCGCGTCGAAGCGGAGGATCCGGAGAGCGGGCGGCCTCGCGACTTCGGCGCGGATATCTACCAGCTCACCAAGTTCCGCCGCTCCAACCAGAACACGTGCGTCAACCAGAAGCCCATCGTGCGGCCCGGCCAGCGGGTGGTGAAGGGACAGGTCCTTGCCGATGGGCCGAACACGGACAGGGGCGAACTGGCGCTCGGCCGCAACGTCCTCGTCGCGTTCATGCCCTGGCGCGGCTACAACTACGAGGACGCCATCGTGGTTTCCGAGAAGCTCGTCAAGGAGGACTACTTCACTTCGGTTCACATCGAGGAACTCGAGATTGCGGCGCGCGACACCAAGCTCGGCCCCGAGGAGATCACCCGCGACATTCCGAACGTGTCCGAGGGCGCTCTCAAGGACCTCGACGACGCGGGTATCGTGCGTGTTGGAGCGCACGTCCACCCGGGGAGTATTTTGGTCGGCAAGGTCACGCCTAAGGGCGAGACGCAGCTTACCCCCGAGGAGAAGCTGCTGCGAGCGATCTTCGGCGAGAAGGCCGGCGATGTTCGTGACGCCTCGCTGAAATGCCCTCCCGGCATCTCCGGCGTCGTGGTGGATGTGAAGATCTTCGCCCGTCGCGGCACCGAGAAGGACGTCCGTGCCCAGGCGATCGAGGAAGAAGAGATTGGTCGGATCCGCAAGAACTCCGAGGACGAGCGACGCATCATCCTGGAAGAGCGCAACAAGAAGCTCGGCGAGCTCCTCGACGGCGCGAAGGTCACGGCTGAAGTGAAGTCGGCCCGCACCGGGGATGTGCTCGCCAAGAAGAACGGCAAGCTCGGCGCAGGTTCCGTCACGGAGCTGACCCGGGCCGAGCTCCTGGCCCTCCCGCTCTCCGATTCGACGGTACGCGAGCGCGTCCGACTGCTCGTCAACCAGGCGGAGTCGCAGATCGAGGTCCTCGAGAAACTCAACGACGACCGCATCAAGCTCCTCACCGCCGGCGACGAGCTGCCTCCGGGCGTGATCAAGCAGGTCAAGGTTTACGTCGCCATGAAGCGCAAGCTGCAGGTCGGCGACAAGATGGCCGGCCGGCACGGGAACAAGGGCGTGATCTCGGTCGTCCTCCCGGACGAGGACATGCCGTTTCTCCAGGACGGGACGGCCGTCGAGGTTGTTCTGAACCCGCTCGGCGTGCCGAGCCGCATGAACGTGGGCCAGATCCTCGAGACCCACCTCGGGTGGGCCGGCAAGGCGCTCGGCCTGCGGTTCGCGACACCGGTGTTCGACGGCGCGAGCGAGGAGGAGATCAGGAAGTTGCTGACGCGAGCGGGTATCCCGCAGGACGGCAAGACTGTGCTCCGGGACGGCGTGACCGGCGATGGTTTCGAGCAGCGGGTGACTGTGGGCTATATCTACATGCTGAAGCTGTCCCACTTGGTGGACGACAAGATTCACGCCCGCTCGATCGGGCCGTACTCCCTGATCACCCAACAGCCTCTCGGCGGCAAGGCCCAGTTCGGCGGCCAGCGCCTGGGCGAGATGGAGGTGTGGGCGCTCGAAGCGTACGGTGCCGCCTACACGCTGCAGGAGCTTCTGACCGTCAAATCCGACGACGTCGAGGGCCGGTCGCGGGTGTACGAGGCGATCGTCAAGGGCAAGGTGCCCGAGCAGCCGGGCCTTCCCGAGTCTTTCAATGTCCTCGTGCGCGAGCTCCAGAGCCTCGGGCTCGACGTGGAGCTCGTGAAGCACGAGGGAGAGTAAGGGGGCTGGAATGAGCGGCATGCCAAGCGAACCCCGCAACGAATCCCGCGGCGACAGCCGCGCCTTCTTCACGAAGCCAAAGGCCATCAACGACTTCGATGCGATCCGCGTGTCCCTTGCCTCGCCGGAGAAGATCCGCTCGTGGTCCCACGGCGAAGTCACCAAGCCGGAGACGATCAACTACCGCACGTTCAAACCCGAGCGTGACGGCCTGTTCTGCGCCCGGATCTTCGGGCCGGTCACCGACTGGGAGTGCTTGTGCGGCAAGTACAAGCGTATGAAGCACCGCGGCGTGGTGTGCGACAAGTGTGGCGTCGAGGTCACCCGCTCGAAGGTGCGGCGCGAGCGCATGGGCCACATCGAGCTCGCGGCTCCTGTCTCCCACGTTTGGTTCTTCAAGGGGTTGCCGAGCCGGATCGGACAGCTCCTCGACATCACGATGCGGGAGCTCGAGCGCGTCCTCTACTTCGAGGCGTACGTCGTGGTGGATCCCGGCGACACGACCCTCGAGGAGAAGCAGGTGCTCTCCGAGGAGCAGTACCGTGAGGGCCGCCAGGAGTACGGCGAGGGCTTCGTCGCCAAGATGGGCGCCGAGGCGATCCAGGAGCTGTTGCGCCGCATCGACCTCGATGAGATGGCGGGCGAGCTGCGCTTGCTGATGCGTACCGAGCCGTCCGTCGTGAAACGCCAGAAGGCCGCCAAGCGGCTCCGTGTGGTGGAGTCGTTCCGCAAGTCGGGCAACCGTCCCGAGTGGATGATCCTCGAGGTGGTCCCGGTCATCCCGCCCGAGCTTCGTCCGCTCGTCCCGCTTGACGGAGGGCGCTTCGCAACATCGGACCTGAACGACCTCTATCGTCGCGTGATCAACCGAAACAACCGGCTCAAGAAGCTCCTGGAGCTCCGCGCACCCGAGGTGATCGTGCGCAACGAGAAGCGCATGCTCCAGGAGGCGGTGGACGCGTTGTTCGACAACGGCCGCCGCGGACGCGTCATCAAGGGCTCGAACGGGCGCCCGCTGAAGTCGCTCTCCGATGCGCTCAAGGGGAAGCAGGGACGGTTCCGCCAGAATCTGCTGGGCAAGCGCGTGGACTACTCAGGTCGTAGCGTGATCGTGGTCGGTCCCGAGCTGCAGCTGCATCAGTGCGGCGTCCCGAAGGAAATGGCGCTCGAGCTGTTCAAGCCGTTCATCTACCACGAGCTCGAGAAGAAGGGGCTGGTGACCACGATCAAGATGGCGCGTGAACTGGTGGAGCAGCGTACGCCTGACGTCTGGGACGCACTCGAGACCGTGATCCGGGAGCACCCGGTGCTCCTGAACCGCGCGCCGACTCTTCACCGCCTCGGCATCCAGGCGTTCGAACCGGTTCTGGTCGAGGGGAAGGCCATCCGCATCCACCCACTCGTGTGCGCGGCCTACAACGCCGATTTCGACGGCGACCAGATGGCGGTTCACGTACCGCTGGCGCCGGTGGCGCAGCTTGAGGCGCGCGTGCTCATGCTGGCCTCGCGCAATATTCTGTCGCCCGCTTCGGGCAAACCGCTCGCGGTTCCCTCGCAGGACATGGTGCTTGGGATTTACTACCTGACCTCGGAGCGCACGCTCAAGGACGGGCAGCGTCGCAAGGTCTTCGCCTCTGTCGACGAGGTGGGGCTGGCCCATGCGAACGGGCGCGCCGACACCCTGCAGCCGATCGAAGTTGTCTACACCGGAAACCTGCTCGACATGACCGTCGAGGCCGACCAGCAGGACATCCTCCACGCCGAGCCGCAGTGGGTCGAGAACTTCCACTTGGAGACCACCGTCGGCCGCGTGATCCTAAACTCCGAGCTGCCACCCGAGATCCCCTTCATCAACGGGCAGCTCAAGAAGGGGGGCCTGCAGAGCCTGGTGTCGTTCGCCTACCTGCGCTTCGGGCACGAAGTGACGGTGCGGCTCCTCGACGCCCTCAAGAACCTCGGCTTCACCTGGGCGACCATGGCCGGAATCTCGATCGGGGCGGGCGACATGATCGTCCCCGGAGCGAAGCAGAACCTCATTGACAACGCGCAGAAGGAAGTCGAGGAGGTCGAGCGTCAGCGCTCCGGCGGCATCATTACCGGAGGCGAGCGCCTCAACAAGATCGTCGACATCTGGCACCGCGTCACGGAGAAGGTCTCCGACGAGATGTTCCGCGAGATGCGGCGCCGCGCCGATGCGTCGGGCGAGCCGAACCCGATCTTCATCATGGCCGACTCCGGCGCCCGTGGTTCCAAGGAGCAGATCCGTCAGATCGCCGGCATGCGAGGCTTGATGTCGAAGCCCTCCGGCGAGATCATCCCGACCCCGATCACCGCGAACTTCCGCGAGGGGCTGTCGGTGCTGCAGTACTTCATCTCCACCCACGGCGCCCGCAAGGGTCTGGCCGACACCGCGCTCAAGACCGCGGATTCCGGGTACCTCACCCGCCGTCTGGTCGACGTCTCGCAGGACGTGATCATCACGGAGGAGGACTGCGGCACGGACCACGGGATTTACGTCACCGCAATTACCGAAGGAGGCGAGATCCTGGAGAAACTGCGCGACCGTCTCGTGGGGCGCGTCGCGGCGGAAGATGTCGTGGACCCGCTCGAGTCCACGGTCATCTGCGAGGCCAACACCGAGATCACCGAGGAACTCGCCGCAGCGATCGAGGACGCGGGCTACGAGCGAGTCAAGATCCGGTCGTTGCTGACGTGCGAGACGCGCCGCGGCGCGTGCCGGAAGTGCTACGGGCGCATGCTGGCGACCGGTCGCCTCGCCGAGCTCGGAGAGGCGGTGGGCATCATCGCTGCGCAGTCGATCGGCGAGCCCGGCACGCAGCTGACCATGAGGACGTTCCATTACGGGGGCACCGCGACCCGGGCCACCGAGCAGTCCAAGCACCAGGCCAGCCGCGCCGGAACGATCAAATTGTTCGGCGTCCAGGCGGTTACGAACACTGCGGGGAGGACCGTCGTGGTCTCGCGCAACGCCAAGGTCGCGATCTCCGACGACCGCGGGCGCGAGCGCGAGCGCTACAACCTGGTGTACGGCTCGGTGCTGCACGTGCAGGAGGGCGAGTTCGTGGAGCCGGGCGCCGCGCTCGCGGAGTGGGATCCGTTCACCTCGTCGGTCCTCACGACGGTGGCCGGCAAGGTCGAGTTCGTCGACCTGGTCGAGGGCGAGAACGTCCGCGAGGAGATCGACAAGCTCACCGGCCACTCGCACAAGATCGTGATCGAGCCGATCGGCGCGGACCGGCGAATCCCGACCATCGTGGTGCGCGGGCGCGACAAGTCGGAGCGCCGCTACCAGCTCGCCATCGGCTCGCACCTCATGGTCGCCGAGGGAGACGCCGTCAACCCCGGCGACGTGCTGGCCAAAATCCCACGCGAAACCACGAAGACCAAGGACATCACCGGTGGTCTGCCGCGCGTTGTCGAGCTGTTCGAGGCGCGGAGGCCCAAGGACGCCGCAGTGGTGAGCGAGATCTCGGGCGTTGTCCGCGTTGGCGAGGCAACCCGCGGCACGCGCAAGGTGACCGTCGAGGGCAAGGAAGGTACGACCCGGGAGTACACGATTCCCAAGGTCGCCCACCTGATTGTCCAGGACGGGGAGTGGATCCAGACGGGTGAGTCGCTGACCGACGGCCCGGTAGACCCGCACGACGTCCTGGCCGTTCTCGGCGAAACCGAGCTGCAGCGGTACCTGGTCGACAAGATCCAGGAGGTCTACCGCACCCAGGGCGTCACGATCAACGACAAGCACATTGAGACCATCGTCAGGCAGATGTGCCGGTTCGTAAAGGTCACCGACCCCGGCGACACCGAGTTCTTGCTTGAGGAGCAGGTGCCCCGCTACCGAGTGGAGGAGGAGAACGAGCGCATCGAGAAACTGGGCGGCCAGCCGGCGCGCTTCGCCCCGGTGCTGCTTGGCATCACCAAGGCGGCGCTCGCGACCGAGTCGTTCGTCTCGGCTGCGTCGTTCCAGGAGACCACGCGGGTCCTCACGGAGGCGGCGGTTTCGGGCCGCGTCGACGACCTCTACGGTCTCAAGGAGAACGTGATTGTCGGTCGACTCATCCCGGCTGGCACGGGAGCCAAGCACTATCATTACTTTACGGTCGAGCCGGTACCGCCGGAGGAAATGCCACAGCCCGAGGAGATCGCTCCCGAGGTGTCTGTGGAGTACGACGAACTGAATCAGCTTTTGCCCCCGCGTCCCCAGAGCAGTTGACAGTTCGGTGGCGCTTGACTAGAATCTTCGGGCTTCGCCGGCCAGGGGCCGGATGTGAGCAGCCGGGGCCAAGCACCGGAGCACGCTTGGCCTTTGCCGACTGGAATCGAGAGAGGAAACGATGCCGACGATTGCGCAACTTGTCCGTAATGGACGCCAGCAACTCGAGGTCAAGACAAAGAGTCCGGCGCTCAAGGCGTGCCCGCAAAAGCGCGGAGTCTGCACCCGCGTCTACACGACCACGCCTAAGAAGCCGAACTCGGCCCTCCGGAAGGTGGCCCGTGTGCGTTTGACCAACGGCATCGAGGTGACGACCTACATCCCGGGTGAGGGTCACAACCTTCAGGAGCACTCGGTCGTCCTGATCAGGGGAGGCCGCGTGAAGGACCTCCCTGGTGTTCGCTACCACGTGATCCGTGGCGTGGTGGACGCCCAGGGCGTGGCGGGCCGCAACAAGAGCCGCTCGAAGTACGGTACGAAGCGACAGAAGCAGCAGGGGAGGGCGTAATCTATGCCGCGCCGTCGGTACGTCGCCAAACGGGAGGTGTTGCCGGACCCGGTCTACAACTCGCAGATGGTCACCCGTTTCATCAACTCAATCCTGCGCCGGGGCAAGAAGAGCACGGCCGAGGGGATCTTCTACGGGGCGCTCGACATTATTCAGTCGAAGACCCAGGACGACCCTCTTAAGGTCTTCAAGCGAGCGATGGACAACGTCAAGCCGCAGCTCGAGGTCAAGTCCCGTCGTGTCGGTGGTTCGACGTATCAGGTGCCGGTCGAGGCCCCACCGGGCCGTCAGCTCTCGCTCTCGATCCGCTGGCTGCTCCACTTCGCGCAGGCCCGCGTGGAGAAGTCGATGGTCGACAAGCTTGCCGGCGAGTTCATGGACGCCGCAAACAACCGCGGCGGCGCGATGAAAAAGAAGGACGACACACACCGGATGGCGGAGGCGAACAAGGCGTTCAGCCATTACCGGTGGTAGAAAGTAGCTAACAGCTTACAGCCGACAGCCGACAGCAAGGCTGACGGTGCGGAGCAGAGAGAGAAACAGGAAGCGCTGAAAGGTTCTTTGAAAAAATGCCACGACTCGCACCCCTAGAGAGGACTCGGAATATCGGCATCATGGCCCACATCGATGCCGGTAAGACGACGACTACCGAGAGGATCCTCTATTACACGGGTGTGAACTATAAGATGGGCGAGGTCCATGACGGCACCGCCACCATGGACTGGATGGAGCAGGAGCAGGAGCGTGGCATTACGATCACCTCCGCCGCCACCACCTGCTTCTGGCGGGAGCACCGCATTAACATCATCGACACACCAGGGCACGTCGACTTCACCGCCGAGGTGGAGCGCAGCCTCCGTGTACTCGACGGCGCGGTCGCGGTCTTCGACGCCGTGAACGGCGTGGAACCGCAATCCGAGACCGTCTGGCGCCAGGCCGACCGCTACCGTGTGCCCCGCATCGCTTTCGTGAACAAGATGGACCGAGTTGGCGCCGATTTCTTCGAGACGATCGACCAGATGAAGCGGAAACTGCGCGCCAACCCCGTCGCGGTCCAGATCCCGCTCGGCGCGGAAGACGCCTTCAGGGGCGTGATCGACCTGATCGAGGGGTGCGCCTACGTGTACCTCGACGATGGCCTGGGCGCCGAGTTCGAGCGCCGCGAGGTGCCCGAGGACCATCGTGAGCTCTTCGATACCTGGCGAGAGAAGATGCTCGAGGCAGCCGCGGAGCACGACGAGGAGCTGATCGAGCGCTACCTGGCGGGCGAGACGCTGGACCCTCAGGCGGTGCGCGCGAGTCTGCGGGCGCAGACCGTGTCTCACCGCATCGCCCCGGTCGTGTGCGGTTCCGCCTTCAAGAACAAGGGCGTCCAACAGCTCCTGGACGCGGTGGTGGACCTCCTGCCGTCACCGCTCGACATCCCTCCCATCGAGGGCCATACGCCTGGCGGGGAGCCCGAGACACGGCCGGCCGACGACGACGCGCCTTTTGCTGCGCTCGCGTTCAAGATCATGACGGACCCGTTCGTCGGTCAGCTGACGTTCATTCGCGTCTACTCGGGGCAGGTCAGGACGGGGGACCAGGTTCTCAACGCCCGCACCGGCAACAACGAGCGCATCGGGCGGCTTCTCAAGATGCACGCCAACAAGCGCGAGGAGATCAAGGAGGTCTATGCGGGCGACATCGTCGCGTGTGTAGGCCTGCGCAATGTGTCGACCGGCGACACCATCTGCACACCCAAGCAGCCGATCGTCCTCGAGGCGATGCAGTTCCCGGAGCCGGTGATCGACGTGGCGATCGAGCCGAAGACCAAGGCCGACCAGGACAAGCTCGGCACCGCACTCGGCAAGCTGGCCCAGGAGGATCCGACGTTCCGGGTCCACACGGACTCCGACACCGGCCAGACGATCATCTCGGGGATGGGCGAGCTGCATCTCGAGATCATCGTCGACCGGCTGGTGCGCGAGTTCAAGGTCGAGGCGGCGGTTGGGCGTCCGCAGGTCTCGTACCGCGAGACGATCAAGCGCGAGGCCAAAGGTGAGGGCCGGTTCGTGCGGCAGACGGGCGGCCACGGGCAGTACGGCCATGCGAAGATCCGCCTCGAACCGCTCACCGACGGCACGGAGTACGAGTTCTCGAACGAGGTCGTCGGCGGGGTTATCCCGCGCGAGTACATCAAGCCCGTCGATCAGGGGATCCGCGAGGCTCTCCAGCACGGGGTCGTCGCCGGCTTCCCGATGATCGGCGTGAAGGTCAGCCTCTACGACGGGTCGTACCACGAGGTCGATTCGTCGGAGATGGCGTTCAAGGTGGCAGGGTCTCTCGCCTTCAAGGACGCAGCGTCCAGGGCGGAGCCTGTCCTGCTCGAGCCGCTGATGGAGGTCGAAGCCGTTACACCCGACGACTACATGGGTGACGTGATCGGCGACCTCAACTCGCGGCGCGGGAAGATCACCAATCTGGAGCAGCGGGCCGGCTCGCGCGTGATCAGCGCGTACGTCCCTCTCGCGGAGATGTTCGGCTACGCGACACAACTGCGCTCGATGACGCAGGGGCGTGCAACGTACACGATGCAGTTCGACCACTACGACGAAGTGCCCAGGAACGTCGCGGAAGAGGTCATCTCCCGCGCTAAGGGGCTGGCGTAAAGGGGGCAGACATGGCCAAGCGGAAGTTTGACAGGACGAAGCCGCATGTGAACGTGGGGACGATTGGGCACGTGGACCACGGGAAGACGACGTTGACGGCGGCGATTACGAAAGTGCAATCGTTGTTGGGGT
>Ga0182010_10000907_pt1 | contig 16389 bp, 16 predicted proteins | sample 611E1MmetaG_FD_120488 | JGI IMG/M metagenome (GOLD analysis project Ga0182010, IMG submission 120488) | Permafrost microbial communities from Stordalen Mire, Sweden - 611E1M metaG | ecosystem: Environmental > Terrestrial > Soil > Wetlands > Permafrost | place: Sweden: Stordalen | collected...
CAGATAGCCCCGCTTGATGGCCGTCTCGCCTTCGCCGTGCCGCTCGAACGCCGTTTCCGCGAGCATCTCGGCACCGTGCTCTATCAGGGCGATTGCCCGTTCGGTCCGGTCGATCTCCGCAATCAGGCCCACGGCGAATGGCGGTGCATCGTCGCCCGGCCCCAGCGAGGAAAGCTCCAGGGAGAAGCGACGCATCGTATCCGCGGATGCTCGGAGGCTTTGTCGAGCGTCCCCGGGATCGAGCTTGCGGCGCCGAACCTCGTCCACGAGCACGGCCAGCTGTGAGACCGACAAATCCGCTCGGCGGGCGATCTGGACCGCCGTGCGCTGGCTCTGCGCTTCACGACGCAGCTGTCCGCCCACGAGCACGACTCGCCAGACGAGATATGCCACGGCCAGGCTCACGGCGAAGAAGACCGCAAGCGGCACGATGACTCCGGCGTCGGGCACTACAGTCTCCTACTAGCCACGCGCTCGGGTTTCAGCCCCTGCCCCGACTCACTGTAGCGAATGCCCCGCAATAAGGCTCGCCGAATGCGCGAAGCGGTCCGGCTTCACCGGCCGGGGCGAGTGAACCGCGCCGTTCTCTCATGCGTATTAGCGATATGGTCGGTTAGCCGGCTCGGCCGATGAGCCCTCACCGTGACACTCGGAGGCCAAGCGTGCTGGTAGCTGCCGGGTAACCGTCCTTCCTTCGGGGATCGCCGCCTCGGCGGCGGGACTCGGGTAATCCGGTCGGCGCACCGCTCCCAGGAGCGCGCAAGAGTGCGGCCGTGCGGTAGGGATCGTGGAGGAGTCGCGTCGGCGACCAGCAGGCGGCGCTGGCTCCTCGCGGACCTTATTCCATTGACGTTCCCCCGTGGTACCCCGCCGGGCGTTACCTGTGGCCGGAAGGCCTCCTGGGTGGCCCGGTTCTCACCGCGGGGCCCCCAATCCGGCCGGCGATCCGCGCGCCACGAGGCGCCCTGGTCGCGTCGGACGGTTCTACCGGCCGGCGCCACTCGGCGTCGCCCCCCGCCCTCGACGTGACCCTGATCGAGCGCACCGCCGCCGCAGGTTCGATCTCCTTGATCATGTCGTACACCGTGAGCGCGGCCACGGCCACGGCCATGAGCGCCTCCATCTCGACGTCTGCGGGGCCGGTCGTCGCGGCTTCCGACTGGATCCGGATGACCCCGGCGGCGCGATCCGGCGCGGCCTTGACCAGGAGGTCGGTCAGCGGGATGGGATGACGGAGAGGGATGAGCTCGCTCGTGCGTTTGCCGCCCATGACGCCCGCCAGTTCGGCGACGCTGAGAACGTCACCCTTTGGGTTCGAGCCGTCGATGATTGCGCTGAGGGTCTCTTGCGACAGAGCGACCTCCGCTTCGGCCGTGGCTCGGCGGGGCATCACGGGTTGATCCGTGAGGTCGACGATTCGAGGTCGACGGATCCGATCTGCCTGTAGGCCGCGCCTGCGATCGGCACGAGTGCTCTCCTCGGCATCACCGCTGCCGCTGCCGGCGTTTCCGCCGCCCGGCCCAGTCTTGAAAGCCATCGAGTCATCACCTCCGCTCTCCGTCTGCATCGTCCTGGTCCGGAGCCCGCTCCGCGCCGGTGCCGCCGTCTGCCTCATCCGATCGAGGGCGCGACGCGTCCGGTGGAATACCGGCGGGCGGCTCGACCGGGGCCGCAGGTGGGCGGCGCCTGCCGAACCCAACGAGGCTGTCCGCCAGTTTCTTCCTCCGGACGTGCTCCTGGGCCCGTTCGTGGATGAGTCGGGCTGCCGAGCGGCGGGTCATCAGCAGAATCTCGGGCTCGCCCGATCCGATCACGAGAGCGTCCTGGCCGGATCGTTCGAGGACCTCGAGAGTCGGCCACAAATCGGCCTCCGGATCGGCATGAGGGACGTTCGCGATGGGTACCATCGCGTGATCGGTCCGGGTCGTGGGCCAGTTGCGCTTTGGGATGCGTCTGATCTGAGCCTGGCTGATGAGGCCCAGCAGCTTGCCGCCGCTCTCGACGAGAGCCGCGCTCCCGAGGCGCGCTCCCATGTATTCGGCGGCGAAGACGTCGAGGGTCAGCTGCGGCGGCACGCGGGTGGATTCGGAGTCGGCCGCGTCGACGGCATGCAGGCCGTTGGTCAGGCTCTGAATGAAACCCCGGCGCTCCAGCATTCGGCTGGACGACACGAGCACCCACCCGGCGACCATCAAGCCTAGTCCCGGCAGCACATCCAGGACGACCGTCAGTCCGGCACCCAACGCCAGCAGGACAAAGCCGGCGAAGCGCCCGAACCGGCTGACCGTGCCGTTGGCCTTGCGCTGATCCCCCGACCTGCGCCAGGCGATGGCGTGCACCAGCTGGCCGCCGTCCATCGGATATCCGGGGATCAGATTGACCACGACCAGGAACGCGTTGAACAGCCCAAGCGTGATCGCCGCGAAACCGATGGCCTCGAGCCCGCTCGGACCCGTGCCCGCCGCGCTGAAGGTGGAAGTGTCGACGAGGGCGACGAGGCCGAATAGGCCCACGAGACCTGTGCTCACGAGCGGTCCGGCGGCGGCGACTCGGAACTGCTGTCCCGGCGTGAGAGCCTGCAGCTCCATGACGTAAGTCCCGCCCAGGAGCTGAACGACCACGACGTTGCCGCCGATGCCGCCCCGCCGCGCGACCGCAACATGGGCAAGCTCATGGAGCACGACAGAACCGAAGACGAGCACAGAGGTGGCGATGGCCGTAGCCCAGGCCAGCCCGGCCGGCCACTGTGGTCCAGCCTCGCCGTCGAGTCCGATGGCGAAGAAGACCGTCAGGATGGCCAGCACCGGGATCCACGACCAGTGGACTCGGATCTCCGTCCCGAATACTCGGCCCAGCGCAATGCCGGAGTTCATGCCTGCACCTCGGCGCGAGCTGCGAGGCGCGATCCACCCACTCCGGCGATCACCGCCAGCAGCAGCACGACACCGGCGAGAGCGATGCTCGTCTCGGACCAGAACTGGTCTGGAAACAGCTGCACCAGCTTCTCCGAGGTCGAGTTGAACAGGTACGTTCCGGGCGCGAAGAAGATCTCGTGGAACAGCTCGAAGATCTGATCGAAGAAGAGGGTCATCGCCAGGCCGACAACGACGACCCCGCCCACCAAAACCCTGGCTCCGATCGAGGCCGCCCACCAGAACCAGCGCCGTCCGCGGCTGTACAGGCCGAGCGCGACGAGCACCAGGGCGGCGAGAGCGGCTGCCGATCCCAACTGCTCCATCACCGTGCGAACATCGACCATGTGGCCGCGCTCACGAGCGTCGAGGACCGGGACCCCGTTCACGGCGACGGCAAAGTTGGGCGGCCCGAATACCAGGTCCGAAAGAATGCTGCCCGTGACCTGGTGAACCTGCGTGGCGGTATACCCGGTGAGTCGATCGACGTTGGTTCGGTCTTGCTCGAAGCCGACCCAGGCGGGGTTGAGGAAGACGAGGACCGAGAGTCCGACGATCACGCAGGGGGTTGCGATGGCGACCAGGACGACGCCGAGTCGCTCCGCGGGGCTGAGGTTCACCTGCCCATCGTAACGCCTGGAGGCCTCGCGCCCGGCGACGTCAGGCCGACGGTGCCTCCGACAGAGCTGCCGCCTCGTCCCGAATGAGCTGCCAGACGGCCGCGAGATCGGTGTCCCGGGTCCGCAGATTGCCTATGGCGACGCGGATGGTCATCCGATCGCGGAGCCGCGTATGCGATACGAATGCCTTGCCCGTCCGGTTGATCGCGTCCATGAGCCGCGTGTTCAGCGCGTCGATCTCCTTGGACACCGCGGGCTCGTCCTGAGTCGCGGCGAGAGCCGCGGGCCGATATCGGAAGCACACGGTCGAAAACGGGACGGGCGCCATTAGTTCGAAGTCGGGATCGCCGTCGATCCACTCGGCCAGGTGAGCCGCCATCTCGACGTGGTTTTCGATGCGGCGTCTCATGCCTTCGAGGCCGAAGTAGCGCAGCATGATCCACAGTTTGAGGGCTCGCATGCGGCGTCCGAGCTGGGGCGTGTACTCGTTGTAGTCGCGCAGCGGGCCGGTCTGATCGAGCGTCCGGAGGTATTCGGGGACAAGGCTGAACGCGGTGCGAAGAACGGGCATCCGGCGAGTCAGCAGCAGAGAGGCGTCGACGGGTGTGAAGAACCACTTGTGGGGATTGGTCACGATCGAGTCGGCCAGCTCCCAGCCGGCGAACGGTTCGCGTCGCTCGGGGATCAATGCCACGGCGCCGGCATAGGCCGCGTCGACGTGAAGCCAGAGCCCTTCGCGTTTGGCGATCTCGGCCATCTGCGCCACCGGATCGATCGAAGTCGTCGATGTCGTCCCGATCGTGCCGACCAGGGCGATCGGCATGAAGCCCGCCGCGCGGTCCTCGGCGATGGCGCGCTCGAGGGCGTCGATCCGCAGCCGGAACTGGTCGTCGGTCGCGACGCGGACGAGGGCCGACCGGCCCAAGCCGAGCGTCATGCAGGCTTTCTCGATCGACGAATGGGCCTCCGCGGAGGCGTACACGCGGAGCTTCGGCACCGCCGTCCGAGCCGGCAGGCCCTGCGCGGAGGCGTCCGTACCGGCGGCTTCGCGGGCGGCGGCGAGAGCCATCAGGGATGACATCGACGCGGTGTCGGTCAGCAGACCATCGAAGCCGTCCGGGAGCCCAAGCGCCTGACGGAGCCAATCCACCACGACCTGCTCCAGCTCGGTCCCGACCGGGCTGGTCCGCCATAGCATCACGTTCGAGTTCAAGGCCGCGGTCAGCATCTCTCCGATGATCCCCGGTCCCGACGCGGCGCTGCTGAAGTAGGCCAGGAACCGCGGGTGCTGCCAGTGCGTGACGTTCGGTTCGATCAGCCGCAGGTAGTCGGCCAGGATCGCCCCGATCGGCTCCGGGGCCTCCGGCGGCACGGTCGCGAACAGCGGAGCGAGTGAACCGGGCTCGACCTGCGGAAGGACGGGTCGCTCCCCTACACCCTCGAGGTAGTCGGCCATGATGTCCACGGCAGCGTGTGCGGCGGCGCGGAAGCTCGCGGGGTCCATGTCGCCGAGGCCGGATATCTGGGCTTCGTCCAGCTTCTCAGGAGGGATGTCTGCGGGCTTGGTCACTGCAGCGCTCGTCGCGAATGGGAGTGCTCGTCGGCCGCGGTCGCGGTCTGACCGGCTCCTCGTCCACGAGTTTACCTTGGTGCGCTCTCTTGGGCCGGTGCAGGCGTTTGCGCCGAGAATCAAGAACCGGGCCGCGTATTCCGCGACCCGGTCCAATGAGAACCTCGACTGGGGCCTAGAGGGCCGCGCCGATCGTGCTAAGGATGGTCTTGATGTTGCCGCCCATGAAGAGCAGGACGGCGATCACGACGATGGCGATGAGCGACAGGATCAGGGCGTACTCCGCGAGCCCCTGTCCCTTCTGAGACCGACGAAGCATCATCCACATCACCTCTATATGTGCGGTGGCCCGGGTTGGGCGTGGATGGAATTAACGTCGAGGGGACGGCCCATGCCAATAGGACTTCGGGGTCATAGGAGCCCAGCCAAGCGGTGGATCGCCTCGACCCGGCGGCGTCCGAAGCGCACCGTGGCGTCGGCAGCTACGGCCTTGGGAAAGAGAGAAATGGTCGGGGCGGAGCGATTCGAACGCTCGGCCTCCTGAACCCCATTCAGGTGCGCTACCAGGCTGCGCCACGCCCCGATCGATTGGAAGGATACCAGACGCCGCCAGCCGATCCGCGGTTTCGTTCGGCGTCGGCTTGGGCTCGCCGGCGCGAGCTCAGCTCTTGCCGCGGGAGGTTCGGCGCGACTTGGCGCTCGGGCCCATCCGCCTGGCAGCCTCCCCGAGCGGCTTCTTCGTGGCGGGCGGCTTCGCGCCGGGGCCCGGTGCCTTCGCCGCGGTAGATGGCTTGGGCGAACCGGACGGCTTCGATACCGTGCCCGATCTCGGACCCGCAGTTCGTCGCGCCGCTCCACGGCCCTTGCCGATACGAGGCAGCTTGACGGACGAGCGTTCGCGGAAGATGAGCCGAACCGGGGTGCCGTCGAAGCCGAACTCCTCGCGGATCTGGTTCTCCATGTAGCGGGCGTAGCTGAAATGGACCTCGCCCGCGTTCCGGGCGAAGAAGATGAACGTCGGGGGCGCGACGGCCACTTGCGTGGCGTAGAAGATCTTCGGCGGTGCGCCCTTGCCCGGTGGCGGTGCCTGGCGCGCGGTCGCGGCCCGGACCACGCGATTCAATTCGGGCGTTGGGATCCGCTTTCGCCTCTCGCCCCAGATGTCCACCGCCAGCTCCAGCACCTTGCTGACTCGCTGGCCGGTCTTAGCGCTGATGGAAACGATCGGTGCCAGCTCCAGAAATGGAACCTCGGCGCGGATGGCGGACGCGTACTCGTCGAAGGTTCGATCGGTCTTCTCGGCGACGAGGTCCCACTTGTTGACCGCCAGGACGAGGCCGCGCCCTTCTTCCAGAACGAAACCGGCCACATGGGCGTCCTGTGCCGTCAGCCCGTCGGGGGCGTCGATCACGAGCACGGCGACGTCCGCCCGGCCGACGGCCTTGAGGGCACGCAACGTGGAGTACTTCTCGGCGGCCGGCCCGCTCGCGACCTTGCCGGGGCGTTTGATCCCGGCCGTGTCGATCAGGACGACCTCGGTGCGGCCCCAGACCAGGTGAGTGTCGATGGCGTCGCGGGTCGTCCCGGGGATGTCGCTCACGATCGCCCGCTCCTCGCCGAGCAGCGAGTTGAGCAAGCTCGACTTGCCCACGTTTGGCCGCCCGACAAGGGCAATCGAAACCACCTGGTCCGTGTCATCCTCGAAGTCGAACGTCGAGTCGTCCTCGTCGAGTTCGACCTCGACCGCCTCGTCTCTGCCCCGATGTACGCGGCGGAGCTTGCCCTCGGCCATGTCACGGGCCCATTCGTCCGCCTCGGCCTCGCGCCGCTTGCGTTCGACCTCGGCCTCGCTCTCAGGCGGCAGAGCCCATACGACGGCGTCGAGCAGGTCGCCCACTCCTCGACCGTGGGCGGCGCTGATCGCGTAAGTCTCGTCCCAGCCGAGCGAGAAGAACTCGGCGGCCTCGAGCTCGCGCTTGTCGTTGTCGGCTTTGTTGGCCGCCACGAGAACCGGGGCCTTGGCGACGCGGAGCAGCTCGGACGCCTCCTGGTCGGCAGGCGTGAGACCGGCGATCGAGTCCACTACAAGGACGATCAGATCCGCTTCGCCGATCGCGAGACGGGCCTGGTCCTGGACCTTCTCTTCGATCGCGTCACCGGGGCTGATCTCGAGGCCGCCGGTGTCCACCACGATGAAGCGGCGTCCGTTCCATTCCGCATCGCCGTAGATCCGATCGCGAGTTGTCCGGGCGCGGTCTTCCACGATCGCCGTGCGGTGGCCGACGATCCGATTGAACAGGGTGCTCTTGCCGACGTTGGGGCGGCCGACTACGGCCACGACAGGTAGTGGGGTCACCCGCGGATTATGGGGGGTGCGGGGCCGGGACGGGCGCAAGGGCCTCGGCCCCACGGCCCTCGTCAGTTGGCGAAGACCACCTGGGGACCGGGCAAGGACGTCGTCCGGCCGGCCGGCGTGGCGGCTGCGGCCAGCGCGGTGGTCGCCAATTCGTTCGCTCTCGCGGCCGCTTCGGCCGTTCCGGCGAGGCGCAGGATGCGCTCGGCCACGCAGCGGAGGTCCTCGATCGGGGTGGAAGTACCGCCGGTGACGCCCACCACGCGTGCGTTGCCGAAGACCGCGGGGTCGGTCAGGTCGTCCTCGGATTCGATCTGGAGAGCAGGTGTGCCGACGATGCCGCACAGCCGCGTCAGCTCCTTGGTGTTGGCGCTGGAGCGGCCGCCGACCACGACCATGAGATCCACGTTGCGCGCTGCCTCGACCGTGTCCTCCTGGCGGCGGATCGTGACCGGGCAGACGGTGTTCACGATCTTGAGCTCGTGGCATCGGCCCACCATGAAGGCGGCCAACTTCTCGAACTTCCAGGGCGGCTGCGTGCTCTGGGAGAGGAGCGCCATCTTCTTGCGCCGCGGGATGGTCTCCCAGTCCTCTTCCTCGTCGACGACGATTACGTCCGGAGCGAAGCCCAGCAGGCCGACGACCTCGGGATGGCGCGGCGTGCCGAGGAGCACGATCGAATAGCCCTCGTCGACGAGCTTGGTTATCTCGCGCTGCTCCTGAATCACCCAGGTGCATGTGCCGTCGATGACGTCGAGACCGCGAGATTCGGCCCTGGCCAGGACGTCCGGCCGAACGCCGTGAGCGCGTATTACGACCGCCGCGCCTTCACCGACCTGGTCGAGCGTTTCGACCGTTTCGATCCCCTGCGCCTGGAGCGCGGCGATCACGCCTTCGTTGTGGACGACCTGGCCGAGGGTGTGCGTGACCTTACCGGCAGCCGCGGCTTCCTTGGCCTTGTCGATTGCCTCGCGCACGCCGTAGCAGAACCCGGTGCGCTTGGCGATGCGGACTTCATGAACGTTACCCATTGCGCTTAAGTATCGCACTCGCCCTCGAATCGAGGCCGTGTCCCGGCGAGAAGTCGCGCTGTGAGCCTCGTTCAGCGGTTCGGAGTCGTGACCGAGCCCGCATAGACGCCGCGTTGTTCCGGCGGGAGCATCTCGGCGATGTGGCGCATCAACTCGGTCGTGGCGGCGGCCATGGCCTCGTGGCGGTTGACGCCCGCCCCCTTCTCCACGGTGAGCGTGAACGGCTTCCCGACCCTGATCGTCACCCGGCTGCCGAACCGCGGCACGCGCTTGCCTTTGCCCCAGAAGCGCTGCGAACCCGCGATCGCGATCGGCACTATCGGCGCCCCGCTACGTGCCGCCAGGACCGTGGCCCCTTCCTTGGCTGCCTGGAGCGCGCCCGTCGGCGAGCGCGTCCCCTCCGGGAAGATGACCAGGATTCGCCCCTCGTCGAGAACGTTCTTGGCGGTCTTGAACGCTTCGAGGTCTCCGGCTCCGCGGCGGACGCCGAAGACGCCGTTCTGGCGCATGATCCAGCCGATCACCGGCCAATGCATCGACTCTTCCTTGCCGAGCCAGCCCATCTTCCGCCGGATCGCGGGAACGACGTAGGCCATCATCAGCGTCCCGTCCGCGTTTGAGCAGTGATTGACGATGACCAACGCGGCCCCGCTGCGTGGGAAGTTGTCGAGCCCCTCGATCCGGATGCGGGCGGTGCACCGAGCCACGAACCGCAGTGCCAGGCCGGTGAACCGCGGAAACAACGGAAGCGAGCTAGCGGCCATTGCCATCGCCGTCGCGCCGCCCAGCCTCCGCGCGGGCGGTCAGGCCTGCCGCCGCCTCACGGATGGCGCGAATCACGGTCGCGACCGACTCGTCGAACCCGATGCCGTCGGTCTCGATCACGAGCGAATCTTCCGCCACTCGCAGGGGGGCCGTTTCGCGGCCGGAGTCGATGGCGTCCCGGCGCCGCAGGTCGGCGAGGATCAGCGCCGCCTCGGCGCCATTTGGGGCGATCTGCCGCTGTGCGGCTCGCCGCCGCGCCCGCTCCTCGGCCGAAGCGGACAGGTAGATCTTCAGATCGGCGTCGGGAAGGATGACCGTGCCGATGTCGCGGCCGGCCATGATGATCGCCCCGTCGGCGGCGATTTCACGCTGTCTAGGCACCAGGGCCGTTCGCAGCTGCGGCACCTTCGAGTACTCCGATACCGTCCGATCTACGGCCGGAAGATGCACCTCGTCGGTCACATCCAACTCGCCGACTCGCACGTTGCAGAGGCGGCCGCGATCGTCGGCGAAGAGCTCGACCTCGTCGGCGAGGGCGACCAGTGCCTCCACCTCGTCCGACGGGACTCCCTTCTCACCCGCAAGCCACGTCACGGCGCGGTAGAGAAGCCCCGTATCGCAGAAGCGGTAGTGGAGCTGAAGGGCGGCCTCGGCGCCGACGGTGCTCTTCCCGCTCGACGAAGGGCCGTCGAGGGCGACCACCAGGCGGGTAGCGGGGCGGGAATGGGCCGGCGCAGAGGATGCCGCGGCTGAGCGATCGTCAGTGGTCACGGCCGCAGGATAGCGTGATGGGGGCACGGCCGGGACGCGACTGGGACGAAGCCGGCTTGGAACTCGTACTCAGGCCTCGTCCGCGTCGTATGTCTTGGGCGGTCGCGTGCTAGTGGCACGGCGGGCGCAAGCGGTCAGCTGCATGACTTCGTGGTGGGTCATCGGTCGAGCCTGACCAGCCGCCATGTCGGTGAGCTTGAACGTCCCGACGCGCACTCGGACGAGCCGACGAACGGGCGACTCGACAACATCGAACATGCGCCGGATCTGTCGCTTCCACCCCTGAGCCAGGACCGACCGATACCACTTCAGGGGCACATTGGATGGCTCGAGAAGCTCGAGCAAGCGTCTCACTTGCGCCGGAGTGGCGTCCTCGAGGAGGTCGAGTCGAGCCAGGCCTTCTTCGAGTTCGATTCCTTCCCGCAGCGCGATTCGCTGGGTTTTGGTGACGGATCGCTCGAGCCCGACCATGTACTCGCGCTCGACGCCGTAGCGGGGATGCAGCAAGAGGTCGGCCCAGGTTCCGTCGTTGGTGAAGAGCAGAAGGCCCTCGGACTCGGCGTCCAGGCGTCCTACCGGATAGAGCCGGGCCGTGCGCGCATTCGGCGGCAGCAACTCCATGACGGTGTGTTTGGCGTGCCTGTCTCGGACCGTCGATACGACCCCGACGGGCTTGTTCAGCGCCCAGTAAACGTGAGGCTCGGCTGTCTCCGGCAAGGGCGCGCCGTCGACGAGGACCCGCTGCATCTCGGGATCGACCTGCTCGCCGAGGATCGCGGGTCTGCCGTCGACGGTGACGCGGCCGGCACGGATGAGCTCCTCGCTTCCCCGTCGTGAAGCGATCCCGGCCGCGGCGAGGACCTTCTGGAGCCTCTCGCGCGCCACTCAACCCTCTCCTGACGTGACGGCTTCGAAGAGTCTCCCGGCGACCTGGCCTTCCAGTGGTGGAAGCTCCTCGAGGCTGACCAGTCCGAAACGCTCCAGGAAGTCGAAACCGGTCCCGTAAAGTATCGGGCGACCCGGCGCATCCGAGCGGCCGAGCTCCACGATCAGCCGGCGATGGAGCAGTGTTCGCAGCGTGTAGTCCGAGTCCACGCCCCTGATTCGATCGACGACGGCGCGGGTGCACGGCTGTCGGTACGCGACGATCGCCAGCGTTTCCAGCGAGGGGCCTGACAGCCGCGGCGCGTCAGCTCCCACATACCGAGCGATGAGCGCCCCCGCTTCCGGGGCGGTGGCGAGCTCGATCCGCTCCCCAGATTCCACGAGACGAATGCCACGTTCGGCGAGGCTGACGACGAGGTCGCCGATGCGCGCATCCACGGTCTCCCGATCGACCCCGGCGAGGATCGCGATCTCGGATCGAGAGAGCGGCTTCTCGGCGACGAAGAGGAGGGCCTCGAGCTGCGCCTCGCTCAGCTCCCCCGGCTGCTCCGGGGCGGCTTCCTGGTCCGGCTCATCGACGGCGGCGGGCCCGACCTCGGCTTCGGTTGGCGAAATCACCTGCGCGCCGTCCTCCGTTGTCATGCGAATGACCCAAGGCTCTCGTCGACTTCCGTTTGGGGTTCGGTGGAGCCGTTGAGCCGGCGAGCGATGATCGGTCCCCAGGGCACCGCCTGTTCCAGGCTTATCTCGCGGCGCTTTGACAGCTCGAGCAGAGCCAGGAAGGTGACGGCCACGACCACTCGGTCCCGGACGCCGCCGAGCAGGTCCTGGAGAACGATGCAATCCACGTCGAGGAGCGCGGCCCGGATGACCGCAGTTCGTTCGGCGAGGGTTACAACCCGAGCCACCATCTCGGTCGGCGTGGTCAGTTCGGGCACCAGGATCGCGAGCCGATCCAGCGCGGCCACGAGCATCGTCGGTGGCAGTGGGGGTCGCTCGGGCGGCCGTGCAAATGCCCGGCCGGCGCTGATCGCCAGATCCGCGTCCCGGCGGAAGAGGCGCCCTGTCTCCGGTCGGTTCCCCAGCACCTGCCCGGCGTCACGGTAGCGGCGGTAGTCGATGAGGCGCAAGCGCAGCTCCGCCTCGGGGTCCGGCTCGTCGTCGAGGGCGATGGCCGAAGGCTTCGGCGGACGCGGCAGGATGGCGCGGCTCTTGAGCAGGATCAGCTGTGCTGCCACCGCAACGAAGGCGGAGACGTTGCCCAGCCGGTCTCCGTCGAGCGCGGCCAGCGCGTCCAGATATGCCTCGGCGAGGCCGCCGAGCGGGACCGTCAGAACGTCCAGCTGGCGAGCTTCGATCAAGGCCAGGAGGAGGGCGATGGGCCCGTCGAAGTCCTCGAGCCGGATGTGCGTTGCCGTCTCGCTGGCTCCGCCGGCCAGAACGACCTTCGGGGCCGCGCCGAGCCGCGAGGGCAGTACGTCACGCCTGGCCGCGGCTGCGGCTTCGGTCCTCCGACTGGGTAATGCGATCGGCATCAGTTTGCCTCGTCGGCCTCGTGGAGCAGCCGGCCGGCCTCGTCGCCGGGCTCGTCCTGGTGACGGATCAACTCTACCGTGCGCGGGCTGCAGCCGGCCTGCTCGGCCAGCACGGCCGACCGCTCGGCGTGGTCACGCAGTTGCTGGAGCGCCCTCTTGAATGTTGGCAGGACACCGGCGGTTCGCCAGATCCATGCACCGTATCTTTCGCCGAGCGACCACGCGACCCGGTGCGCCAGACGGATGCCGGGGCCCTTGCCGCAATCGTGGAGCAATCCCGCGACCAGAAGATCCGAGTCCGTCACGCCCTGAGACCGCAGGTACGCGACGACGTCCAGCCCGTGCCGACGGTCGGCCGTCAACATCGAGTCGAAGACGCCGAGTTGTGCGGGCGTGAGCCAGTCGGCGAGCGCGGAACGCTCCGCCGGCGAAACCCGGGCGCGGACGTACGACCACGTTCTTCGGAGCTTGGTGGCCCACCAACGCCTCACCGAGCTGGCGCCTACGACCCCACCAGCAGAGTGATGACCGGCCAGCCCACGGCATCGAAGATCCTGCCAAGGAGGCTCGTTCCGCCGAGCGGAATGATCATCAGGATCAGGATCATGAAGCCGTACTGATCAAGATAGGGGCGGATGTCGTGAACGGTTCTCGGGCTGAGGAGGTCGTACAAGATGTGCGACCCGTCCAGCGGCGGAATGGGGATCAGGTTGAAGATGGCGAGCAGCACGTTGAGAAGCACACCGAAATAGCAGACCAGTGATGCCAGGCCGAGTGGCGTAGGCAAGGAGTCGACCACCTGGCCGTTATAGAAGAACTGATACAGCTGCCCGTCGTGGATCACGATGTTGCCGCCCCCGATGGCACGCAGGACTATCGCGAAGATGGCCGCCAGTACCAGATTCGACGCAGGTCCGGCCAGGGCCACGAGGGAGTCGGCATGAGCGCCCCGCAGGTTGTACGGGTTCACGGGCGTCGGCTTGGCCCAGCCGAAGGCAAACGTGCCCATCGAGGCGAACGCGCTGAATGCCAGCATCAGGCCGCCGATCGGATCGAAATGAACGATCGGGTTCAGCGTCAGACGTCCGAACAGCTTGGCGGTCCCGTCGCCAAGTCTCCACGCCGCGTAGGCGTGCGCGCACTCGTGGACCGGCCCTGCCAAGGCCAGGAACAGGCCGACCCAGATGATGATTTGCGCGAGCTCGTAGGAGGTCAATTGCTCTCCTCGGTGAAGGCCGACGGGGCGCTATAGTACCGCCCCGCCCCCGCCTGCCTCAGGGTCGCTAGATGCGGCCGAGCAGCTCGGCCTTCTTCGCTTCGTACTCGGCGGGCGTGATCGCGCCCTTGTCGCGCAGATCCGCCAGCTTGGTCAGCGTTGCGGTGACGTCGTCGGTGCTCGTTTGCCTCGTCGGGGCGGCAACTGGGCCGGGAGCTGCGTAGGCCGCTCCCTGGGGGGCCGCCAGAGGCCGTCGGACGCCGTCGTCGAGATCGTTCTTGGCGTTCAACATGGCCTTCTTGAAGTCGACGACGTGGGCAAGCATCTGGTACCTGTCGATGGCGTCTTCATTTGCAGTCAGGATCTCGAGGTCGCCGTACTTGAGTAGCCGGCCCAGGATGCCCTGCTTGAGGACCGCGTCGTTGATCTTCTCGAGCGAGCTGTCGCCTTCCTTCTTGTCGATCAGGCCTTCGGTCTTGATGACACGCCGGTTGGTGATCAGATACTCCTCGGCCCGCCATTCGAGGTAGACCTTGGCGATCCAGGCCAGGCCGACGACCAGGAGCACGACCGTGAGGCCGCCCCATATGTTCCAAACGGTGCCGTCGGGGTGGATCTGGACCGCGGCGAAGAACAGCACTAGCCCGGCCAGCACCAGGACCACGGCGTTGCGTGCGTCGGAAAGTGGCGCCAGCGGGTGCTGCCTGCCCCGATACAAGATCTGCTCACCGGTGGCGAGCAGAGATTCCGCGTAGCTCATCCCGGTCTCCTTTCGGCCCGTCCACCCGTCGGGCTTCTCTACTCGATCAGGCCCGCGGGTGGGCGCGGGCGTAAATGTCCTTGATCCGCTCCCCGGTAAGGTGGGTATACAACTGTGTCGTGCTGATGCTCGCATGTCCGAGCAACTCTTGAACGACGCGCAGGTCAGCCCCGCCTTCCAGGAGGTGTGTGGCGAACGAGTGACGTAGTGTGTGAGGACTGACTCCGGCAGAAAGCCCGGCGGATCGCGCGGCAGACCTGAGCATTTCCCAGGCCCGGCGGCGGTCCAGACGGTCGCCGCGGACCGAGAGGAACACGGGGCCGCCTCGAGCACGCGTTCGCGGGTCTGCGCGGACGCGCGACGCGGTCCAGACTTCCATCAGGGCCGGCCGGACCTCGGCGGCATACCGCTCGAGCCAGCCAACGGCGATCTCCCCAACGGGGACCTGGCGCTCCTTGTCGCCCTTGCCGATGACCCGGACCAGCCCTTCCTCCAGCGATAGCTCGTCACGGTCCAGGCCCACGGCTTCGGAGATCCGCAAACCCGACGCATACAGCAGCTCGAGCAGGGCCCGGTCTCTGATGCCGACCGGCGAGGCGTCGGTGCGTGCCTCGAGCAGACGCTCGACCTCGTCCACGGTCAGAACATCCGGCAGGAGGCGGGGCTGGCGCGGCAGATCCAGGTGGCTCGCGATGTCCGTGCTTATGAGGCCCTCCGCAAAGCAGAACCTATAGAAGCCTCGCAACGACGCCGTTCGTCTGCGCAACGTCGTCGGCCGCAACGCCGTCCTGCGGCTGCCGCCCGGCGATCCGAGCATCGTCAGATAGCGGACCGAGGTCTTGGGGGAGGCGTCCCACGTCGCCGAAGCTCCGCGGCTCGCGGCGAAGTCGAGCAGATCCGCGCGGTAGGCGGTCAACGTCGCGTCGGATAGGCCGCGTTCTACGCGCAACTGATTCAGGAATTCCTCGATGGCTGCCTGGAGCCGGTCTGTCTCGACCGCAACCATGCCGGGCACCTCAGCCTTGTGCGGCAGCCCGCCGCCACTCGTCGGCGCGACCGAGCAACTCCTCGGCGCTGGCCCGCGCAGCGGCTCCGCCCTCGGATCCCGCAAGCATCTGAGCCAGTTCCCCCACCCTCTCGGACCCGTCGAGTCGCTCCATGCTGGTCACGGTGCGGCCGTCGCGCTGACCCTTCTCGATGCGGAAGTGCGTGTCGGCGTAGGCGGCGATCTGGCCGAGATGCGTGACACACAGAACTTGGTGCGAGCGGGCCAGCAGCCACAGGCTGCGACCGACGGGCTCCGCGCTGCGTCCGCCGATTCCGGCGTCGATTTCGTCGAAGACGAGGGTGGGGGTGCGATCCGCGCCGGCGAGAATCTGCTTGATGGCCAGCGCCACTCTGGAGAGTTCCCCGCCCGACGCAATGCGGGCCAGCGGTCGCGGCGGCTCGCCGGGGTTCGGAGCGATCACGAATACGACCGAGTCGAGTCCCGACGCGTCGAACGCCAGCCGCACGCCATCGATCTCCACGGCCGGCTCGTTGGGCCCGGCCGCGCGTCGCGAGACCTCGACTCCGAACGTCGTGTGGCTGAAGCCCAGGCCGGCTAGAGCTTCCTCGACGGCCACGGCCAGGCGGGTCGCAGCGTTTCGCCGGCGCTGCGACAGTTCTATGCCGGCAGCCGCAACGCTCTGGAGCAGCCGCGCCGCCTCGGCCTGACGGACGTTCCGCGATGCTTCCAGGGCGCGGAGCCGCTCGGCTTCCTCAGCAGCACGCTCGCCGTACGAGAGAACCGCCGCTTCGTCCTCTCCGTACTTGCGCTCCAGCGAATAGATCAACGACACGCGCTCTTCCAGCCGCGTCACGGCGGCCTGGTCGTGCTCCACGTTTTCGGCCAGGCCGCCGGCTTCCGCCGCGGCGTCTTCCAGCTCCGCACCGAGACCGAGCAGCCGGTCGGCGATCGGCTCGTAACGC
>Ga0182010_10000908_pt1 | contig 16380 bp, 9 predicted proteins | sample 611E1MmetaG_FD_120488 | JGI IMG/M metagenome (GOLD analysis project Ga0182010, IMG submission 120488) | Permafrost microbial communities from Stordalen Mire, Sweden - 611E1M metaG | ecosystem: Environmental > Terrestrial > Soil > Wetlands > Permafrost | place: Sweden: Stordalen | collected...
CCTCCATAGGAAAAACCGCCGAACGCATTCCTCAGCCCCTGGTCGACAAAATCCCAAATGAACGCGCCCTGAAGATTCGGATATTTTTGGATGACATCCCAGTATTGGTAGAGATCGCCTTCGCTGTTCCCCATCGCGTGCGCATATTCACACATGATGTAGGGTTTGCTGTTTCCCGAAGCGCCGTACGCCTCAACGGTCTCGACCGTGGGGTACATATTGCTCTCCATGTCGGCAACGGAGTTCTCCCCTTCATAGTGCACCAGGCGTGAAGGATCTCTCTGGTGTACCCAGTCGGCCATTGCCTGGAAGTTGCTTCCGCTGCCTGCCTCGTTGCCCAGCGACCAGATCACGACGCATGGACGGTTCTTGTCCCTCTCCACCATGCTTTTGATCCTGTCGAGACAATTCTGCGTCCATTCAGGCAGGCTCGCCGGGACGATGTCCCGGACGCCATGGGTTTCCAGGTTCGTTTCGTCGATAACGTAGATGCCGTACTTGTCACAAAGATCATACCACCGTGGGTCATTCGGATAGTGGCTTGTTCGCACAGCATTGATGTTAAACCGCTTCATGATCTGTATGTCCTGCACCAAGCGATCATAGCTCAGCGTTTTCCCATAGTCAGGATCGATTTCATGACGGTCCACCCCCTTGAAGAGGATCGGCACGCCGTTGATCTTCATCTGGCCGCCAATCAATTGAAATGATCGGAAACCCAGATCTGAGCTCTCCGTCTCAATGATGTTCCCCCCCTGATCCTTGAGAGCAAGAACGAGCGTGTAGAGATTCGGATGCTCGGCGGACCATTTCAGCGGGTTTCCCACCGTGGTGCTATTCGACAACTCGATCTCGTTCCCGGAGGTGAACGTCGCCGTTCCCAATGAGAGCGACGTCACCTGACTCCCGTCAGGGCCGATCACCGTTGCTGTCACAGAATAGCCGGTCGGAGCGGTTGGAGAGAAGTACTTGACGCTCGCCTTCACGTTGAGTGTGGCGCTCACGTAGCTTCCGTCGAGAACGGTTGTATAGCGGAAATCAGAGATGTGTGCGGTGGGCGTGGCGAATAAGCCCATCTCCCTCACGATACCGCTGAGGCGAATCATATCCTGATCTTCGAGCCAACTGCCGTCGGACCAACGGTACACTTCGACGGAGATGTTATTCGTGCCGCTGCGAAGAAACGGCGTGACGTCATAGTCCTTCGGCGTGAAGGTGTCCTCGCCGTACCCGACGTATGTTCCGTTCACCCAGACGTAGAACGCAGCCCCGATGCCTTGAAACTCGAGAAAGATCTCTCTCCCATTCCAACCGGCGGGAACAGTAAAATCCCTGCGATAGGCGCCTACAGGATTGTACACGGTGGGCGCGACAGGAGGAGCCGGGTTTTCGTATCCGGTCCAGGGGTACGTGATGTTGGTGTAGATAGGATAATCGTACCCCTGTGTCTGCCAGTTCCCCGGCACCTGAATGTTGCCCCACCCGCTGACGTCAGCGCCGTCGTGGAAGAACGACGTATCCCGCCCCGCGGGATTGGTGGCCAGGTGAAATTTCCATGTGCCGTCAAGGGAATAGTAATATGGTGATGCTGTCCTGTTGCCGAGTATTGCAGACGCCATATCGCCGTATGGTACCAGCGTTGCATGTGCAGGGAGACGGTTCACCTGGAACACATCGGGCTTATTATTCCATTCGTTGTTCGGCTGTGCATCGACCCTTGCCAGGCAGAGACAAAAAAGTCCGGCGGTAAGAAATATCAAAGGTGTTCTGCCTCTCGTTGGAATCATATCGTCAACTCCACCCTGGGACGTTTCCATTCTACTTCACCAGCACCATTTGTCTTGTCCGCGCAATTCCATCCGCCTGCAATCGGTAGAAATACACTCCGCTTGACAGGTGGGAGGCATCAAACGAGACATCATGAGTGCCGGCGGCAAGACTCTCGCCATCAACGAGTGCTGCGATCTCCCGACCCAACAAGTCGTACACCCGAAGTGTGACACGGCTCGTCCGTGGGAGCGTAAATGTAATCATGGTCCGCGGGTTAAACGGATTTGGGTAGTTCTGCAACAGCTCAAACCGCTGAGCAAGCCCTTCGACATCGCTTTCCCCCACAGACAAAGTGTTCTGACCGGGTTCAAGCAGCACAAATTCGACTGCCCGGGCCGGCGAGGGGATTCTGATCTGGTTTGTAATCGGATACGCCATCGCCGGAACATTTTCCAGGCTGTCAAGCGGGCCCCACGCTGCGCCGGTCGGACCAAAGCCGTTCACCGCGACAGCTTCAGGAAACTCGCCTGCGCCGACCCCGGTCAGGGTATAGACGTAATATCGACTCCCGACTCCCGTGTTTTGCGGCATGAGCCGCACAGTCAGGTTGATGGACGATTGGTTCATCAGCACGACTCCCACGTAACCATTACTGAAGGTCGTCGCCCAGCAGTGTATTTCGGTGCTCCCGGTGACGACCGAACTCAACATGTGGTCACCGGTGAATTGCTGCAAATAGTAGAGGTAATAGAAGTCCGGTCGGGGATTCCACTTGGGTATGGTCGTGGGGTTCCCGTCGAGGAAATAGAACATGCCGTCCTTGTCCCAATTGACAACCGGCCATCGGGCAGACATACCGAAACCAGTTCGCATCATCTCGCAGGACAGCATCACCGCCTGCATGCCGTTTGCAATGGAGACCTTGGCGGTATCCGGGCCGTTACAATTCCATTCGGTGAGGGCGACCGGTTTGGGCGAAGCATGTTTGCTGGCGATGTCCGATTGGATGAATGCAATATTGGCGTTGATCGTCATACGTGCACTCTCCACCTGGTTTCTCAGGGTGAGGTACCCGCCTCCGAAATAGTTGTGCATCACGTAGAAGTCTGCCGCGCCCCCCAATGCGCTGAATACCCCGGCGTTCCACGTGTGGTTGGCAACATCCCAGTCAGTGGTGCCGTCGAAATGCAGAATCTGGGCGCCGATGTAAATGGTAGCGCCGATTCCCGCGGCGGCAGCCCTCATGGAGTCGGCAAACACCTTGAAGTGCTGACCGTACAGTGCACCGGAAATGATCTGAGGCTGTCCATCCTTGTTCACGGTAGTATCAATCATCCATCCCGCTTCCCATGGCCCGCCGTTCTCATTGCCGATTTCCCAGAACTTGGTGCGGCCATGATCGGATCGCACCCAGTCGGCTGCATAGTGCGCCGCCCGTTCCGCCGGCTTCGCACCGAGGCCGTACCGGGCATATCCGTAGTTGACGGTGATCAATCCCTGAGAGCCCAGAGAATTTCGCAGGTCATAGTAACTTGCCGGATTGAGAGAGACGCCCGGGCCAAAATGAGGGCCAAGCGATACGGGCACGCCGCTGTTCTGGCCGTCGGGAATTGTGGCGGGCAAGTCGCCGGGATCCGTATTCCAGAAGAACACATCGGACCAGCTTCCTCCGGGATAACGGAGAAGCGTGGGGGAGAGCTTCTTGAGATGATCGACGAGGATGGGTGTGTTCACATTTTCCGGGACCCAGACTGCAACAGCATTCCCAAAAATATACTTTGAGACCTTGAGGAGAGTGTCGGCAGCGTCAATCTTCACGACAATATTGGGTGTTGCAGGTGTCTGGAGGGTGTCGATATACCGCGTAGGAACTATGGCCGCCTTGGGAGCATAATCCCAAAGGAAGCAGTTTGTGCTGTCTTGTCCAAGAGCGGGGAGTGCCACAACGAGGCATAGGGCGACAAGAACTGCACAACGATCGTTTTTCATCTCCACCGCTCTTCAGATTTAGCAACGTTTCAGTATCTGCTCCAGCTGCATTGTTACGCGAAACTTACCGCTTTCTGTGTTCGATGCAATGGAAAACCAGGTTCTCTTCTGTTACTTCTTCTGCGCAGGGCCGCCGGATCAAAGAACCACGGACATTTGTCCGTCATTGGAAGGACGACAAGGAAGCCGAGCAAACTCGCACCCAACAGTCGATGCCTGATGCCACCACATACCACGAAACTATGAAACGTTTCATTTTGAGTCGGTGACACTTGTCACGCAGCCAGGGATATCCCGGAGTGGCGCGCTTGTCTCGCGTTGATGCACAGAGAGAGGTGTCGCTCGGGAAGACCCTCGGATCGACAATGTCAAAGTACGAATGACGAGGAGGCCAGGAGTAACGAGTAGGTATACAAAGATAATCAAAATTATGGAAACGTGCATCTTTGCAAGAAATAAATCTTCTGACGATCGGTGGGATCCGCCGTTCGTTCCCCGGAGGATTGCCCCCCGCTGGGCTCATCGTAGTTTGTACAGCGCATACGATAGTCCCGGCATCTCTATCGCGTAGTTTTCCTCATGGTTGGAGATCTTCAGCCTGTCTCCTGCCAGAAGTGTCATATTTTTCGCAGCCACATTCAGCGCAAACCTCGCCGATACGGCTTTCTCGCCGGGGTTGAACACGGCGAGGACCACGTCCTTGCCGGCGGCCCGGACGAAGATGAAAGGGTACGTATTGCTGTCGGCCAGGAGAGGCACAAATTCGGCGTACCCGGCCAATGATGGTTCATTCTTCCGCAATTGGATCAGTCGGCGTACGTAATTCAGCAATGAATTTGGATCGCGTTGCTGATTCTCCACTGTTGGCGCATCCGGCGATGAATCCACAGGCAGGTAGAGCTTGCTGGAATCTGCCGTGGAAAAGCCACGATTCTTGTCCGAGGACCACTGCATCGGCGTGCGGGCTCCCGCCCGCGGCTTGTATGCACCCTCCACGCAAGGGAGGTCCTCCAGTTGTCGCATTCCGATCTCGTTGCCATAATAGATGAACGGGATTCCCGGCATCGCAAACGAGAACGCAAAGATCATTTCCAGTTCGTGCTCGGTGCGCCGGATATTCAACCGCGAAACGTCGTGGTTCCCGAGCGGAAGCAGGATATAGCCTTTATCCTTCGTCCTGGCATATTGTTCCAGATAGCGATCCAGAAAATTCCTGATGTTCCCTTTTCCCTCCCTGTCGAAGAAGCTGTGACCCTCGGAGAAACCGTTGAGAATGCGCCAACTCTCCTTCTGCAGGAGGTCGTTGTAGCCCGCGAACCAGTGGAAAAAATCGGCATGAAAACCTGCGTCCAGCGAAGATTCAGGATTTGACCATTCCGATACCATGAACGCCTCCGGGTACTTGGCATCCATGATCTGCCGTATCTCCCGCCAAAATTGCTTTGTCGGGTCGTCCCGCTTCGTGAATGAAGAATCGGCTTCCCCGATGTGAGCATTCTTCACGAGCGCCCCCGCCATGTCCGCCCGGAAGCCATCAGCTCCCATGTCCATCCAGAATCGCATCACCTTCTTCAATTCCTCGCGCATGGCAATCACGTCAGGATGATCGACGGGCAACTCCCAGGGTTCCTGGGGGTGAACAAACCCAAAGTTCAATGCCGGCTGAGACCAGAAGAAATTGCGCATATACTGGCCGTTGCGTCGTCCATACCCTTTAATGAAGAGATCGCCATACGCTTTGGGCGGATCCAACCAGACATTGTTTGTCCAGATGTACCAGTTGGAATAGTTGTTCTTCTCCTGCCGCGCCGACTCCTGGAACCACGGATGGTCGATCGATGTGTAGCTCGCCACATAATCAAAAATGACCTTCAGCCCTCGCCGGTGCGCCTCCTCGAAGAGATGCCTCGCATCTTCGTTCGTCCCGTAGCGCGGCGCGACACGATAATAATCTGATATGTCGTACCCCGCATCGCGAAACGGCGACTGGAAAAACGGGTTGATCCAGATTCCGTCCACGCCGAGGCTCTTGATGTAGTCGAGTTTTTGGATAATCCCTTTGAGGTCACCAATGCCATCGCCATCACTATCGTAGAAGGTCTGTGGATACACCTGGTAGAAGACCGCAGTATGGAGCCACTCGGGGCAATTCGGCTTCACGTAATGGCCGGTGACGACCGCTGCCGGATGAACCTGGGCTGCGGAGTGCGTGGTGCCTAATGCAAGGCACCCGAGGATGCCGCAGACACACCAGTTCATCCCGGCTTTCCTTCTCTTTGCCGTCATCGGAGAAACACAGAATATCGCGCGTCCACAAGTGCCTCCGCAGTTAGTTTCCGGCGACGCCCAAGGGGGAGAAATACAGGAAGACAAGCACGATGATAACGACGACAACCAGTGAGAGGATCACATCGGTCTTGTTCCAGCTCGCCCGGGATTTCGCCTTGTCTGCCGCCACTGTTGTTGCATACGTCAAACCGTTCAACTGCTCCTCGGATGGCTTCGCGGTCAGCAAGCTGACCACCACCATCACAACGATGGAGAAGAGAAAGAGCAAAATGCAGAAATAGAGAAAGTTGATGGTGGCAAAGCTGTAAAGGATCCCGCTCAGATGATTTCTTGCGAGCTCGAGGGCGATTCGCATCATGCCGATGATAAATCCCGACACCATGCCGGTCAGCGCCCCTGTTCCATTTATTCGTCGCGAGAAGACGCCCAGGAGGAAGACGGCGGCTATGGGCGGGGCGAGATACGATTGCACGCTTTGAAGGTACTGATACAGAATGTCGGAGATCCCCCTCATGACCGGGATCCAGACCATTCCCAGAACGACCACCACTCCTGTCGCAATGCGTCCCACCTTGACCAAGTGCCGCTCAGTTGATAGCGGCCTGATCTTCTGATAAATGTCCAGCGTGAACAGCGTCGAACAGGCATTGTAGACCGAAGCGAGTGAGCTCATGAGCGCAGCGAGGATGCCCCCGGCGAGAATTCCACGCAGCCCTACGGGGAGTAAGGCTTTCACGAGCGTGGGGAATGCCTGGTCGGATTGAGCAAGATGGATCTTGCCGGAGCTTGCCAGCGCATACGCCATCAAACCGGGAATCAGGAATACGAAAAACGGAAGGAGCTTCAGGTATGCGGCGAAAATCGTTCCCCGCCTGGCCTGCTGCTCGTCCCGGCCGGCAAGGCATCGTTGGACAATGTGTTGATCAGTGCACCAATACCATATGCCGACAATCGGAGAGGCAAACAGAATTCCCAGCCAGGGGAAATCCGGGTTGCTGAGCGGGAGAAACATATTGAGGTGGTCTTTCGTCACGGCACCGACGAGGTTGTTCCAGCCGCCGAGTTCGATAAGGCCCGATATCGTAAGAATGATTGACCCTCCCAGAAGGACGATTGCCTGCAATGCTTCTGTGTACATCACAGCGCGCAGCCCGCCGAAGATCGTATAGAGTCCTGTGATGACGATCAGGACTACTGCCCCGGTCCAGAAATCGACCCCCAGGAATGAATTGAACACGACAGCGCCCGCATAAATCGTCACCGATGCCTTTGCAATGACGTAACTGAGCAGTTGGATGATCGAGAGCAGCCAGCGGGCCTTGACGTTATAACGGCGTTCCAGGAATTCCGGCATTGTGAACACGCGGCTGCGCATGTAGAACGGGACAAACACCCATCCCAGCATGAGCACAATCCAGGAGTGGAGTTCATAATGTCCCATCACCAGTCCCGACTTTGCCCCGGTGCCGGCAAGGCCGACGATGTGTTCCGACCCGACATTGGAGGCGAGAATGGATGCCCCGATCACGAACCAGCCGAGGTTCCTGTTTGCAAGGAAATAGTCGGTGGGCGAGTCCTTTTTCTTCCGGATTGTCCAAATGGAAATCCCGCCGATAACGACAAAATAGAGAGCGACAACAACCCAGTCAATGACGCCGAGGATTTCCATGTGAGTTCCTTCAAAGTGGGGGTTGTAATATCTGCCGTTGGGTATTGCGTGGCTTGTAGTCTTCTCGACACCGCCTCCTGCGAATCTGCAGGCGGCGACCTCCCCTCAGACAAAACCGGAGCGTTCGTCAGGTGACTGGGGGTCACCGTGGATCAGTGCAATTCGGGGCAACAGGGATGGTTCCACAAGGAGAGAGTTTGGGAGGAGTCTCTCGGCAGTAACCCGCGCCCCGCAAGAAGACCGGTCAAACATAGACACGCTTGGCGGAAAACTGGAGACTTCTTTCTCGCTGGTCCGTACGAAGAGAACCGCATCGTACGTTCCAACGCCCCGCCAGCTGATCGACCTCCGGACATCCTATACGAGAGAGAACACTCTGCCGCAATCCTCATTCCTATAGCAATCTGCGTGTGCGCTGTCCCGCAAGACTCGTTGCGATTGCTCCACTCAGGAAGTGACAGGAATGGTGTGGCAGCCTCTTGATTCTTAAGAAGAATTGAACTTTCTTGGACAAGAATTGAATCACTTTAATCAAGATAGCCGGTTTTTTCAAAAAATCAAGTTCTTTTTCGCCTCCGCCTGATCCGGTCACTCAGACCCCTCTCAGTCGAGCCTCACCCCGAGGGCCGAAACCTCCGGGCACATGACGCCATTCACCTCCATACGAGAACAGTCACATGATCAGCATCGGATTTGACATAGGGAGTTCTTCGATCAAGTGTTCCCTGTGGGACCTATCGAAGAACTCTGTCGTGGCAACGGGGCATTATCCCGCGCAGGAGATGGAAATTTTGTCCCCTTTCCCGGGTTGGGCAGAGCAGCACCCCGAGCTCTGGTGGGAATATCTTGTGCTCCTGACCCGAAAGCTCCTGTCGGAAAGCGGGATTCGCGGCGATGATGTGGGAGCGATCGGCATCGCGTACCAGATGCACGGCCTTGTGGCGGTCGATGCATCAGGAACAGTCCTGCGTCCGGCGATCATCTGGTGCGACAGCCGGGCAGTGGAGATCGGCGAAAACGCGTTCCGCAAGCTGGGAAAGGAGTTCTGCCTGTCCCATCTGTTGAACTCGCCCGGCAATTTTACCGCCTCGAAACTGCGATGGATGAAAGAGCATGAGCCGGAGATTTATCATCGGATTCACAAGATTATGTTGCCGGGCGATTATGTCGCCATGAAACTGACCGGGGAAATTTCCACAACGGTGGGCGGATTGTCCGAAGGCATATTCTGGGACTACACGCGTGGGTCGGTCAGTTCCGAACTTCTGGATTTCTATGAGATTGACAAAGACCTGTTACCCGAGGTGCGCCCCACTTTTTCGGTGCAGGGTCGGCTCTCACCACCGGCGGCATCGCAGCTGGGGTTGCCTGCGGGAATCCCGATCGCCTATCGGGCCGGCGACCAGCCGAATAATGCCTTTTCGCTCAACGTCCTGAAGCCGGGCGAAATTGCTGCAACAGCCGGCACATCCGGCGTTGTCTATGCTGTGACGGATTCTCTTGTGCACGATCCCTTCTCAAGGATCAACGTCTTCACGCATGTGAACTATACGAAGGAAGCGGTCCGTCTCGGCATCCTTCTTTGCATCAACGGGACGGGTATTCTTAACTCATGGCTGCGGAGGAACGTCACACCGGGGCTCGGATACGATGAGATGAATGCGCTGGCGTCGAAATCGCCGGCAGGCTCGCGAGGACTCCTGCTGTTCCCCTTCGGCAATGGCGCCGAACGGATGCTCTCCAACGCGACGGTTGGCTCGCACCTGGCAGGGTTGGATTTCAACAGGCACGGAACGTCGGACGTGCTGCGTGCCGGGCAGGAAGGAATCGCGTTTTCGTTCCGCTACGGCGTCGATATCCTCCGGGACCTGGGTGTGACGATCAACGTCGTGCGGGCGGGGAAGTCGAACCTCTTTCTGAGCCCGCTTTTCAGCCAAACGCTCGCAACTGTTCTCGGCGCTTCGATTGAGCTGTACGACACCGACGGGGCGCAGGGGGCAGCGCGTGGGGCTGCATTGGGATCGGGGATGTATCACGCGGAGTCTGAGGCCTTCGATTCGTTCGAGAAGAAGGCGGTCATTCATCCCGATTCCGGTGAGGGGGCGCACCTGACGGATGTCTATCAGCACTGGTGCTCGGGTTTGAAGAATCTCTTGAACAACCGGGACGGGGGGGTGAATGTTTCTGGAGAGGGAGAAATTTCGTAACTTTGGTTCGGGGGGAAGGACTCGGAGAACCCGCTTGCCAATCGCCGGCACGACGGGAACAGAATAGTGCGTCGCAAGACGATGGAAGAGCGTTGTCGCTTTTCCGTGACGAGGTTCATGATATGGTCTTCAACGCGTTGGGACCTGCAGGCGGTATGTCCTTCTGCCGCTTCCAAGCCGTGGACGTCATACAAACACAGAACATGCTGCCGGTCAAATGACATCCTCATTGCAGGAAGAGAAAAAGAGCGTGGTACGACAGTATGATGCGACGTCGAGTGTCGAGGCCCTGGAACTGAAGAGAAGCGGCCGGAAGGAACGCTATGCGCCGACCGAGAAAATCAGTGTGATCGAGGTGCCGAACTTCCCCGCGATGGGGAAGATTGCAGCATTCCGGTTCGTCGAATGGGTGCAGAAGAATTCCGGCGGGGTTGTCTCGCTGCCGACCGGAAAGACCCCGGATCATTGAGCGCTGGGAATCGAAAGAGATGCAGGAGCTGCTCGACCGGAACGGTCTGGATCACGGCCGCCCGCCTGACATGCGAAGCCTGCGGTTCGTGCAGATCGACGAATTTTACCCGATGGATGCACAGCAGCACAATAGTTTCAACTACTACGTCAACGAGTTTTACCTGAAAGGGTTCGGGCTGAAGGAGGAGAACGCGCTCCTTTTGAACACGACCTCGCTCGGGCTGCCTCCCGGGAAAACCATGAAGGAGGTATTTCCCGGGAATGTGGTGGACCTGACACTGCGGGTGCGGCAGACGAGGACCGATCTGGAACGGCTCCAAAAGGATGTGATCAACCGGGTGGACGAATTCTGCATGGAGTACGAGACGAAAATCCGGCAGATGGGAGGTATCGGATTCTTCCTCGGGGGGATCGGGCCCGACGGGCATATCGCCTTTAACGTGCGGGGGTCAAGCGTGTATTCGGTCACGCGCCTGACCGGGACGAACTATGAAACGCAGGCGGCGGCGGCGACGGACCTGGGAGGCATCGAAGTCTCGCGCACCCGCCTGGTGATCACCATCGGCCTGGCGACAATCACCTACAATCCGACTGCAACCGCGATCATCATCGCGGCGGGGGAAGCCAAGGCGCGCATCGTGCAGATGGCGGTGGAAAACAAAAAGGGGCCGCAGGAGCCGGCGTCGGTGCTGCAAGACCTGCCGAATGCCCGGATGTATCTTACCCGCGGGGCTGCATGCCTGTTGGTGGAACGGCGGTTTGAGGATTTCTGCAGTGCGCAGGATGTGACGCCGCCGATGATGGAAGACGTGGTGACCGCCCTGGCATTGTCGCGCCGGAAGGCGCTCGTGGATCTGCGACGGGAGGACTTCGAGGCCGATCGATTCGCAGGAGAACTCCTGCGCAAGACGGGGAGGGAGCCCGCGGAACTTGCCGAGCAGACGCGCGCAAGCGTCACCGGCAAGATCCGGAAGGGACTCGATCCGATATCCCACACGACGTTCCTTCATACAGAACCGCATCACGACGATATCATGCTGGGCTATCTGGCCTATATTTACCACCTCGTCCGCGACCCGACCAACCAACACTACTTTGCCAACCTGACGTCGGGATTCACCTCGGTATCGAACTCTTACTATCTCTCGATCCTCCGGAAGCTGGAGCGAAAACTGGAACAGGGATCGCTCTTTTCACAACTGGAGTCGGGATACTTTGACCGGAACGATAACGTGCAGCGGATGGAGGACGTCTACCTGTACCTCGACGGCGCGGCTTCCGACAGCCAGGAGATGAAAGACGAAGCGGAGGCCCACCGGCTGCTGCGGAAAACCTCATTAGCGTGTACCAGACGCACGACTTCGGGACATTGCGCAACCGGGTGCAGGAGGTGATCGTTTACCTTGAATCGCAGTATCCGGGGGGAAAAGACCCGCGACACATCCAGTTGCTGAAAGGGATGCAGCGGGAATGGGAGGTCGAGCTGCTGTGGGCATACATCGGGATCGAATCATCGTCGATCCACCCGCTTCGGCTGGGGTTCTACACCGGCGATATCTTCTCACCGGAGCCGGAAGTGAACCGTGACGCCATGCCGATCTACGAGGTGATGGCGAAGGTGAAACCTGATGTCGTTTCCGTGGCGTTCGATCCTGAAGGGAGCGGACCGGACACACATTACAAGGCACTGCAGGCGGTGAGCGAGGCCATCCGGATCTATGAGAAGGAGAATCCCGGCAAGGCCATCCGGGTGTGGGGATATCGCAACATCTGGTACCGCTACGGGATCGGCGAAACCAATGTCATGGTTCCGGTCTCGCTCAACTCGCTCTCAACCCTCCATACGGCATTCATTAACTGCTTCGGCTCACAGAGTGCAGCCTCGTTCCCGAGTTATGAGCACGACGGGCCCTTCTCACATCTGGCGCAGCGCATACAGGTGGAGCAGTACGGGATGATCAAGACATGTCTGGGGAAGGACTACTTCCTGAAGAACGACCACCCGCGGTTGCGGGCGGCGCGCGGCATGATTTTCCTCAAGGAGATGGAGCTGGCGGAGTTTTACCGGATGGTGAGAGAACTCAAGAAGCGGACCGAGGACATGGGATAGGGGGCGCTGTTCGATGGGGCTGTACGCCCCTGCCCCTCCACCGGAGAAAAGAAAAAGGTCCCGTTCCTGCGAACGGGACCTTTTTCTTTTCATCCTCTGGCCTGGCCCGGTTTACGAAACCTCCGTCCGCTTTTCTTCCTTCTGGACATCGTCGGGTTTCACCGTCGGGCCATGTGAGCTGAACCGAAGCTCGCCGGTTTTCTTGTTCACGTTAACCCGGATCTTCGTCCCTTCCGGATATTTCCCCTTCAATAACTCCTCGGCGATCGGGTCTTCCACCTCCCTCTGAAGGACGCGGCGGAGCGGTCGCGCGCCGAAGGCAGGGTCGTACCCCTTTTCGGCAAGGAATTCCGTCGCCTTCTTCGACAGATCGATCGTGATCCCCATGGACGCGACACGCTTCATGAGGTCACGCATCTGGATTTTGACGATCTGCATGATATGCGACTTCTCGAGCTGGTGGAAAATGATTGTGTCGTCGATGCGGTTCAGGAACTCCGGATTGAATACCCGCTTCAAAGCCTCTTCGATCGTCGTCTTCATCGCATCGTAGTCATCCTTCTGATTCGGCGCTCCAAAGCCGAATCCGCCGCCCCTTTTGAGATCGCGGGTTCCGAGGTTCGACGTCATGATGAGGATCGTGTTCTTAAAGTCAACACGTCTTCCCAGGCTGTCGGTCAGGATTCCGTCATCCAGCACCTGCAGCAGGATATTAAAGACGTCGGGATGCGCTTTTTCAATCTCATCGAGGAGGACCACCGAGTACGGTTTCCGCCTGACTTTCTCTGTCAGTTGCCCCCCTTCCTCATATCCCACATACCCCGGAGGCGCCCCGACCAGCCGGGAGACCGCGAACTTCTCCATGTATTCGCTCATGTCGATCCGGATGAGAGATTCCTCGGAGTCGAAGAGGTAGCGGGCAAGGGCCTTGGCCATTTCGGTCTTCCCGACGCCGGTGGGGCCGAGGAAGATGAACGATCCGATGGGGCGCTTCGGGTCCTTTAGTCCGGCCCTGGTGCGCCGAATGGCCTTTGTGAGCTTGATCAATGCTTCGTCCTGGCCGACCACCTGATCCTTCAGGACCTTGTCCATCTGGAGCAGCTTCTGGCTCTCGGACTGGGCGATCTTGTTGACGGGGATGCCGGTCATCATGGCCACGACGTCGGCCATATGCTCTTCCGTCACCTCGTGCACCATGTCCTGCGCCTTCAGTTCCCATTCCCGCTTGGCGATGTCAAGGTCGCTCAGCAACTTCTTCTCAAGGTCGCGCAGGCGGGCCGCCTCCTCGAAATCCTGGTTCTTGACCACCTGGTTCTTCGATTGTTTGATCTTCTCCACTTCCCCTTCGAGGTCGACGATCTCTTGGGGGACGTGAATGTTCGCCAGGTGGACCCGTGCACCCGCTTCGTCGAGAACGTCAATGGCCTTGTCCGGGAGGAAACGGTCGGTGATGTACCGGTCGCTCAAGCGGACGGCAGCATCGATGGCCTTGTCGCCGTAGCGGACACCGTGATGCTCTTCATACTTGTGCTTGATGTTCGTCAGGATCTGGATCGTTTCATCGACGGAGGTAGGATCCACCATGATCTTCTGGAACCTGCGGTCGAGCGCACCGTCCTTTTCGATGTACTGGCGGTATTCGTCCAGCGTTGTGGCTCCGATGCACTGGAGCTCCCCGCGCGAGAGCGCCGGCTTAAACATGTTCGACGCATCGAGGGAACCCGACGCTCCCCCCGCGCCGACGATGGTATGCAGCTCGTCAATGAAGAGGATGACGTCTCTGGCTTTCTCCAATTCGTTCATGACCGCTTTCATCCGCTCTTCGAACTGTCCCCGGTATTTTGTGCCTGCGACGAGGGCGGCCAGGTCAAGGGTGACGACCCGTTTGCCGTGCAGGACGCGGCTCACCTTCTTCTGGACGATGCGCATCGCGAGCCCCTCGGCAATCGCAGTTTTCCCCACTCCCGGTTCGCCGATGAGGACCGGATTGTTCTTCTTCCTGCGGCTGAGGACCTGGGCAACCCGTTCGATCTCCTTCTCGCGTCCGACGATCGGGTCCAGCTTGTCTTCTGCCGCAAGTTTGGTCAGGTCGTGACCGAAATTGTCAAGGACGGGGGTCTTGGACTTCTCCGCCTTCTTTTCCGACGGCGGCTGGTTGTGCTGGGGCGTCGATGGCTTGCCGCTGATAATGTTGTCCAGCTCCCCCCGGACCACGTCGTAGTGGATGTTGAATTGGTGGAGGATCTGTGCAGCGATGTTGTCATCGTCCCGCAAGAGGGAAAGGAGCAGATGTTCCGTTCCGATAACATCCGATTTGTACAGTTTCGCTTCAAGGTACGTGATCTTGAGGACCTTCTCGGCCTGCTTCGTCAGCGGGATGTTCCCTATGGTCAGGGTTCCCCCCGACGTGCGGACGGTATCCTCGATCGCCTTTTTCAACTTGTAGAGGTCCACCCCCAGGTTTCGGAGAATTTTCACCGCGATCCCCTCCCCCTCACGTATGACCCCCAGCAGCAGATGTTCCGTCCCAATATAGTCATGGCCGAGCCGCAACGCCTCTTCTCGGCTCAAACGGATGACATCTTGCACCCTGTTCGAAAAATTGCCTTCCATCCGGGTCCCTTGAAAGTAAGTTCTTGGAAAGAGTCTCCCGCCCCCGCTCCCCTCTCTCTACGTATCACAACGCTTCCGGCAATTCCCGAGTTCCTCGGCGTTGTCACAGTTCTTCCCGTGTTCTTCTAATATAAAGATTCAACCATGGTAAGTCAACGTCAATCCAGGTTGAATCTTTCCTCCATTTTCTGCATCTAGTAAACCAGAGCACGAGTTCGAAATCACAAGACGGGGGTGACAGATTGTCACTCATGAGGATATCTTCCCGGAGGTTCTGAAATGCCCACATATGACTACAAGTGCAATTCATGCGACGAGACGTACGATGTCTTCCACAAGGTGCGCGAGGTGATGGAAGACGTCGTTTGTCCTCATTGCGGCTCGGTGGAGCACACGCGGCTCATCTCCGCCCCAACGGTGAAGAGGGGAAAGAACTCAGGACCGTCGTTCGGAAACGAGATGCCTTCATGCCCAAACGCCGATCGCTGCGGCGATTCCTGCGGGCTGAACTGAACCAGCCGGCTCGAATCGCACGTTCCGGCCGTGTGTCAAATGAAACCGCTTTGGGCCAACGAGGATTGTCTGGCGTGACAGAGGGAAAGAACGCTGTGATGCCCCAGTGCGGCATCCGCCTTCTCCCGACGATTTTCATCATCGATGCGATAGGCATTGTCGCTGCGCGCTTTGAGGGGTATTAACCGCAGGAGGTCTTTGAGAGATAGAGAGGGGAATTGTTGAAAATGGAACGACTCCGCCGCGATGCGCCGCACCACGGGGGAGAAACATCTCCTCACGTCACGGAAACAACGGCGTTTTCCCGTGGAAGTAAATCAGGTAGATGCATGCGAGGATCCATATCGTACCATTGGCAAGAATCGGTACATCAGAGATGAGAGCGTCGGTCGGGTTCTCGACCTGTTTGCTTGCGTGGATGAGGTAAAGGTATCGGAACACGCCGTAGAGCACGAAGATCGTCGTATAGATGAGATCATCCGTCCCGAAGACCTGTGTCGTCCTCGGCGCGACCGTGTAGAGCGCATACGATATCACGGTCCCTGCCCCCGTGATCGTCAGCATCTGGTCCAGGAAGTCCACACGATAAAGGCGCAGAACGCGCCGCGGCGGCTCTGTCTTCGACATGATGAAATTGACGAGTTCAGCCCTCCGCTTCGCGAATCCAAGGAAGAGCGAAATGAACATCGAGCAGAGGACAATCCAGCTTGAGACCTGTACGCCGATCGCATACGCCCCCCCCAGCACCC
>Ga0182010_10000914_pt1 | contig 16316 bp, 14 predicted proteins | sample 611E1MmetaG_FD_120488 | JGI IMG/M metagenome (GOLD analysis project Ga0182010, IMG submission 120488) | Permafrost microbial communities from Stordalen Mire, Sweden - 611E1M metaG | ecosystem: Environmental > Terrestrial > Soil > Wetlands > Permafrost | place: Sweden: Stordalen | collected...
AGTAATATGTTAAGGATCTGAGCGATTGATATGATTAAATTGCCGAGAACAAACACAATTGCCTCCTTGTTAATATTATTGTTAGCCTGCGGATATGGGTCAGGCTGAAGCCAGTTCCTCGGCCCTTTTCCTGGCAGCATCGAGGGCCTGCCCGACAAGCTCGTAAAGCCCTTTTTCCTCGAAGACCTTGACCCCGGCGGCCGTCGTCCCGCCCGGAGAGGTCACCATCTTTCTCAGAGCTTCGGGCGACATGCCGGTCTCAAGCAGCTTTGCCGTGCCTATCAATGTCTGTATTGCGAGTTCCGCGGCGTTGTCGTGAGTAAGCCCCATCTTTTCGCCGCTCGTTGTCATCGCCTCGGCAAAAAGGGCAACAAAGGCAGGTCCGCTACCAGAAAGCGCAGTAACCGCATTCATATATTTTTCCGGAAGGGTAAGCACCCTTCCAATGGATGAAAAGATATCCCTTACCGGTGCGATCACGTTCTGAGGAAGGCATGAGCAGAGTGAAAGGACCGACATTCCCTCCTGAACTAGTGCAGGGGTGTTGGGCATCACGCGTACCAGTCGCCCGGTCTGGAGCTTGGACTGCAGGAAAGAGAGGGTAATCCCGGCAGCAATGGATACTACAGTTTTTTCCTGAGTGACAACACCCGTTATCTCATTGAGGACGTCCACCATGTTCTGTGGTTTTACAGCAAGGACAATGATATTGCCCGAGCCCGCTGCCTCGCTGTTGGATTCCGTAGTAAGGACTCCGTACGTCTTGCCAAGATAATCCCTGCGGTCTGCCCTCGGCTCAGACACGATAATGCTTGTCTTGCCGAGAGACGTAATCCCCTTGATAAGGGCCTCCGCCATGTTGCCGCCCCCGATAAATGCTATCATGTATCTCTCCTTTCACCGAAAATAGCTGTCCCTATCCTCACCAGGGTCGCACCCTCCTGGATTGCAACTTCATAGTCATTTGACATACCCATAGAGAGTTCCGGTAGAACAAACCCTTTCTTCTCAAGTTCGTCCCTCAGCTCGCGCAGGCGCTTGAAAAAAGGTCTCGCTGGCTCCGGGTCAGCGAAAAATGGGGGGATAGTCATCAGTCCCTCCAGTTTAAGATTTTCAAGCCGCGTCACCTTTTTCACAAGGAGAGGCAGGTCCTGTTCGGGAATGCCGCTCTTGGTCTCTTCCGTGGAAAGTTTGACCTGTATAAGCACCCTCTGGACTTTGCCGGCCTTTTCAGCCTCTCTGTTCAAATCTGCGGCAAGTTCTTCCGAATCGAGAGAATGGATCAGCTCGAAAAGCCTCACCGCATATTTCGCCTTGTTCCTCTGAAGATGGCCGATCAGGTGCCACTCTATATTAGAATTTGAGATTTCAAATTTCAAATTTGTAATTTTTTCTGTAGCCTCCTGGATCTTGTTCTCCCCGAAGACCCTGAGTCCAATATCTGCGGCCTTCCTTATTTCATCAATGCCTACCGTCTTGGTAACCGCCACCAACCTGACATCTTCAGACCTTCTGCCGACCCGCATCGCGGCATGGCTCATTTTCTTAAACACGGCAGAGGTGTTTTCGAGCAACATAGTCTTCTATACTAGTATCTACCCCTTACTAATTGCAAGACGGCTCCAGATACCCAACTCCTTGATATTCGTGACAATTGGCGGCACTATTCAGCAGGCAAGCCATTATGAAAAGCCGTTGTCTTTCTGATATTATAAATAATGTTCAAAAAGGTCAAAGTGCGATTTTCTCTCAACATGCGCCTTACAATGATCATGCTGTTTCTTAGCTTCATGCTGATAACCATCCTCATGTTGCTTTATTCAGAATCCGAAAGAAAGCTCTTCAAGGAGCTGGAAAAGCAGACCACCGAACTCACTAAAGCGATCCAGATAGGAGTTGAAGAGGTAACAACGGGCAAAGACAAGTCCGATGAGGCCAGGCTGGCCCAGTACCTGAAGAAGCTGAATGCCAAAGGCGTAAAAGAGATATCAATTATAAGCAATGCGAATGAGATTGTGGCCAGTACCAACCCCCAGAGAATTGGCGAACCGATGACTCACAAGAAGAAAGAGCTGATCATAAGGGCTGAACTCGGGGAACCTGTCTCCGAAGAGGGAAAGACCTTCAATGTAATTCTTCCCGTTGTCGCGGGGGACACTCAATACGGATACATTCATCTCCGGATCAACAAGGATGATTTCTCGGACGTGCTCCGGGCGAATGTTATTAGCAGGGTTATTGCAACCCTCTTCGTATTCGGCATAGGGATTATCTTTACGCTGATACTCGCTCGACAATACACGCGGCCTATAGAAAAGGTAGTTAATGCTGCCATGCGTGTTGCGGCAGGGGACCTGAACCAGCAGCTCCGCGTGGAGAGCAACGACGAAATCGGAAAGCTCTCTGAAAGCTTCAACTTCATGGTAACCAAGCTAAGGGCGGCCAGGACACTTGAGGAAAGATTGAGGGAGGCCGAACACCTGTCTGGCCTCGGACAGCTATCGCGCCATATGGCCCACGAGATCCGTAACCCACTAAACTTTATCAGCCTGAGCATCGACCATATTGGCGAAAAATACAGACCCGACGACAGGACGAAGCACGAGAAATTCAGCAGCCTTATCAGCGGTATCAGGCAGGAGATCAACCGCCTCGATAAACTTGTCAACGACTTTCTCGATTACAGCCGGCCCCTGTCGCTGAACCGGCAGATGGTCAATGTAAAGGGACTCCTCGACGACATCATCGACCTCGTCTGGGCAAGGGCGGATGTGGAGGGAATAGAACTGGTGAAGGATTACGACTCTCCCGTCGAACTTTACCTCGATCCGGATCTGTTTAAGACGTGTGTGCTGAATGTGGTTACGAATTCTTTTCATTCAATGGCCTCATCATCAGATGAGAAAATATTGCTCATTAAGACCGCTGTCGACAAGGATCTTTTTGTGCTCACCATTTCCGATAAGGGTGAAGGGGTGCCGCAGGAAAACCTGCCCAAGATATTTGAACCCTTCTTCTCGACCAAGGAGGCTGGCCTGGGCCTGGGACTCCCTCTGACGAGGCGGGTCATCGAGGAGCACGGAGGCAGGGTGGATTTCAAGAGTGAGCCAGGTAAAGGCAGCGAGATGACATTCACCATCCCGCTTAAAAAATATACCGTATTGTAAGGGGAATAGATCGCCATGCCGGTCATAATTGTCATCGACGACGAACAGCGACAGAGAAACATTTTAGAGACCATACTCGAAGACGAAGGGTATGAGGTCCACACTGCGCACTCAGCCGAGAAGGGCCTAGAACTGATCAAGACATTCGCCCCGGACATTGTCCTCACTGACCTGAAGATGGGCGGCATCTCCGGACTGCAACTTCTGGCTGCATTGCCAGATGGATCCGTGAAACCTGCGGTAATCATTATGACAGCATACGGAACCATCTCCTCTGCAGTAGAAGCGATGAAAAAGGGCGCCTTCGACTATCTCACAAAGCCGCTCGAAAAAGATGCAATCGTCATGACGGTGCAGAAAGCCGCCGAGCGGATGCAGCTCATCAGGGAGAATATCACCCTCAGGAACGCCCTTTACGAGAAGTTCAGCATGGACGGCATCATAGGCAGTTCCAGGAGGATGCAGGAGATCATGGATGTCGTCAAAAAGGTGGCGCCTACATCGGTAACGGTCCTCATCTTCGGTGAAAGCGGTACCGGAAAAGAGTTGATCGCCCGGGCGGTCCATTACAACAGCTTGCGGAAAACTGGGCCGTTCACCGCCATTAACTGCGCCGCAATCCCGGACAACCTTATCGAAAGCGAACTCTTCGGCTATGAACCCGGTGCTTTCACCGGGGCGACGCACCGAAAAATCGGCCTTTTCGAAGCCAGTAATAAGGGCACTCTTTTCCTCGATGAGATCGGGGACCTTCCCCTCCTTACCCAGACCAAGCTCCTACGGGTATTACAGGACAAGGAAGTCAGGAGGATAGGAGGACATGACAGCATAAAGATAGATGTCCGGATCCTTGCCGCAACCAACAAGGACCTCGAAAAAGAGGTTTCACGCAGCAAATTCAGGGAGGACCTCTTTTACCGGCTGAAGGTTGTCACTGTCGAACTGCCCTCCCTGAAAGAGCGCAAGGAAGACATACCTCCACTGGTCGATTTCTTCATCAGCAAGTACAACCAGGAATTCGGCAAAAGAGTCAAAGGCGCCAGCGAAGGTGCCCTTAAGGCATTGAATGACTATTATTGGCCGGGCAACATCAGGCAGCTCGAGTCGGTTGTGGAGCGTGCGGTCCTGATGTGCGACAGCGAGTCGATATCACTGGCTGATATCAGGGGCGAACTAAAAATGCCCGGAAGCAGCAGTCCCTTTGACATTGAGATACCGGATGAGGGCATCAATTTCGAGGAAATGGAGAAGATGCTCATCAAAAAGGCCATGGCCAAGACGAATAATGTGGCAGCCAGGGCCGCCAGGCTACTCGGGATGAGCTATAAGACCTTCTGGTACAGGCTCGAAAAATTCGGCCTTAACGATGGTTCCCAGATTGGGGAAAATAATCCTGATTTGCGAACCTAGAAGCGTTTCTCTCACATTACGCAGCAATAGCCTGTCTTTTCTTTCCGGCGTGCAAAATGATACTATAGAATTACAAATAACGGGAGATCTCCAAATCGAGTCAAAAAGGGGGATGTATCGAATGAAGAATATTTTAGCACTTATTGTCGCGCTTATGTTTGCATTTTCATTGACTGCGGCTTTCGCAGCCGATAAGGTCACAGAGACGAAAGCTGCTCCCGCGAAGGAAGCAAAGAAGTCGGCAGCCAAGAAGCATCAGCTGACCGGTGAGGTTAAGGCCGTAGATGCCGCGGCTGCTACTGTGACGATCAAGGGCAAGAAGGAGATGACCTTCTCTGCCGATGAGAAGATGTTGAAAGATGTAAAGGTCGGCGATAAGATCGTCGTAACGTATACCGAGTCGGACGGAAAAGCGACCGCCGCCGGCATCAAGGCTGCTAAGGCCCCGAAGAAAGAAGAAAAAAAGGCTGAACCCGCAGTAAAGCCGGCAGCTCAGGACAGTAAGCCCGCAAAGAAGAAAAAAAGCGTAGAAGGCTGCTAAAAAAGAAGAAGCCTGCTTTCCTCAAAAGCGTGTTCCGCTAAAAGAGCGCCCTTTTTTATTTTTCAGGTCATCCTTCAGCATCGTTTGAATCTTTGACCTTTGAGCTGTCACTGCTATAAAATATTTGGTTATTATTCGTAACCCCCAGATTACTTGGAATATCGAAAATTATTTTACTGCTTTTCGGAGGAGACAGATGATCAAGATCGAACTTGCCGACCGTGTAAAAAACCTTCCACCCTATCTCTTCGCTACCATCGACAAGATGAAGCAGGAGGCCATTTCCAGGGGCGTTGACGTCATAGATCTCAGCATAGGCGATCCTGACATACCGACACCGAAGCATATCGTGGAAGCAATGAAAAAGGCTGTTGAAAAGGCGGAACATCACCGTTATCCTTCATATGAAGGAATGCTTTCATATCGTGAGGCTGTTGCCGGGTGGTATAAGAGAAGGTTCAGCGCCACACTCGATCCGAAAACCGAGGTCCTCTCGCTGATCGGATCCAAAGAGGGTATTGGCCACATACCATTTGCCTTCGTCAACCCTGGCGATGTAGTGCTCGTGCCGTCTCCGGGTTATCCTGTCTATCCGGTCGCAACACTTTTTGCCGGTGGAGAATCGTACCTGATGCCCCTGATTGAGGACAATGCTTTTCTGCCCGATTTCAAGGCCATCCCTGAGTCTGTGCTCAAAAGGGCAAAACTGATGTTCCTGAATTATCCAAACAATCCGACAGCTGCGCTCGCTCCCAAAGAGTTTTACATGGAGGCGATAGAGCTGGCAGCAAAATACGATATCATCCTCTGCCATGACGCAGCATATTCTGAAGTATATTATGACGGCAAAAAACCGCTGAGCTTCCTCGAAATGGAAGGCGCCTGTGAGGTGGGTATTGAGTTCCATTCCCTGTCCAAAACATACAATATGACTGGCTGGAGAATTGGTTTTGCGGTCGGCAACAAGGACGTCCTTGCCGGCCTCGGGAAGATCAAGTCCAACCTCGATTCCGGCATATTCCAGGCTGTGCAGGAGGCCTCAATAGCAGCACTTAGTACCGAAGACTCACTTCTGTCGGGGATAAGGGATACATATCAGGAGCGAAGAGACGTACTGTGCAACGGTCTCAACGAGATAGGAATAAGCGTTAAGAAGCCGAAGGCTACTTTTTACGTATGGACCAAGGTGCCGACCGGCTATACTTCTGCAACCTTTGTTTCGCATCTGCTTGAGAAAACCGGGGTCCTGGGCACGCCGGGAGTCGGGTTCGGTGCACCAGGTGAGGGATATATCCGCTTTGCACTCACTCAAAATGCCGAGAGGATCAGGGAAGCGGTCGGCAGAATCAAAAAAGTTCTCTAGATGGCCATAATATACATTGGCATCGGGTCGAACCTCGGCGACAAAGAAGGTAACTGTAAGACTGCTATCGAAAGATTGTCGGAAAATGGCATCACGGTAAAAAAAACATCGTCGCCCTATCGCACGAAACCCTGGGGTGTTGAAGACCAGCCCGATTTCGTGAATATGGCAGTGAAAGCCGAGACCAACATCAATCCATCGGAACTTTTGCCGATTTTAAAAACTATCGAAAAAGAGATGGGACGGCAGGACGGCGTGCGCTGGGGCCCCCGTCTCATCGATCTCGACCTGCTTTTTTATGATGACCTGGTAATTTCGTGTGATGAACTGGCAATTCCGCATCCGCTCCTGCACAAACGCGAGTTCGTGCTGCTTCCGCTGGCTGAGATTGCGGCTGAATTCGTCCACCCCGTTTTAAAAGCCACGATCAAACAATTGGCGGGGAACTTGGGAAAGGTGAATTTGCAATGAAAAAGATCCTGTCGATCAGCACCAAATCGAGACCCGAACTCATCGATATAACTGAGAAGGTTCGCAGCGCAGTCAGTGCATCAAGTATAAAAGAAGGTCTATGCTGCATATATGTCCCTCATACAACAGCGGGGGTCACGATAAATGAAGGGGCCGATCCCTCGGTCAAGCTGGACATATTGGCGAGTCTTAACAAACTCGTACCCTTTGATGGGGATTATCATCACGGTGAAGGGAATTCTGCGGCACACATAAAGGCGACGCTTGTGGGGACTTCAGCTATTTGTCTGATAGAAGACGGCAAGCCGGCCTTAGGAACCTGGCAAGCGATCTTCTTCTGTGAGTTCGACGGCCCCAGGACCCGCAACATTACCATTAAAATCGTCTGAGACTCGCGTTGATTGTCTTGCGGAGGATTATGTCTTTGTAATCTTCTTCGTCTTCGCCGTCTTCTTTGGGCTTTTCTTGACTGCGCTTTCTTCGAGCTGGATCTTAGCCAAGACTTCCTCCACGGTAGTAATACCAAACCCTACCTTTTCCCATGCATCATCAAACAATAATTTGACGCCTTCATGCCGCGCAACTTCGGTTATCTTTATCTCGGATGCATCTTTGAATAGCACAGTTTTAATCGCTAGGCTAACTGGAAGATACTCGTAAATTGCGGTTCTACCAAGGTAGCCGCTATTGTAACAATGCTGACAACCCTCTCCCTTGTAATGCTTCTTTATCTCAGGCAATCCAAAACTGTCCATAAATACCGCAAGTTCCTCGTCCACAGCCAGCTCGACCTTGCAATGGATACATATCCTTTTTACAAGACGCTGTGCAAGTATAGCGCTAAGTGACGATCCGAGAAGATACGGGGGTATGCCAATATCTAGAAGGCGCGTGATTGTTGCAGCCGTACTGTTGGTATGCAGCGTCGTCAACACCAGATGGCCCGTCATGGATGCCCTCATGGCTATCTCTGCTGTTTCACGGTCGCGAACCTCTCCCACCTTTATAACGTCGGGGTCTTGCCGCAGAACGGACCGGAGGATATTGGCAAAGGTTCTGCCAATGTCATCATGGACCTGTATTTGTGTAATGCCCTCGATCTTGTACTCGACCGGGTCTTCGACTGTAACGATATTCCTGGTCTCCGACTTCATATGATTGAGAGCGGCATATAGAGTCGTTGTCTTTCCGCTCCCCGTCGGTCCTGTTACGACGAGCATCCCCTGCGGACGCCTGAGAATGCCCGAGACCGAATGTCTCATCTCCTCAGGCATGCCGAGTTCCTGGAGAGTTACGACACCAGAACTCTGGTCGAGCAGCCTGATAACAACCTTCTCCCCGTAAATGGACGGAATCGTTGATATCCTGAGATCGATCTCCTTATCATGCAGCGTTACATGGCTGCTACCGTCCTGCGGCAACCGGCGATTGGTAATATCAAGGCTTGAAATTATCTTTATGCGCGATATGACCGATTCGTGGATATTCCTGTCATAGGTGAAGATATTCCTCAAATCCCCGTCGACCCTGAACCTCACCTGCACTATACGCCGCCGGGGCTCAATGTGAATATCGCTGGCCCTCATCTTGATCGCCTCGGCAATCATCATAGCTACAAGCTTCACTATAGGCGGCGCTTTGCTTTTAGAATAAAGGGACTCGATATTCGAATCCGTCTCTTCACTTTTCGGAACCTCGGAGAACTGGATTTCCTTGTCGGCACTTATGTTTGAGCTGTAGAGATCGAGAAGTTCAGGACTGTCCGCACCTTCGACATAGTAGCGTTCTATCGCATCGAGTATGGAGCTTTCGTGGGAGATGAGCGGCGATATTCTGAGCTTGGTATTGAATGCGATATCGTCTATCGCGCGATAATCAAGGGGGTCTGCCATAACCAGGAGGAGCGTCGAGTTCTTCTTCTCGAGTGGGAAGATTACCCTCTGTTTGGCCATCTTCTTGGGAATGATGGTCTTGAGCTCGAGGGATAGTTCGCAGTCTACATTGTCCAGGAACTCGATAATCGGCAGCGAAAATTTCTTTGCCAGCGCTTCGATTATCTGCTCCTTTGTGGCATAGTTGAGGGAAACAAGCGTTTCACCCAGCTTCTTTTTGATGGTCTTCTGGTGGGTGAGCGCTGAAATAAGCTGCTCATTTGTGAGCAACCCCTGCTCCATCAGCAATTCCCCCAGTTTTTTCCTCACTGTAACCATGTTATTAAATATACCATTTTTGTGTGCGGCGGCGCTGATTGTCCTAAAAGAACGAGTAAATGTTAAAATTAGAAAATTGCTTTAGGAGGCTGTTATGTTGAACATGAAGTCGGTGGACACGGTAAGACTGTCCACAAATTCTAAATTTAAATTTAAGTGCCATAAAAATATCGACTGTTTCACCAAGTGCTGCAGCAATATCCAGATCATGCTCACCCCATACGATATCATTCGGCTCAAGAACCGTCTCAAATTATCGTCGGGCGAATTCCTGAATGATCACACCTATGTCGAGATAGAGGAAAAATCGAATTATCCCTTTGTGTTCCTGAAGATGAACGAAGACAAAGACCGCAAATGCTCATTCGTGACTGAAGCCGGATGCTCTATCTATGACGACAGGCCCGCCAATTGCCGATATTATCCTATTGGACAAGCGTCGCTCAAAAAGAAAGACGATACTATAAACGAACTCATCACCGAGGAGTTTTATTTCTTCGTCAAGGAAGATCATTGCCTGGGCTTCAACGAAGACAGGGAATGGACCATAGGCGAATGGCGCGACGACCAGGGCGTGGATATCTACGATGAGATGAACCGGGGCTGGAAAGAAATACTCTTCATAAGAAACCTGCCGGGCAAGGACTTCGACGAAAAACAGCAGAAAACATTTTACATGGCAAGCTACGACGTGGACCGCCTGCGGCGCTTCGTCTTTGAGAGTCCCTTTCTCCAGCACTTCGATGTTGATCCCGCAAAGCTCGAAAAGATCAAGACCGACGAAATCGAACTAATGAAATTCGGCGTAGATTATATAAAATTCGTCATTGGAATGGAAGAGACTCTGAAGCTAAAGAAAAAATAACCTGTAGGGGCACGGCATGCCTGCCCCTACTTATATCTCGCCTTCAACTGTCCGCAAGCTGCCAGTATGTCCCTGCCTTTACTTTTCCTGATTATGACCGTCACCTCGGCCTTGGCCAGAATCTCCTGAAACAGTAACACCGCAATGTCATCAGGCCTCTCGTATTCGCAGTCGCTATAAGGATTGAACGGAATAAGGTTGATCTTCGACTGGATGCCGTGAAGGAGCCTGACGAGTCTTTTCGCATCAGCTGTCGAGTCGTTGATATCTTTCAGCATTACGTATTCGAAGGTGATCTTTCTTGTCTGCTGCAACGGTAATTTGCGGCAAGTGTCGAGCAACGCCTTGATTGGATATGTCTTATTGATCGGCATGATGACGTCTCGCACCGAATCAGTTGTAGCATTGAGCGAGATTGCGAGGTTGACCTTGAGACCCAGCTGGCCAAGCTCTGCAATCCTTGGTACGATCCCGGCTGTCGAAAGAGTAATCCTCCTTGGAGAAATCACCATCACTCCGGTCATCCGTCTGAGTGCTTCGACAACATTATCGAAATTGGCCAGCGGTTCCCCCATCCCCATAAGTACAATGTTGGTAATTCGCCTTGGTAGAATCATCCTGTTCACGCTGATTACCTGGTCGATGATCTCATGAGGGCCGAGGTTTCTCTTTAGGCCTGATTTTCCGGTCAGACAAAAGACGCAACCCATGGCGCAGCCGACCTGTGAAGAGATGCATAGTGTCAGGCGCTCTTCGTCCGGGATCAGCACGCTCTCTATTGTCTCGCCGTCTTCGAGTCCGAACAAGAACTTTTCCGTGCCATCATGCGAGGTCAACCGGTTGAGGAGAGTAAGATTGCTGATATATGCCCTTTCGGCAAGTTCTTCGCGAAGTTTCTTCGACAATTCCGTCATCTCTTCGAGCGATTGGGCATAGCGTTCGTATATCCAGTGTAATATCTGTCTGCTCCTGAAGGACGGAAGTCCGGCATCTTTGATAAAGGATTCTACGTCATCCTTCGAGAGGGACTTGAGGTCGATTTTTTCCATGATTTATTGTATAACAATTTAAGCCAGATGTAATAGTTTCTCGGCAGACCGACCGCATTCGGACTTGACACGTAAAAGCTGTGTCGTCTATAGTTGAATTATGGAACACTTAATCCTTTCTGCCAATCGACTTAGCAACGCCGCGCGCCATCGCACGGCCCTGGCTGGGAGGATTTCGATTTAGTTTTTGCATCGATTAGAAAGTAAAATACTCATTACAAAGGCCACGGGCTCTACACCCGCGGCTTTTTTTATTTGGAGGTGTGAAGTGAATCGAATGCCTGTGCATAAGTACCGACCTTACCCAGCTGTCAATCTGGCCGACAGGAAATGGCCTTCGCGTACAATAACGACTGCCCCCATCTGGTGCAGCGTCGATCTGCGTGACGGCAATCAGGCGCTCGTCGCACCGATGAGTGTCGATGAAAAAAAGGAGATGTTTCGCCTTTTGGTCGATATGGGATTCAAGGAGATCGAGATCGGTTTCCCATCGGCTTCCCAGACTGAATACGACTTCATGCGTCTGCTGATCGAGACCCATCTTATCCCCGATGATGTCACGATCCAAGTCCTTACACAGGCGCGCGAGCACCTAATTAAAAAGACCTTCGAGGCCATTAGAGGTGCCCGCCAAGCCATCGTGCATCTTTACAACTCGACCTCGGAACTCCAGCGAAGAGTTGTCTTCCGGATGGATAAAAAAGAGATCATTGCGTTGGCCGTCAGTGCAACTGCATTGGTAAAGACTGAAGCTGAGAAGATATCAGAGACAGACATCAGGTTCCAGTATTCTCCGGAAAGCTTCACGGGAACAGAGCATGACTTTGCGGTGGAGATATGCGAAGCGGTGATGGACACTTGGAAACCTTCATCCTATAAGAAGATGATATTGAATATTCCCGCTACTGTTGAGATGTCGACTCCCAATGTATACGCCGACCGCGTAGAATTGTTCTGCCGGTCGATCAAAGACCGCGAAAGGGCCATAGTCAGCGTCCATGCCCACAACGACCGCGGCACGGCCGTTGCCTCGACCGAACTGGCGCTTCTGGCTGGTGCGGACCGGGTTGAAGGGACTCTTTTCGGTAACGGCGAGCGAACAGGCAATGTTGATATCGTCACTGTCGCCTTGAATCTATTTTCGCAGGGCATAGATCCAAGGCTCGATTTCAGTAACATAGATCGGATCACTGGGGTGTACGAACGCACTGCCCGGATTCCTGTGCATGTTCGCCATCCCTATGCGGGAGAGCTTGTCTACACTGCCTTTTCGGGCTCTCACCAGGATGCGATCAACAAAGGCATGAAGGCGCTCGCCAGCAAAACGGACTATTGGGAAGTACCCTATCTACCAATCGATCCGGCTGATGTCGGCCGAACATATGAGTCGATAATCCGCATAAACAGCCAGTCCGGAAAGGGCGGCGTTGCCTATTTGATGGAAAGGGAGTACGGCCTGACGCTCCCCGCGGGGATGCATTCGGAATTTGCGCGGATCATACAAGATATCTCCGATAGAACCGGAGTCGAGGTTACAGCATCAATTGTATGGAATGCCTTCGACGCTGAATACCTTCGCGCTGGTGCGCCTTACTCCCTTGCTCATTGCAAGATCGGACAAAACGGCGGCTACGATAATACGTGTTCTGTTGAAATCAGTGCATCAGTAGCTAATAGGGGCAATATCGAAGATATCCGTGGTAAAGGCAACGGCCCTATTGATGCCTTCAGTAACGCACTTAAATCCAAGTTCGGATTGGAGTTTAGACTGCTCTCTTATTACGAACATGCCATCGATAAGGGATCGGACTCAAGGGCAGCGGCATACATCCAGATAGAAAGCGGCGGCAGGCAATACTGGGGTACCGGTATTGATACCAGTATCGACCGGGCATCTTTCAAGGCGATCCTGAGTGCATTGAACAGATCGAATCGGGCGGTTTGACACGAACCGCCTCATCCCCTGAAATTTCATTTGACAATCGACTATAAAAGCGTTATTCTTATTGTTATAAGACTAACGGGTGGTGGCGCCCTCTTCCTGCAGTGGCAGGAGATTCTCGGCGACATCGAGACAAAAACGAGCGAGCGTATGCACCACCTGCTTTAACTTATTTTTGGACTTCCCGCCTTGAAGTGTCGGAAACAGCGGCACATCAGTTATGTTATTGCGTGTCTTAACAGGCAATTTATCCTATGTAGCTAACCTTTGCTTCGACTCCAATTCCGGGTTATTTGTAAACTGTTATAATTTAGATATGTTTCAAAAGACACTCGACATTGTAGGCAGGATCCACAAGGTGCTCATCATGAAAGGGGCAACCATCTCTGTTGCTGAGTCCTGCACCGGCGGCATGTTGAGCCACCTTCTAACTCTGTTACCCGGATCGAGCGCTTTTTTCGTAACAGGCATCGTCGTCTATTCAGGCAAATCAAAGAAAAAAATCCTCGGCATTTCCAGCAAAACGCTTACGAGTTACGGAGTAGTAAGCTCGGAAACAGCGAAGGAAATGGCCGAGAAGGTGCGTGCCTTGACCGGAACCGACTTCTCAATAGCCACGACAGGCAACCTCGGACCGAACGCAATCGAGGGAAAAGAACGGGGCCTTATCTATATTGCGGTCAGCGGAAGCTTCGGCACCGAAGTGCGGGCACTAAGGCTGAGCGGCGACCGGCAAGCGAACAAAGAAGCAGCCTCCCTACAAGCGCTGAAGTTCCTTCTGGAGGCATTAAAGGCAGCATGAAAGACATTCCCTCCAGCATAAAAAAAGAGATTGAAAAGCTAACCGACGACATAAACTATCACAATTACCGTTACTATGTTCTCGACGCCCCGCTAATTGCGGATGAAGAGTACGACAGGCTTTTCCGCAGACTCAGCGACCTTGAAGGAAAATATGAATATGTCCTGCCCGATTCACCGACACGAAGGGTCGGCGCCGCCCCTCTCGATAAATTCGAAAAGATCAGGCACTCCGAAGCTATGCTCTCCCTCGACAACGCCTTTTCATATGAGGAGGTGCGCGAGTTCGATAAAAGAATCCGCAGGCTCCTCGATAATGAACGGGAGATTGAGTATACCGTCGAGCCGAAATACGACGGGCTTGCCATCGAGCTGACTTACCGCGATGGGATCCTTTACAAGGCTTCGACACGCGGCGACGGGTACGAGGGCGAGGACGTTACTCAGAACATCAAGACCATTAACGCAATTCCGCTTCGGATAGAATCCTCCGACAGGGTGCCTGATGAAATAGATATCCGTGGAGAGATCTATATGAACCTGGATGAATTCGACAAGCTGAACCGTTTAAGAGAGGATAAAGGTGAACCCCTTTTCGCAAATCCCCGCAATGCCGCAGCGGGGTCGGTCAGGCAGCTCGATCCTTCGATTACGGCGTCCAGACGGCTTTTTCTGGCGGCTTACGGTGTCGGCGTGGCAAGAGGCATAACCTTCAAGGGCCAGTGGGATTTCATCAATTGGCTCAAGAAGTCGCGTTTTCCCGCCCCTCTTGCCGTCTCGCGCGTAAATGGCATCGAAAAGGTCATCGAGGAAATCAAGAAAATCGAGGAAGTCCGCAAAGACCTTCCCTTCGAAACCGACGGCGCAGTGATTAAGGTCGATGAATTTTCACTTCAGCAGAGGCTTGGCACCAAGACCCGTGAGCCGCGCTGGGCCATGGCCTTCAAATTCAAGGCACATCAGGGCACAACGAGGATAAAGGATATACGGGGGAGCGTCGGCAGAACCGGAGTCATCACCCCGTTTGCAGTCTTCGAGCCAGTCAGGATCGGTGGCGTCACAGTATCACGGTCCACTCTGCACAACTGGGACGAGATAAAACGAAAAGAGATCAAAATCGGCGACACCGTTGTCGTCGAGAGGGCCGGTGATGTCATTCCCCATGTGATCATGGTTATAAAGGAAAAACGCACTGGACACGAAAAAGACTTTCCTATCCCTGATAAGTGTCCGGTCTGCGGATCGGACGTATCGAGAGAAGAGGGAGAGGTTGCTGTCAGGTGCGTATCGCTCTATTGCCCGGCACAGGTGCAAGAGAAGATCGGGCATTTCGCCTCCAGGGGGGGTATGGACATCGAAGGTCTCGGCGAGAAAAATGTCGAACTCCTCTATTCTAGGGGGCTTATCAATAATTTCGAAGACGTATATCGCCTGAAAATAGAAGACCTCCTCAAACTGCCTCGCTTCGCAGAAAAGTCGGCTCAGAACTTGATCGATGCGATAGAGAAAAGCAAGAAGACGACGCTCGCAAAATTTCTATTCGCAATTGGCATCATTCATGTTGGAGAATACGCTGCAAAATTGCTGGCAAAGAACTTCGAAAGACTGGATGACCTGTATCACGTCAAACGGGAACAGATTGGGTGGATCAAACAGATGGGTGAGAAGATATCTTCATCGGTCTCGTCCTTTTTCAGTGACGAAAAGAACCTGGGGACACTTAAAACACTAAAGTCGCTCGGCTTGACGGTGACAAATCCCGATTACGGCGCTGCTTTTAAGAAGCATCTTCCCCTTGAAGGCTTGACCTTCGTAATTACCGGCACCATTCCTAAATCGAGAAAAGAGGTCGAAACATTTATCGAGTCTGAGGGCGGACACGCATCGTCCTCTGTCTCAAGGAGCACCGACTACCTGATAGTAGGCAATGATCCGGGCACAAAGCTCGAAAAAGCTCGATCCCTCGGCATTGCGACGATCTCATACACCGATCTCCTCAAAATGATCGATTCCAGGACAAGACATCCACGCCTCTTTTGATCGGCCATGTTATGAAGAGAATAAACCTGCCCTCTAAAATCAGCCTAAAGCATTTCTTGAGACGTTTTCTCAACACATTGGCATTCGTAAATCTTTCTATCCGGATGAAGTTCTTGTTATTCTCAGCCGGAACGCTCTTCTGGCTGGTGGCCACGTCGGCGGTCGGCTTTTTTATGATTTCCAGCTTGGGGTCGGAAATGGTAAAGCTGGGCAATGTCATCAACCCGGAGCAGAAGGTGCTGAACAGTGTCTCCCGAAAACTTAGAGGTGCCGACATCGAAATCCATAAAATGGTGCTGGCGGTGGATACTCGAGAGATCAATGATGCATATGTAAGGGCAAAAATGAACTTGAAAGATTGTCGCTTATTTCTCGTCACCCTGAAAACCGGGGGGCTAATAATAGATTATTCAAGGACGACCGACGAGACGTACGATGAATACTCGGTTGCGCCACT
>Ga0182010_10000916_pt1 | contig 16309 bp, 17 predicted proteins | sample 611E1MmetaG_FD_120488 | JGI IMG/M metagenome (GOLD analysis project Ga0182010, IMG submission 120488) | Permafrost microbial communities from Stordalen Mire, Sweden - 611E1M metaG | ecosystem: Environmental > Terrestrial > Soil > Wetlands > Permafrost | place: Sweden: Stordalen | collected...
CCCCCGCGACACCACGAGCGCCCACGGCAGGATTTGAACCTGCGACACCTCATTTAGGAAACGAGTGCTCTATCCCCTGAGCTACGTGGGCGGGACTTCCGCGGATGTGTCCGCGGCTTGGACTGTGCATCAGTGGCTGCGGGAATCAGGTTACGCGACCGACGGGTCCTGGCAGACGAACTCGCCCTCAGGAACGATGCCGATGCCGATCTCACCGACATCGGAGAGCCGGGTGTCGACGATGAGGCCGGCCCGGTGGTGACGGGTGGAGGACCCACCCTGCGAGGAGATCCGCTTGCTCGGCCCGCCCGGACCACCCGGGCACCAGGTCGTCGGAGTTGATGACCTCCGCGTCGGGTGCGGCGGCCAGATGCCCGGCGAAGAAGCTCTTCCGGGCCCCGGAGTAGCCCTCGACGGCGACGACCTGACACTGGTCGCTCCCATCCATCCGCCGTGAGGAGGGCCTCTCGGCCAGGGGTGTACGTGGACCAGGCAGCCGGCACGAGACGTGTCCGCCGAGGACCTCTGGGCGTCGGCGCCATCGGCATCCCCGAGCAGGAGGCAGACTTCATCGGCCGACTCGTCAGGTCAGGGGCCACGGCCATCGCCGTCGAGCGCCTCCGCCGGGATCCTCGGCAACAGGTGGAGCCGATGACCGAGCACCTGCTTCCCCTGGTCACGTAGACTCCCAGGGTCCGGCGATGCCCGGACCGCTGCAATCGGGCCATGGAAGGGCGGGCATGTTCGTATGCCCCGGACAACCTGCAGCCAGCGGCGGGGTGGCCCAGCGCGAGACGCCGCCGCAGAGGACCTACGATCGGTCCACACCGCCGATCCATTCCGTTCCACTTCCTCGAGACTCCGGAGACGACAGCATGAGCCAGGACGCCGACTGGTCACCCGACCAGCCATTGGGCACCGAGACCTTCGAGCAGGGCGACGATGCCATCGCCGAGGAGGCCCGGCTCGATCCCGAGGCCCTCGAGATGATCGAGCTCGATCCCTCCCTCGACCCCACGCTGCAGGTGGACGACCGCGAGCTCGAGGAAGCCGGCGCGGAGCTCGACGATCCCGAGGACCTGGTCGTCCTCGACGGTTGCATCGACGATCCGGACGGCCTCGGCGGGCCGACCAATCGCTCCATCGCCCGGAGCAAGGACGACGAAGGCTGGGACCTCGACAATCCGCTCGTGGGCGGTACACCGACCGATCAGAACTCGGATCCCATCGACTGAGGCACTGACGGATTCCCGGGCCGGCCGGTGCGGCCGGACGGCAGGTCCTCAACCAGGTGCGTGCTCCCCGAGGAGGACGCACCGGGTGCCGCTGTAGATGGTGGGCATGCACTTGTTGCAGTGGATGCACAGGCCGTCGTCGGCCACGCCCTTCTCCCACCGTGAGATCAGGTCCGGCTCGCGCAGGAGGGCCCGGGCCATGGCCACGAAGGAGAAGCCCTCGGCCACCGCACCCTCGACCGTGTCCAGGCGATCGACGCCGCCGAGCAGGATCAGGGGCATGCTGAGGGCAGCCAGGAACTGCCGGGCATAGGGCAGGAAGTAGGCCTCTTCGAAGGGGTAGTCCCGCAGGAACCTCGAGCCCACCGCCCGCAGGCCGAACCGGAGGAGTGCGGGCTGGGTTGCCGCGAACTCACGCAGCGGCACCTCGCCCCGGAAGAGGTACATCGGGTTCGAGAGCGAACTGCCCCCGGTCAGCTCGAGGGCGTCGAGTGCGCCGTCCTTCTCGAGCATGCGTGCGAACTCGAGGCTCTCCTCGATCCAGAAACCACCGGGCACACCGTCGGCCATGTTGAGCTTGGCGGTCACCGCCACGTCGTTGCCGACCGCCTCCCGCACCGCAAGGACCACCTGGCGCGGGAATCGGGCCCGGTTGGCCAGGCTCCCTCCCCACTGATCGGTGCGTCGATTGAGCCTCGGGCTGAGGAAGGCGCTGAGGAGGTAGTTGTGACCGAGGTGGACCTCGACGCAGTCGAACCCGGCCTCCACTGCCTTGGCCGCCCCACGACGGTAGTCGTCGGTGATCCGGGCGACGTCGTCGTCGGAGACGGCTCGGGTCACCGTCCCACCGGCGCTCATCCGACGCGACGGCCCGATCGAGGGCGAGCGATTCGATCGAGCGTTGGCCACCGGGCCCGCGTGGCCGATCTGGGCCGACACGGCAGCTCCGTCGGCGTGCACGGCCTCCGTCAGTCGTCGCAGGCCGGGCACGGCCTCGTCCCCGAGCACCACGCAGTGCCGGTCGGTCCGCCCGTCGGGCGAGACGGCCAGGTAGGCGACGGTCGTCATGGCCGCACCTCCGACCGCAACCCGTCGATGGAACGCGATCAGGTCGTCGGTCACCGCTCCCCTGGGAGACCGACCCTCGAAGGTCGCCGCCTTGATGATCCGGTTCTTCAGGGTGATCGGCCCGAGGCGCGCCGACCCGAAGACCTCCGGTCCCGACTCGTCACCCGCGTCCGCCTTCGCCGTCACCCGGCACCTCCCACATTGGTCACCAGGCCATTCTGCCGCCAATGCGCCGGAAGTGCGCCCCGGGTCGAACCCGGGTGCCGCACCTCGCTACGCTCGCCCAGGACATGGCGGCCCCACCGATGATGAGCACCGACGAGTTGCAGCAGTTCCTTGCCGACGCCTTCCCGAGCGCGCTGGTGCCCTACGTCGTCGAGGGGATCGACGGCGCGGGTATCAGGATGCGGCTTCGGGTCGGGGAGGCCGACAGCCGTCCGGGTGGCACGGTGTCCGGTCCGTCCCTCATGGCCCTGGCCGACTCGGCAGCATGGCTGGCCATCGTCGGTCAGATCGGGCCGGTCGCACTGTCGGTGACGACCAGCCTGCACATCGACTTCCTCCGCAAACCGGCCCTGGTCGACGTGGTGGCGATCGGCACCCTGCTCAAGCTGGGCAAGCGACTCGCCGTGGTCGAGGTCGCCATGTACTCGGTCGGCAGCGAGGACGTCGTGGCGAAAGCCCAGGTCACCTACTCGATCCCTCCTCGCTGAGCACTCGTCGGCCGCACGTCCGGTCGACGCTCCCGCTGAGCGTCCATTGCGTGCGCCATGGGTCCGTGCCACCATCGGGAACAGTCGTCAAGGGGGAACAGAACATGCATGACCTCGTGATCCGAGGCGGGACGGTCGTCGACGGCACCGGAGCGCCGGCACGCACCGCCGATGTCGCGGTGGACGACGGGCGCATCAGCGGCGTCGGATCCCTCACCGGTGAGGCGGCTGCCCGCACGGTGGATGCCGACGGCCTCCTGGTCACCCCGGGTTGGGTGGACATCCACACCCACTACGACGGCCAGGCCACCTGGGACGAGGTCCTGGCCCCGAGCAGCTGGCACGGTGTCACCACCGTCGTCACCGGCAACTGCGGCGTCGGCTTCGCCCCGGCCATGCCCGACCGGCACGAGTGGCTCATCGGGCTCATGGAGGGCGTGGAGGACATCCCCGGCACCGCCTTGTCCGAGGGCATCCGGTGGGAGTGGGAGACGTTCCCCGAGTACCTCGACACCCTCGAACGACGGCGGTGGACGATCGACGTCGGCACCCAGATCGCCCACGGGGCGGTGCGCTCCTACGTGATGGGCGACCGGGGGGCCCGCAACGAGGCGGCCACATCGGAGGACATCCGCGGCATGAAACAGGTGGTGAAGGAGGCCATCGCCGCCGGGGCCCTCGGCTTCTCGACCTCGCGCACCCTGGCCCACCGGGCCATCGACGGCGAGCCGGTGCCCGGCACCTATGCCGCCGAGGACGAGCTCTTCGGGATCGGCAGCGCCCTCGGCGAGCTCGGCACGGGGATCTTCGAGCTGGCCCCGGCCGGCACCGCCGGGGAGGACGTCATCGCGCCGAAGAAGGAGGTGGACTGGATGCGGCGGCTGTCCGCTGCCATCCACCGTCCGGTCACCTTCGCCCTCGTCCAGGTGGACGCCGCCCCGCAACTGTGGCGCGAGCTGATGGACGAATCACTGCGCGCCGTGTCCGAGGGCGCCGACCTCTGGCCCCAGGTGGCCGGCCGGGGCTTCGGGCTCCTGTCCGGGCACTTCACCACCTACTGCCTGCTCGACCAGATCCCCGAGTACCAGATCCTGAAGGCGAAGGGGCTCGAGCCCGACGAGCTGATCGCCGCGCTGCGGACACCCGAGGTCCGACGCGCCGTCGAGTCGTGGGTGCCCGACCCGGCGGCGGCCGAGCGCATGCAGCAGGCCTACCACACCACGTTCACCTTGGGCAGCCCGCCCGAGTACGAACCGGGGCCCGAGCGATCGCTGGTGGGCATCGCCGCGGCCACCGGGCGCACTCCCCTCTCGGTGGCGTACGACGCCATGCTCGAGGACGACGGGCGGGGCCTCCTCTACGTCCCCATCCTCAACTACTCCGATGGCGACCTCGACGCGGCACGGGAGATGCTCCTGCACCCCCGTGCCGCGGCCGGCCTGGGCGACGGCGGGGCCCACTGCGGGGTCATCTGCGACGCATCGCAGCCCACCTTCATGCTCACGCACTGGACCCGCGACCGGGTGCGCGGCGAGCGGCTCCCCCTCGAGTGGATGGTGAAGAAGCAGACCCGCGACACGGCCCGCCTCTACGGGCTCGGCGACCGGGGCACGCTCGACGTCGGTGCCGTCGCCGACATCAACCTGATCGACTACGAGCGCCTGCAGTTGGGCAACCCCCGGGTGGTGGCCGACCTGCCGGCGGGTGGCAAGCGCCTGCTCCAGGACGCCACCGGGTACGTCGAGACGATCAAGACCGGCGTGACCACCTTTGCCGACGGCCACGACACCGGTGCGCGCCCGGGGATCCTGCTTCGGGGCGCCCGCTGACCAACGGCAGGTGAACCGGGCCCTGCCTGTCCGCTCGCTCAGGCCCCGCTTGCTGCATCTGCCCCGGGCGGCGCTCCCGAGGCGAGGCCGCCGGGCTGCTCGGCGGCCTCGGCCGCCCACTCGGCCTGCATCTGCTGATAGACCCGGTGCTCCACGATGAAGGCCAGGAAGGGCACGAAGCCTGCCGCCACCACCAAGAGGATCCGGCCCAGGCGCCAATGGGCTCGCCGGGCCAGGTCGGCCGCCGTCACCAGGTACACCAGGTACAGGTACCCGTGTGCAGGGGCAACCACCTCTTCGGCCACCTTCACGTCGACCCCGAGCAGCTGGAAGATCACCACGACCGTCAAGAGGAGCAGCGCGGTCCCCACGACGAAGGCCATCACCCGATAGCGGATCAGCGCTCCGTGCACGTGGTCCTCTCCGTGACGGTGCGGCACCGGTGCGTCCGCCGGGCCGTGGCCGTCTGTCCCGGCCGGCAGCTCACCGGCGTGCCGGGTCGGAATCGGCCGCGTTCAGCTCCGAAAGGTAGCGGTTGTACTCGGCCAGCTCCGCGGCCTCCTCGGGGGTCTGGGAAGCGAAGCGCTCGCCCCGGCCCCCGGCCTCCTCGTCGATGGGCGATGCCGCGGCGATGGCCATGTTCTTGCGGCGACCCCCGGTGAGCGCCCAGCCGGGCTGCTTGTGGTCTGCGGGGGGCGCCCCTTCGGTGGGGGCGGTCCGGGCACCCTGTCGCGGGAGCACGGTACGCTGGTCGTGGATCAGCTGCCACCACATGTAGATCGCATAGAAGCCGAAGAACGGCCACAGGAAGGTGTACGCCCAGCTCAGCGTGTTGCCGCCCAGGGCACGGTCCAGCTGCCACCGGGTGAGCCAGGCGAAGGTTGGTAACAGGACGAGCAGCGTCACGTGCAACCCGATGCAGCGGGGTGTGAGGTATCGACGCACCCGGCCATCGTACCGCCGGGGCCCTCGATCTCCCATTCGGGAGTACCCGCGAGCTGGGCCGATACCGGCGGCGCGCCGTGGGCGTCGGGCGGGCCGTAGGCGGCCGGGGTCGCCACCATGGCCGCGCACCGTCCCCGTCGGTCACCCCCGGGGTGCCTAGTATTTTCCGCAAGCAGCAGACCGGCGACCCGGGCAGGGGCGATCTGCCCGCAACTGCCGATCGAGAACTGCCGATCGAAAGGAAACGCCGTGGACAGTCGCCTCAGGATCGGAATCGCGGAGGCCATCGGGACGATGATCCTGGTCGTCGGAGGCGCGGGCACCGCCATTCTGGCCACCGGCAACTTCTTCCCCAAAGGGTCGGTCGGCATCATCGGCGTGGCGCTCGCCTTCGGCCTCTCGTTGCTGGTCGCCGCGTACGCCATCGGCTCCATCTCGGGCTGCCACGTCAACCCGGCGGTGACCCTCGGCCTGTGGGTCATCGGCAAGACCAAGACGAAGGAGCTGCCCTTCTACATCGTCGGCCAGATCGTCGGCGGGCTCTTCGGGGCGCTGATCATCTACATCATCGCCATGGGCAGCTCGATCAGCTTCAGTGCCAAGGCGTCGGGATTCGCGTCCAACGGCTACGGGATGCACTCGCCTGGCGACTTCAAGCTGGGTGCCGTGATGTTGGCGGAGGTCTTCTTCACCGCTGTGTTCGTCTTCATCATCGCCTCGACCAGCCGGCTGTCCATGCCGGTGGGCCTCACCGGGGTCACCATCGGGCTCACCCTCACGGTCATCCACCTGATCTCCATCCCTATCGACAACACGTCGGTGAACCCGGCCCGCAGCCTGGCCACCGCGGTCTTCCAGGGGAGTTGGGCCCTCAACCAGCTATGGGTGTTCATCGTCTTCCCGGTCGTGGGCGGCATCCTGGGCGGCGCCCTGTGGCGCGCCATCCGGCCGCCATCGGACGAACTGACCGAGGAAGCCTCCGAGGCGGTGGCGCCTGCCCCGTACGGCCGGCGCCCGCAGCCCGAATAGTCCGACCCGGCCCGGGTGCACCCCCCTCCCGGGCCACACTGCACGGCAGTCGCAGGACCGAACTCGACAAGGAGAAGGCGCACTGATGCCAACAGAGCGGTCACACCCCGCCCCTACCGTTGCGACCGTGGACTACGCGACGGAGCATCCCACGCTGTTCGACCCCCACATCGAGGTGAGGGTCAGCAAGCGGCGCAAGAAGACCGCCGGCGCCCACTGGGAGGGCGACCGCATCGTGGTGGTGGTTCCCGCCCACCTGCGCGGCGCCGATCGCGACCGGATGGTCGAGAGCCTGGCCGGCCGGCTGGCGCGACACCGGCCGCACCTGCACGCCTCGGACGCGCACCTCGCAGAGAGGGCCGGCGTGCTCGGCCGGCGCTACCTCGACGGGGTGGAGCCATCGTCGATCCGATGGTCCACCACGCAGAACAAGCGGTGGGGGTCGTGCACCATCGGGACCCGAGAGGTCCGGATCTCGGAACGGCTGCGGGTCGCTCCGACCTGGGTGCTCGACGCGGTGATCGTCCATGAGCTGGCCCACCTCATCGAGCCCAACCATTCGCCGCGCTTCCGCGAGCTGGAGAGCCGCTCCCCCCGGCGACGGGAGGCGGACGTCTTCCTGGAGGGCTACACCCTCGGGTTGCACATGTCGGCGGGCACGCCCGGAGCGGCATCACCCGGTGAGGGATTCGACGACGACGTCATCGACGGTGCGGCGGGCTCCTGAGCGGCTGGTCCGCCCTAAAACTAGAAAGTTGACTTGATTAGTCGTCTTTCACTCTCTACAGTGACCGTATGGCATTCGCCTACCTCGATCCGGCCACGGTTCTCACCGATGATCCGTCCCCCCGTCGTCCCCGGAGGCCGCATGCCGGATCGAGGGTCCCTCGCCCCCCGGAGCCAACCGTGCTCCACGACCAGGCTCCCCGGGCCGGGAGGCAGGTCGATCTCCTGGCCATCGCCGAGGGCTTCGCCGTCTCGGCCGGCGGGATCACCGGCCTGCGCGGCCTCGATGAGCGCGCCTGGATCCTGTTGGCCGCCACCGATCTCTTCGAGGCCTGGGCTATCGGTTGGCCGCCCGGAGGGCGCATCGACCTGCACGACCACGGACCGTCCCACGGCGCGCTGGTGGTGGCCGAGGGCGTGCTGACAGAGGTGGCGGTGGAGGCCGACCGCCGTGGCGCTGCCACCAGGACCACCCGTTACCTACGACCGGGGGACCACCGCCAGTTCGGGTCCCACTACGTTCACGACGTCAACAACGACGGTGAGGTGGATGCCATCAGTGTGCACGTGTACGGGCCCCGCCTGACCACCATGACCTACTACGAGCTGGACCGGGGCGGCCGGCCGGAAGCCGTGCGCACCGAGGAGATCGAGCCGGTCGGGCCCTTCGACACCACCGGCGCCCACGACCCCGCGTGAGTCCCTCCGCCGACGACCTGGTGGCCAGCGCCCGCCGCCGGGTCGGCCGGACCGCGCCAGAGGACCTGGCCGACGTGACCGCTGCGGGCGGGCTGATCATCGACATCCGGCCCGCCGCCCAGCGCGAGGAGGAAGGCCTCCTCCCCGATGCCCTGGTCGTCGAGCGCAATGTGCTCGAGTGGCGCCTCGACCCCAACGGCGCCCACCGACTTCCCGACGTCACGGGAGTCGACCAACCGGTGGTGGTGGCGTGTTCCCAGGGGTACGCGTCGTCACTCGCGGCCGAGTCGCTGCTCGCCCTCGGGTTCCGGAACGTCACCGACCTGATCGGTGGCTACCAGGCATGGTCGGCGTGGGCGAACGCCGGGCAGCCGACGTCGGAGGCGGCTGTTCCCCAGTCGTAGGTGGGGCGATCACCGCGTCAGGAACGTCGCCTTGCCTCAGCCAACGCCGCTTCGATGCCCAGCAGCTGCTTGGTCTGCCACGCCTGATACGTGGAGCTCGCTGGTGCGAGGGTCTCGGTGATCGTGGCATACGGGATGTGCTCCGCCCTGACCTCGGCCAACTGGGCCTGCACATCGGGTGTGACGTTCTGGCTGTTGTAGACGTAGACCTCGATGAGGTGGTTCTTGATCTGATTGTCGATGATCTCCTTGTCGCCTGCCGGGACGTCGGTTCCCTCGCTGATGGCCTTCAGGAACGCGTAGGGGGTGACGAGGTTGAGGCCCAGAGCCGGGGCCAGCATGGCGAAGATCGACTCGGACGCTCCTACGGGGGTGCCGGAGTACTGAGCCTTGATGGCGGCGATGGTGGCGTGGTACCGCTTCAGGGCCACAGTATCGAAGCGGGTCTCCTGCTCGTTGAAGTACGTGCTGTCGGCTGGGTCGAGTGCCTGATAGTCGGACACGGTCCGACGGATGACCTCTTGGACATCGGCCGGGTTGTACCACAGGTGCGGATTGCCGCCGTCGGCCACGCCGACGACGGTGCCGACATTCAGCACCGTCGGATGGGTCTGATCGGCACTGAGGAGCTGGCTCACCCAAGGGTCGTATCCGATTCCGTTCTCGATCACGAACTGAGCCCCGGCGATCTCCCTGGCATCGCCGGCGGTCGGCTCGTAGCTGTGAGGGTCGGTGTTCGGGTTGGTGATGATGCTCACCACCTGGACATGCGTCCCTCCCACCTGGCTGGCGATGCTGCCCCAGAAGTTCTCTGCCGCCACCACTCGGATCACCGTGCCCTCGCTCTTCGTGCCGGCTCCGGAGAGCCGACCACCGGACGTGGGGGTGGCACAGGCAGTCGACAGCACGGCGACCGCGGTGAGGATCAGGCCGGCAAGTCGACCGGTGCGGTTGGGGGAGCGGTCGGCGGTGGATGCGTCGATGGCAACGTTCATCGGTGATCGGCTCCTCGGGTGGTGCGGTCCACTTCCCGTGCGACGGGTGGAGAGCCGTCTGGTGGCGAACTATAAATGAGAATCGTTCTCATCACAAGCCGAGGTCGGGATTGTTCCGGCTGGAGGAGGTGAGAGGAGTGGGTGATCATGTGCTGGGAATCACTCCCAGCACCAGGGCATGGCGGCAACTTCGGACCGGCACGTTCCAGTGTCATCGACGTGTCGTCATGGACGGGGGACGAAGTTCTCACGATGGGCCGGTTCATCTCCCCTCGATCACAAGCGCGCTCCCGGGCCACCTAGCGCCCCTGGTCCCCGGCGGTCGGCAGAGGTGCCCGGTAGCGAGTACAACGGGGGTCGTGGCCTACCTCCTGGCAGTGATTGCCGCCTTTGTCAACGCCCTGACATCGGTTCTCCAGCGGATCGGGGTCGAGTCGGCCCCGGCGTCGACCACCCTGAGGATGAGCCTCATGGCCCATGCCATCCGGCGGGGCATCTGGCTCATCGGCTTCGGCCTCATGCTGGTGGAGTTCGCCCTGCAGGCCACCGCCCTGCGCTTCGGTCAACTCAGCGTGGTCCAGCCCGTGCTCACCACCGAGCTCCTCTTCCTCATGCTCATCCTCGGCGTCTGGTTCCGCTACCGGCTGGGTCCTCAGGAGTGGTTGGGCTCGGCGATCATCGTGGTAGGCCTCGGCGGGTTCTTCCTGGCCGCGGCGCCCGCCGGCGGCAATGCCATCCCCGACACCCGCTCGTGGGTGGTGGCCTCGGTCGTGCTGATCGCCGTCATCACCGGCTTCATCGTCGCCGCCCTGCGCGGCCCGCGATGGTGGCGGGCGGCCGCCTTCGGGGCGGCCACCGCGGTGACCGCCGCGTTCGGGGCCGCACTGACCAAGGCCACCACGACCTACATCTCCGAGGGGTGGGGGCACGTGCTCACCCATGCCCAGCCCTACATGCTCGCCGTGACCGGTCTGGGCACGGTCTTCCTTCTGCAGAATGCCCTGCACGCCGGGCCGATCACCGCGTCGCGCACGACGCTGGTGACCCTCAACCCGCTGGTCAGCATCGTGCTCGGGATCTCCCTCTTCGCCGACCGGCTCCGCGCCGGGCCCCTGTGGGTGACCTTGGAAGTGGCCGCCCTGGCGGTGCTGGTCACCGGAGCGGTGATCCTGGCCCGCTCGCCCCTGGTGGCAGGCACCCGGGCGGAAGGCGAGCCCGGCGAGATGCTGGCCGGCGCCCGCCACCGGGAGATGATGGCGCCCCCCATGGAGGCGATGCCGTAGGCGCACCCAGCGCCCTCGAAGGAAGGATCGCTCGTTCCCGGCGGCTCGGGGCACCGGTGCGGCAACCTGTCCCGGTGGTCGGTGTCGCACGGGATGCCCACTTGTCCCGTGGCAAGGGAGATCAGGCAACGCCAGCTGCGAAACGACAGCGGCAAGATCATGAGGGAGCTGGACCAGGGCAAGACGTTCGTCGTGACCCGGAACGGAGTGCCGGTCGGCGAGCTCACGCCGCTGCGTAGGCACCGTTTCGTGAGCGAAGACGCGGCGATCGCCATGTTCTCGAACGCGCCGAAGATCGACCTTGTACGGCTGCGCGCCGACCTCGATCGTGTGGCATCCCAGGACATCAATCCCCGTGCCTGATCGCGCCCGTCCGCTCCGGGGGACCATCGACACGTCCGTCGTGACCGACCTCGGACGGCTCGAGCCCACCCAGCTTCCTTTCGAGGTTGCCGTCAGCACGATCACCATGGCCGAACTCGCGGCTGGACCGCACGCCGCCGAAGATGCCGTGGAGCGGGCACGCCGAGTGGGCCTCGCGCTCTGGATCTCCTCATCCCCGCAACCGCCTGCTCGACCGGGCTCCCGCTCTACACCCGCAACGAAGAGGACTTCCGGGGCCTCGAAGGCTTGGTCGAGATCGTCGCGGTGTGACTCACCGAGCCCGGGGCCTGCGCCGACGCCTCAGCCGGTCAGCGACCCGGTCCGTCCGCGGGTCATCGATCGCTGTCCCGAGGCCCCGGGCCACGTGCAGGACCGGGCGGCAAGCAGCAGCTCGGCGATGCCGAGGGGGCCATCGCCCAGGTGCTCCCTCATCGACCGGAACAGCGACGCGGTCACCCGGGTGTCGCCCAGGGCACTGTGGTGGTCGTCCCAGCTGAGACCGAAGTGGTCGCAGCAGTCGATCAGGCGGGCCTTGCCCCGCAGTCCCAGGTGGAGCTGAGCCACCCGGAGGGTGTCCACGGTCGCCACGTTGCCGGGGACCAGGGCCTCGCCCCCGGCCCTCCGGCACTCGGACCACAGGAAGGCCAGGTCGAACCGGTCGACGTTGTGGCCCACGATGACCCTGCCCGAGAGCCGGTCGGCCAGGTAAGGGTGGATCTCCGCGAAGCTGGGCGCTCCGACCAGCATCTCCTCGGAGATGCCGTGGACATGGGTCGGCCCCGGGTCTCGCCCCGGGTCGACGAGCGTGCAGAAGGTGTCGACCTCCTCGCCTGCGGGCGAGAGGATCACCACGGCCACCTCGACGATCCGCTCCTGTTCGGGCGAGAAGCCGGTGGTCTCGAGGTCGACGACGGCGAAACCCGGCGGGTGCTCCCCTGCGATCTCCACGGTGCCCACCGTAGATCGTCGGTGCAACACGGTGTCGCACCCTCGACGGACCACGTCGGTTACCGGTGGGACCCTCCGAGCAGCACCGTCGCTGTCGGCTTCGGCTCCCCCGCCGCCCCGGATTGGGGCGTCCCCCCGCTCGGGCGAGGTGACCGCGACTGGGCGCGACCCGCATCCTCCGCACGCTCCGCAGCGCACAGAGGAGGGGGCCGACAGGTCCTAGGCGTTGGCCCCCTGCAGCTCGCGCATCTCCTCGGCCACGTCGGCTTCGTGTTGCTCCTCGTCCTCACGGGCCTTGGCCGGGCTCCAGCGGCCGTGGTTCAAGAAGATGGTCGGGATGAACAGGACCATGCCCGCGACGCAGACCCAGAACCAGTGCTGCCACTGCTTGGGCGACTTGGCCACGCCATTTTGCAGCGCCTGTAGTTGGCTCTGGTGAGCCGCCAGGTAGTTGAGCTGCGTCTCGTAGGGGACGACCAGCGTCTTCAACTGCGCCTGGTACTTGACGACCAGGGCGAAGTTCGCCGCCCCGAGTGCCTTGGTGGCGGCGACGATGTTCGGGATGGACGGGTTGGCAGACAGGGCGGCCACGATCGGCTTGTTGGTCGGCGTGTTGAGGACGCCGAGGAACGCAGCGTGCTCCTGGGCGAAGGCCACCGACGCCGGGTGCTGCACGATGAACGACTGGATCTCGGGCGTGGCGGAGGGCAGGTTGTCGACTACCGGGTTCACCGAGTTGACCACCAGGGGCAGGAAGAGGAACGAGAGCCCCACGGTGAGGCGCAGGATCCACCCCCACAGGGCCAGGCCCGTGCCGACCAGGGCCGGGTTCCGGGCCTCGACCATCTCGGTGTAGGCGGCCATCCACGGTGCATAGGTCAACGAGATGAAGCCGGCCAGGATCACCTCGACGAGGACGATCTTGTTGTGTCCGGTGTGCGGGTTGCCGGCCAGCGACAGGAAGACGATGAGCATGACGACCGCCCCGATGGCGCCGACGAGCATGAAGGGCTTGCGGACCCGGAACTTGTCGGAGAGCACGCCGAAGATGATCAGGAAGATGGCGTCGGACCACCAGAACCAGGCGTTCAACCCGTTGGCCTGGCCGGTGGTCAGGTTGAGGCCGTTCGGGTTCTTGAAGACCGTGGCCCAGTAGATGGTGAAGAAGGCCGATGCCGCGTAGTACACCAGCAGGAAGAGCGAGATGCCGATGGCCGAGCCCACCAGGTCCCACTTGAGGATCTGGCGCCACGGGTGGGTGGTGGCCGCGAACACCTCCTCGTCGGAGAGGCCCAGGGCCCGGGCCTCGATCAGCGCCCGGTCCCGTTGGGACACCATCAACTGGTCGCGGAGCCGGGAGGACAGGTCCTTCATGAAGAGCATGGCGAGGACGAAGACGACCAGGGCGGACACCCCGGAGATGATGAACTGGCTCTTGAATCCGCTGGGGTTGTTGTTGCCGATGAAGTGGTCGAGGGTGTGTGTGGCCACGATGCTGGTGAGCAGGCTGCCGGCCACCGGGCCCACCGTCCAGAACCCCATGGCCGAGGCCCGGCCCAGCTGCGGGCTGAAGTCACGCACCAGCGACGGCGTCGCCACCAGGATGGCGCCTTCGACCAGGCCGAGGACGCAGATGACGATGGCGAACTGCCACTCGGTCTTGCAGAGGGGGACGCCGACGGCCACCAGTAGGCCGACGATGAGCAGACCGTAGATGATCACGTTGGACCGACCGAACTTGTCGGTCTTGCTGGCCGGAAGCGAGGCGAAGGCCCCGATGAGGTTCGAGACGACCACGATGTACACGTAGAAGGCGAAGGACATGTGGTAGTACTGCAGGATGTTGGGGGTCACCCCGGTCTGCGTGAAGTACGTGTAGTAGAGGACGATCGTGGCCAGCACGGCCAGTCCCAGGTAGGCGGTGCGCTTCCCGTTGTCCGGGTACTCGTCGATCTCGTGGACGAACAAGAACCGGAACAGGGCTCCGTGTCCCGATGTCGTCCCGGCGTTCGCGTCCAACGTCTGCGCTGCCATACCGTCTCCCCCTGGATCTCGGTTTACGACTCTCGCCGGTCGCAGCACTGACCGTAGCGCAACCGGAGCACACTTGTGGAGTACTGGGATCCCGGGTCAAGCGGCCCGGTCAACCTCCCGGGCCCGCAGCGCCTCCCGTCGAGCGGGACCCCCGTCGCGAGAGGTGCGCGGTCAGTCGTCGAGCACCGCGACCGCCACCAACTCCTCGAGGTACCGGGTGTCCCACCAGGAGATCTGGAGTTGCTTGGCCCGCCGGAAGTACAGCTGGATGTCGAACTCGACGGTGAACCCGATCCCCCCGAAGATCTGCTGGGCGGTGGCGGTCACGTCCCGGAACGTACGGCACGCGTAGAGCTTGGCCATCGGCGCCAGCCTGGCGACGCTGCGCCCCTCGGACCGCGCCCAGGCGGCCTCGTGGACGAGCACCTCGGCGCCGTCGACGCTGGTGGCCCCGTCGGCCAGGTAGTGGGCGATGGCCTGAAAGGCGCCGAGCGGCTTGTCGAACTGCTGGCGGTCCTTGGCGTACTGCACGGTGATCTCCAACGCGTGACGCGCGCCGCCGACGGCCTGGGCGCCGGCCAGGATGATCCCGTCGTGCATCACCGTGTCCCAGGTGGCCCACCCGCTGCCCGCTACCCCGATGCGGTCCGCCGGGTCGACTCGCACCCGGTCGAAGTCGACCCGGTACTGGGTGTCCGACGCGATGGTCAGATGCTGGGTGAGGGTGACGCCCTCGGCCGACGGGTCGACGAGGAAGAGATCGACATCGGTCGGGGCATCCCCGGTGCGGGCCAGCACCACGAGGCAGACGGCAGAACGGGCGAACGCCACGTGGCGCTTGGTACCCGAGAGCACGAAGCCGTCGCCGTCGGGCACCGCCCGGATCTGCACACCCGTGGGTCCGAAGCCGCTCTCGGGCTCGAGCCACGCCGGAGTGAGGATGGCCTCACCGGTCACGATGCGCGGCAGCCATCGCTGCTTTTGGCCCTCGCTGCCCGACCGGGCCAGCGCTCCACCGCACAGGACGGAACTGACGAAGTGGGGGGACGGTGCCAGGGAGCGACCGAACTCCTCGTAGACGACCACTCCCTCCACGGCGGTCATGCCCGAACCGCCGTACTCCTCGGGCAGTTGCAGGCCGATGAGGTCCAGGTGGCCCAGCTGCTTCCACAGACCGGCCGAGTAGCCGATCGGGTCGTCCTCGAGCTCGCGCACCACGCTCAGCGGGCTGTTGGTGGCGCACACACCACGCACCGTCTCGCGCAGCATCTCTTGTTCGGGGCTGAAACTCAGGTCCAACATGGTCGGCTCTCCTCGTGTGGTGATGCGTCGTTCGGTGATGCGGTGGGCGCCGGGCCGGGGCCGGGGCCGCCGGACGGCGAGGTGGCGGACATCACGGCCGCCACCGATCGCCCGTGCGCTCCCAGGGGTTGTCGTCGTCGGTGACCGGCAGTGCCACCCGCGCCTTGCAGGTGGTCTTGGGGTCGTCGTCGACCGACACCGAGATGTCGACGACCACCCAACCGCATCCGGTCTCGTCGACGCCGGCGTCGGTCACCTCGCCCCGGAACACCATGGTGTCGCCGGGGAAGATCGAACCCAGCATCCGGAAGGTCATCCGCTGGAGGCGGCCGTACGGCCCGGTCCAGTCAGTGACGAACCGCTCGAACCATGCCGCTTGGTTCGGCGTGTTGAGGAAGATGTCGCGGGTGCCGTTGCGGTTGACGGCAAAGTCCTTGTCGTGGTGCATCGGGCGCCAGTCGCGGGCGGCCAGGGCACCGAGCACCACGGTGGTGGCAGTGACCGGATAGGCCAGCTCGAGAAGGCGGTCGCCGACGGAGACGTCGCCGCGCAGGAGCCGGGTGGTGGTGGTCATGATCGACCCCCCGTCGGGCCGGCGGCCCCGGCGGCCCCGGCGCGCCGGTAGCCGAAGCCGGTATAGCTCTCGACGGCCACCAGGTCCCCGCGCTGGTTGTGGTACTCCACGTCGATGACCCAGAAGCGGCCGGTGCCGAGC
>Ga0182010_10000918_pt1 | contig 16287 bp, 14 predicted proteins | sample 611E1MmetaG_FD_120488 | JGI IMG/M metagenome (GOLD analysis project Ga0182010, IMG submission 120488) | Permafrost microbial communities from Stordalen Mire, Sweden - 611E1M metaG | ecosystem: Environmental > Terrestrial > Soil > Wetlands > Permafrost | place: Sweden: Stordalen | collected...
GCCCGTTGGCGGAGCGGTACTCCGGGGTCGACAGGTACTTCATGCCCATGGCCTCCAGGAGCGTGAGCTCGATCTCCATGAACTCGATCGGCACCCGGCGGATGGTGATGGCGGACTCGGTGACCACCGCGGCAGCAAGCAGGCTCATGGCCTCGATCGGGTCCTCTGACGGGTAGAACTCGACGTCGACGTTGATCGTGGGCCGGCCGTGAATGGTCAGCGTTGTAGTGCCGATCCCCTCGATGACTACTCCGAGTTTTTCGAGGAAGAAGCAGACATCCTGGACCATGTAGTTCGGGCTGGCATTACGGATAACGGTGACTCCGTCGTGGCGGGCCGCGGCCATGATGACGTTCTGGGTGACCGTGTCGCCGCGTTCGGTCAGGACTATCGCCGAGGCGGGACTGACCGATTCGACCTCGGCGTCGTAGAAGCCGGTCTTGGCGTTGACGTTGAGGCCAAACGCTCGTAGGGCATTCAGGTGCGGGAGCACTGTGCGGGTCCCGAGATCACACCCGCCCACATAGGGCAGGCGGAATTCGTGGAACTCATGCAGCAGGGGCCCTAGGAACATGATGACTGTGCGGGTGCGCCGCGCCGCCTCAAGGTCCATTCCCGCGAGGTTGAGGCGAGCCGGCGGGGTGATCTCCAGGTCATTGCTGCCAGGCAGCCAACGGACCTTGACGCCGATGCTGGTGAGCACCTCGACGATCCGGTTGACCTCTTCGATGCGGGCGAGGCTACGGAACGTGGTGCGCCCGTGGTTGAGCAGTGAAGCGCACAACAGCGCCACCGCGGCGTTCTTGCTGGTCTTGACGTCGATCGCCCCGTGCAGCTTCGTCCCGCCGACGATGCGCAGGTGTTGGGCGCCCGAGTGACCCAAGGAGACAAACTCGGAATCCAGACTGGTGCCGATGCGAGCCAGCATCTCCAGGCTCAGATTCTGCTTGCCCTGTTCAATGCGCGCTATGGCGCTCTGACTTGTGCCGAGCAGCTCTGCAAGCTCATTTTGGGACAGACCCTGGTGACGTCGGGCGTCCCGAATCAGAGAGCCGATTCGGGCTGGATAGTCGTCACGCATGCCTGCAACCATAGATCAAAGCCGGCAGATCCGCCCAGAGACGCCGGCTCCGGCGCGTCGAGTCTCGCGCTCGGGCCAGCGTGTCCGTGCTTGGTCGACGAGGCTCTGGTCAGGCAGGAACGCTTGCCACCCCAGGCGGCAGGAACCGCTTCCCGTTGACCTTCTCGGCGATACCGCTGCGATCTAGCAGCGGGGTCAGGCCGCCGTTCCAGAACGCGAATCCTGCTCCGGTGATCATCGCGAGGTCGATGTCCATCGGAGCCGCGACAACTCCCTCGTCAAGCATCAGTCGAGCCTCCTGGGCCAGGGCCGACAGCACCTGCTCGCGAACCTGGCCGGAGTCCAGGACGACTGGGTTGGTCGGTGTCGGGATGAGAGCGACGACTTCGGGGTCAAGGACCGGCTTTCCTTCGGGGTAGACGTAGAACCCGGGTTTGCCGGCAGCCACCAGCCGGCGCAGGCCCTCAGAGACCGGGAAACGTTGGGGAAAAGCGCTGTGCAGCGACTCGCTGTTGTGCAGTGCGACCGCCGGACCGACCATGCCCATAAGGACGAAGGGCGGCATGGGGGCCACTCCGGCGAAGGCGCCGTCGGCGACCTCAACCGGGGTTCCCTCGTCCACGATCCGGCCCACTTCGCCCATGAACCGTCCGAGCAGACGGTTGGCGACGAAAGACGGCGAGTCCTTGGCCAGGATCGTCGTCTTCTTCAGGTTCTTACCAGTAGCCACAGCGGTCGCCAGAGTGGCGTCATCGGTGGCTGCACCGCGGATGACCTCGAGCAACGGCATCACGGCCACGGGGTTGAAGAAGTGGAAGCCCACGACCCGCTCGGGGTTCTTCAGATCTGCGGCCATCTCGGTGATCGACAGCGAGGATGTGTTGCTGGCCAGTACACAGTCGGCCGAGACCGTTGCCTCTACCTCGGCAAAGACCTGCTTCTTGACCTTGATCTCCTCGAACACCGCCTCGATGACGAAGTCGGCATCGGCGAAGCCTTCCTTGCTCGTCGACCCGCTGACCAGGGCCTTGAGCCGATTCGCCCGGTCGGGGCTGATCCGCCCCTTGGTGAGCAGCTTGTCGACCTCGGCGTGGACGTAACCAACACCTTTATCCACCCGGGCCTGATCGAGGTCGGTCATCACGATCGGGACCTCGAGTCGCTGGGCGAACAGCATGGCGAGCTGGCTGGCCATCAGGCCGGCGCCGAGGATGCCGACTTTGGTGACAGGGCGTGCCAACGAGCGGTCTGGTGCTCCGGCCGGGCGCCTGGCGCGCTTCTGCACAAGCTCGAAGGCGTAAAGGCTGCTTCGCAGCTCGTCGCCCATCACCAGGTCCGCTACGGCATTGTCCTCGGCGGCGTATGCCTCCTCGCGGGTGGCGGTACGGGCTGCCGAAACCAGATTGAGTGCTCGCAACGGCGCGGGGGCAGCGGCACCTGTCTTGGCATAGACCAGCTTTCTTGCTGCGGTGATGGCACCTTCCCAAACGGTTGCGTCGCGATCGATCTCAGGACGGTCCACCACGGTCCGTCCGCTGATCACCTCGGCCGCCCAGGACAGCGAGTCCTCCAGAAAGGTGGCTGGTTCGAACATGACGTCCGCAATCCCGAGTTCGTAGGCCGAGGGTCCTTTGAGCATGCGGTTGGTGTTGAGCGGGTTCTCGATGATGACCTTCAGAGCGCGCTGGGCGCCAATAAGGTTCGGCAGCATGTAGCAGCCGCCCCAGCCGGGTACCAGACCAAGGAAGCACTCGGGCAGCGCCACGGCGCCGACACCCGCAGAGATGCTTCGGTATGCCGCACTGAGGGCGATCTCGACACCGCCACCCATGGCTGCACCGTTGATGAATGCGAAAGTTGGCACCGGCAACAGCCGGAGCTGTTCGAAGGTCTTGTGCCCCAGTTGGCCGATGGCCAATGCCTGGGTTCGCGTGCTCACCTTGGGGATTCCGGTGAGATCCACGCCCACTGCGAAGATGAACGGCTTGCCGGTCACGCCAACCCCGACGATCTCACCGGCCTGGGCTCGGGCGCGCAAGGTGCTGAGCACCCCGGACAGTCCATAGAGGGAGGCCGGGCCGAAGCTGTTGGGCTTGGTGTGGTCGAAACCGTTGTCCAGCGTGATCAGCACGAATGTGCCGGCATTGTCCGGCAGTGCGATGTCGCGCGCCATTGCAATGGTGATGACTTCGTCCGGGAACAGTGCAGTGAAGTCGGTGCTCATCAGGCCGCAGCTCCCTTGGTCGTGTCGAGTTCCTTGCCGAAGTCGCTGTGGTGAGGGTTCTCCCAGATTACTGCTCCGCCCATGCCGATGCCGATACACATGGCAGTGAGGCCGAAACGCACCTGCGGGTTGTCCTCGAACTGGCGGGCAAGCTGGGTCATCAGGCGGACCCCGGAGCTGGCCAGGGGGTGACCGGTGGCGATCGCGCCGCCGTACTGGTTCACCCGGGGGTCGTCATCGGCGATGCCGAAGTGGTCCAGGAAGGCGAGAACCTGGACCGCGAAGGCCTCGTTGAGCTCCAGGAGGCCGATGTCCGAGATGCTCAGACCGGCCTGTCGCAGGGCCTTCTCGGTCGCGGGCACAGGTCCGATGCCCATGACCTCAGGCTCGACGCCGACGAAGGAGTAGGCAACCAGTCGCATTCGCACGGGAAGCCCGAGCTCCGCAGCTGCGTCGGCCGAGGCCACGATGCAGGCCGTGGCGCCGTCGGTCAGTCCAGCGCTGTTGCCGGCGGTGACCTTGCCGTGGGGGCGGAAGGGTGTCCTCAACCCGGCGAGGTTCTGCACGGTCGTGCCTGGGCGAGGAGGCTCGTCAACTGTCGCCAGGCCGTACCCGAGCTCGGTATCACGGGTGGCGACCGTGACCAGGTCAGGTTGGATCTTGCCGTTGGCGTAGGCCTTCTCTAGCTTGTTCTGGCTGGCGACGGCGTAGGCGTCGCAGCGCTGCTTGGTCAGAGCAGGGAAGCGGTCGTGCAGGTTCTCGGCCGTGGCGCCCATCGACAGGGCCGACGGGTCCACAATCTGCTCGGAGATGATCCGCGGGTTGGGGTCGACTGCCTCACCCATCGGGTGGCGCCCCATATGCTCGACACCTCCGGCGATAGCGATCTCGCAAGAGCCGAAGGCGATGGCTGAGGCGACGTTGGTGACCGCGGTCATGGCACCGGCACACATGCGGTCGATGGAGTACCCCGGAGTGGTGTTAGGCAGGCCCGCGAGCAGCGCCGCCACGCGGCCCAGCGTCAGACCCTGATCGCCGATCTGAGTGGTCGCGGCGATGGCGACCTCCTCCACGCGTTCGGGAGGAAGCTCGGGATGGCGGCGTAACAACTCCCGCATGCAGTTGACGACGAGGTCATCGGCGCGCGTCTGGGCGTACATGCCCTTCTCGCCGGCCTTGCCGAACGGGGTACGAACGCCTTCGACGAACACGACTTCGCGCAGAGTGCGGGGCACGGAGAGCCTTCCCTGGGAGAACAGTCACGGGCTGGAGAGCTGCCGTGAACAGCGATGCTACCCGTGAGTAACTTCGCTGGAAACCCCTACCGCTGTCTGGGCCGCAACCTTTGTCGCGGTCTCGGCGGTCGGCTCGAGCCTTGGGGCAGCAGGACGGTTGATGGCCTCCTCGATGACGGGGGCCGCGATGTCGATCTGCCACCGGCGGGCCCCGAGCTTGAGCAAGGCCTCGTAGATGGCCTCCAGCGTCGGTTCAACCGGGGGAGTCCACAGCGTTCGGCGCAGGAAGTCCGGAGAAAGAAGGTTCTCGACCGGGATGTTGCGAGCTTGGGCGAACTCACCCAAGGCTGCCCTGGCCTGAACCAGTCGGGCGGCCGCAACCGGATCACGGTCTGCCCAGGCTCTTGCCGGTGGTGGACCGTCCGAGTGCACGGTCAGTGCGGGAAGATCGACCTCAGGCAGCTGCCGGGCCCGCTCAATGGCGGCAAGCCACTCTGACTGGTAACGGCGCACCGACCGAGAGATCCTTGCTGCCCCTCCCGGGCTGATCTCGGCATCGTTCTTGGGCGAGCGCAGGGCCAGATCAACCAGCGCGGCGTCCGGCATGATCCGCCCTGGCGCAATGTCGTTATCGATGGCGATGGCGTCTCGGGTCTGCCACAGCTCCCGCACCATGGCGGCGCCACGGCGGTTACGGACCTTGTGTAGCCCCGAGGTGCGACGCCATGGCTCGAGCCTCACTGGGGGACCTGTGAACCTGGTGAGCGCGTCGAACTCCTGCTCGGCCCAGCTCATCTTGTCCTGTTTGGCCAGGTCCTCTGCCATAAGATCTCGGACCTGAACGAGCACCTCGACGTCCAGGGCGGCGTAACGCAACCAGGGCTCCGGCAGGGGTCTGGTCGACCAGTCGACCGCTGAGTGCTCCTTGGCAAGGGTGAGGCCGAGATAGTGCTCGACGACCGCAGCCAGGCCCACGCGTGGCAGGCCCACGAGGCGCCCCCCGAGCTCGGTGTCAAACAGGCGCGTCGGACGCATACCGACCTCGGCAAGACAGGGCAGGTCCTGGGTCGCAGCATGCAGGATCCACTCGACCTCTGAGAGGACATCACCAAGTGCAGACAGGTCGGGGCAGGCAATGGGGTCGATCAGCCAGGTGCCCGAACCTTGGCGGCGGAGCTGGATGAGATAGGCCCGCTGTCCGTAGCGGTAGCCGGAGGCACGCTCCGCGTCGATGGCCACCGGTCCGGTGCCGGCGGCGATGGCCTCGACTGCACGCGCGAGGCCGCGCTCGGTCACGGTCAGGTCCGGAACGCCTTCAGAGGGCATGGTCAGGGCCACCATGATCCGCTCTTCTGCCACGTCGGGGGCTGGCGTTTCTGATGGTTCTGGGGAGTCACTGAATCCGATGCTCACAGGCACAATCTATTAAACCGCGCCACTGGCGGGTTAGCCGGGATGGCGAGCCGGCAAGGTCGAGCGCCGGGTCAGTGGCGTTGCAGTGGAAGTGCAACGACACCATCGGGTAACGGTGGCAGGCCGGCGACGGTGCACAGCAGGTCGGCCCAGGCCTGTAGATGGACACCCATGTCGGAGCCAGTGGGAGTCCAGGAGGCACGGATCTCCATCTCCACGGTGGCGCCGCGCTCAGCCAGACCCGCGAAGGTCTCGGACACGACCCGGGTGACGGTGCCTGCCTCCGACACGCAGGTCGCATCACGGTTCTTGAGTGACTCCATCAGCCACGACCATCCGACTGAGCCGAGCATTGGGTCGTTGGCGAGCTCGGGATCGAATACCGCGCGGGCGAAGGTCACTGCGCGCCACACGCCGTCCCACGGGTCAGGGGCGGACGGATCGTGCAGAAGAACAAAACGCCCAGAGGCGAGCTCGTCGCCCCCGCCGGGAGTGCCTGCGCTGACAACCTCTGCTGAGATAGCCACAGCATGGGGGGCAATCCGGCTGGGGGCGGGCACCTCGGTGAGGCGAACCTCCGGACGTAGCCGAGCCGAGCGCAGGTCACGAAGTGCCTGCGCGAATACGGCTGAGTCATCGCCGGGGACGCTGCGACTGTCCACGAACGAAGCGTATGTCGACCGGTCCCTCGCAGCGCTCGCGGCACGCCGGGATACGGTTCGGCGATGTTGGCTTTGCTCGCTCTGTCCTCCAGCGTGTTCTGGGGGACCTCGGATTTCTTCGCCGGGCTTAAGTCACGGACGATCGCACCACCGGCCGTCGTGGCCGTAACCCAGGGCTTTGCCCTGGTCGCGCTGAGCGCGATCCTGCTAGTGCGTCACACCGGCCTCTCGCCATCCTTTACCGGAAACGGTCCAGTGTGGGCCATTCTGGCCGGGGCGTCGGGGGCGGTGGGGCTGGTCTGCTTCTACACGGCACTGGCCTCCGGAACGATGGGTGTGGTCGCGCCGATCTCATCGTTGGGAGCACTCGTACCGATATTCCTCGGCCTGCTCACCGGTGAGCATCCCAGCGTGAGCGCGTGGATCGGGATGGCGATTGCCGTCATGGGTGCAGCCCTGGCCTCTGGGCCGGAGCTGAGCGGCGCCGTACCAGCGCGCCCCGTGATCTTGGCCGTTGTCGCCGCGGCGTGCTTCGGGACTGCGCTCTACTGCCTGGACCGTGGGGCTCGCTATGCGCTGCTCGAAACGTTGTGGGGGATGCGGGTGACTACTGTCTGCTTGTTCCTTATCGCCGCTCTGGTCGTCCGCACTACCGGCGGCACGCGCGGGCGCGACTTGCCGGCACTGGCGGTTATCGGTCTGGCAGATGTCACTGCGAATGGGCTTTTCGCCTTCGCCTCCTCCCGCGGCATGGTCAGCGTGGCCAGCGTGCTCGCCTCGCTGTACCCGGTCGCCACGCTCTTTTGGGCGCGAGTGATTCTGGCCGAGCGGCTGCGCCACGTCCAGGCCGTCGGCGTCGCGCTGACCTTGTTCGGGGTGGTCGCCATCGCGCTGTGACCCGACGGATGGGGACACGTTCCCCGTGCGAGAATCTGTGGGTGACACCCACCCCGAAGAGCCCGCGCGATAGTGCCCTGGTCCGCGCTGCCCGACGTCAGAGCGTCCCATATACGCCAGTCTGGTTCATGCGCCAGGCGGGCCGGTCGCTGCCGGAGTACCGCAAGGTCCGTGAGGGTGTCGGAATGCTGGACTCCTGCCGCAAGCCGGACCTGGTCGCAGAGATCACCATGCAGCCGGTCCGCCGGCACGGGGTGGACGCGGCGATCTTGTTCAGCGACATCGTGGTGCCGTTGGCTGCCGTCGGTGTCGACCTGGACATCGTCCCGGGAGTGGGACCTGTCGTGGCACAGCCGTTTCGGACCCTTGCCGACCTCGAGCGCCTTCCGGAGTTGACCCTCGAACACCTCCCGTACATCACCGAGGGCGTGCAGTTGGTGCTGCCCGAGCTCGGCGATACGCCACTGATCGGTTTCGCCGGGGCCCCCTTCACGCTCGCGTCCTACCTCATCGAGGGTGGACCGTCCAAGAACCATGAACGAACCAAGGCAATGATGCACGGCGACCCACAACTGTGGCATCAGCTTTGCGCGCGACTGGCACAGATTTCCGGAGCGACCCTTCGAGTCCAAGCGCTGGCCGGGGCATCGGTGGTACAGTTGTTCGACTCGTGGGTGGGCGTGCTGTCCCGCTTGGACTACGAGGCTTTCGTCCAGCCGCACTCGGCAGCGGCCTTGTCGGCCGTGGCAGATCTGGACGTCCCGAAGATTCACTTCGGGACCTGCACCGGTGAGCTGTTGGCCTCGATGGGCGCAGCCGGCGCCGATGTAGTGGGAGTGGATTTCCGTACATCTCTGACCGATGCCCGCGCTCGCATCGGAGACCAGTACGCAGTGCAGGGCAATCTAGACCCGGCTCTGCTGTTTGCACCCTGGCCGGCACTGGAGAAGGTGGTGCGATCGATCGTGGCTGAGGGTGCACAGTCTTCGGGACATATCTTCAACCTCGGTCACGGGGTCCTGCCAGGCACCGACCCCGAGGTACTCACCCGCGTCGTCGAGCTGGTGCATGAGGCTTCTGCCCACTGATGTCTTATGGTTGCGGCGCAACAACGGCCCCGACGCGGGCGCCGCAACTGCCACAAGAGGGGCCCTGGAGGCGTTCTGAGCGGGAGTGTAAGCCGCTGACTCTTTATGCTACGGGTGACCGGACCACGACCGCCACAACCTGCCAGGACAGTGCGGACGGGGGTGCTGAGCACGCTCAGGTGTACTCAGGTGTCCAGCGCATCGCCCGGACGCGGGGGAGTAGGGGCCGGCGAACACACCCTGCATCACAAACCTCCCAGGACCGGCACTGAAGGGGCTGTGCACAAAGGAGCGGTCGCCTTGGTTCCTTGACCAAGGCTTCACTTTGGTTACGCGGCCCAGCTGTGACTGACCCAACTGCAAGCCAGGCCGGGCATCGGTCAAGATAAGGACCTGACATCCTCTCGGCCATGAATGACCAGGATTCCAACTGCTACCCGGAGGCAACATTTTGAGGTTCGCGCTTCACCGGCAGGGCCAGAACCGCCAAGTCTGCACGCGCGGCCGCGCCTTGGGCTGCCGCGGTTCACTTCGAGTTCCACAACTGAAAGGGCACAACGGGTTTGGTTATCGCCTGCCAGAGCTGAACGTGCATCCCTCCACCGACGGCCGGAAGGGTTTCCTCCCGGCCCTGAACGACCGGGTTTACACCCTAGGAGCGAACTGATGACCCCAAAGCCATCCGCCAGCCAGATCCGAGACATCAACGACACGATTCGCTACGCCATGTGGTCAGTGTTCAAGGTCACCAGCGCGTTGCCGCAGGATCGCGAGAAGGTGATAGCCGAGGTTGAGGCACTGTTCGCTGACGTGGCCGGGCAGGGCGTCGTAGTGCGCGGGGTCTATGACGTCGCCGGGCTGAGGGCCGACGCGGACTTCATGATCTGGTGGCATGCCGAGGACATCCGCACGGTGCAGTCGGCGTATCACCAGCTGCGCCGCACCGAGTTCGGCTCCCACCTTGAGTCGGTCTGGTCGGTTGCCGCGCTGCACCGGCCGGCAGAGTTCAACAAGGGACACATCCCGGCGTTCATGGCTGACGAGCACCCCAAGGACTACATCTGCGTCTATCCGTTCGTGCGTTCCTACGAGTGGTATCTCATGGAGGACGAGCAGCGCCGCACTCTTCTGTCCGAGCACGGGCAGATGGCGCGCGGCTACCCGGACGTGCGTGCCAACACCATTGCGTCATTCGCATTGGGGGACTACGAATGGATCCTGGCGTTTGAGGCGGACGACCTGGCCCGCATCGTCGACCTCATGCGCCACCTACGAGGCTCCGAGACGCGGCGCCATGTCCGCGAAGAGAGGCCGTTCTACACCGGCCCACGGGTCGAGGTCGCATCGTTGATCAACTCCCTGCCCTGACAGCCGACCCGCTCTTTAGCACACGTGTTCGAATACTTGATCGCTGAATTCAATAAGGCTCTGACCTGCCAACCGCCACGCACAACAGGGGTGTTGGGCTCGCCGCGGCAGGTGATCCGCTGTGTGTTCTCAACGCAGGGGCAGCGTGAAAATGGTATGAGCCGACGCTTGAACCAGCCCACCGAGAGTTAGCCGATAACCTACATTATGTCAATCTAAGACAATTTCGTGCCCTCACGGCGTGTGAGATCGCTCCCCCGAGGGTCCGGCACCTGGCCGAGCTCGAGGAGTCCAGCCACTGGCCATTGGAGGTGTGCCCAGGTGATTGAACTGAAGAAAGAGATCGAGTTTCTTAGGAAGTTACTCCCAGCCAACGGAAGCGATCCCAATCTGCAGTCAGACACAGTTCGGCGTTCGCCGCGAGGATGACTGCGAGATCACGGGCGGCCCTGACGCAGTTCAGCCTTGATGGGAGGACCATGTGCTGGATTCCTCCTGAAGGGCTGAGGCGGCGGCAACCTGAGTCGGTTGCTGCCACCTCAGCCCTTCAGCGTGTGCTCCCCTATGGGCCGCCCGGGGCGGGTGCACCGCCGGGTACCCCGCCGGGTACCCCACCGGGACTTCCAGTTCCGGGCGGCTGTCCGCCGGGACCGCCCGTACCTCCAACCCGTGGTGCACCACCACCAGGGCCACCGCCGGGGCCGCCAAGACCCCCGGCAACGAGGTTTGGGTATGACCTTGCGCCCAGAGCGATCAGCACGATCAGAAGGACGACGGGCAGCCATCGTGGAAGCTGCACGAGCAGCCATGCAGCGAGCAGGCTGATGAGCCCGAGTGCCGGAAGGTAGAACCTGATCACGTGTATGTCGCTACCGGCTCCCGAAGCCATCCGCACCGTCCAGTCGTAGGCCGCATACAGGCCCCAGATACCCATCCAGCCGGTGGCCAGGACGGCGCCGACGACCGCGTCGCGCCGATACCTTGCTTGTTGCTCAGGTTGGCTCCCCCGTCCTCGGGAACTCATCGCGCGCACGGCCATCCACCCCAGAGCACCTAACGCCAGGAGCAGCATCGGCATGCTGGCAGTCAGGGGCGCCGGCAGATGTTGCAGGTTGGGGATCACCGAGGCGAGACTGAACGTGATCTCACCGGAGGAGTACCCCGTCTTCAAAGGGCTGCCGTATGCCAGCTGGTCGAACACGAGCATCCCGGCGACAAGCGCAGCGACCGATCCGAGCCACCAGCCGACTGCGCGCCGGGGCAGCGCCGCACGGCGAAATACCAGGAGGACCGCAAGCACAGCCACTGCCAGGATGACCACGTTTGTGTACCGGACCAGAACTGCGGCCTCCATGGACACGAACCCGAGCAGGCCAATCACAGTTCGACGCCGCACCGTCACCTCCGTTGCGAGCATCGCCCACAGCAGCGCTCCGGCGCCGGCCGCAATCAGTGAGGCGTCGGTGAAGGTCGGCATCGTGGCCCGCCAGGCAAAGGCCAGTGCAGCTCCCGAGCTGCAGAACAGGACTACCGCCCACGTTCCACCCCAGCGCCCGAGCCAGCGGCGAGCGCCGAAGAACAGGCCTAGGGCGCCCAGCGCCCCGTAGAACAATGGGGCCACCCGAAGTATCCCCAGCATCTGGAACGGGGCGACAAGGAACGGGTAGCCGGGGTTCTTCTCACTGATCCAGGTGCCACTGGCTGTATGTACCCACTGCGAGATGCCCATTCCACCGCCGCTACTGAGCTGTTTGAGCAACTCCTGGTACTGCAGGTTTGTCAGACTCAGCCAGTGTCCCTGGGTCAGCGCAATGATCGACGCACGGTAGGCATAGTCATCCGGCTCGAGCAGTTGGGCAGATCTGAGCAACACCGCTGCGCACAGCGCCGCGAAGGCTGCTGCCGCCACCAGCACCTCGCCCCGACCGATCCGGTGAGGTGGACTCTCATCGACGCGATCGATGGCACCTACCGACCCGCCCTGGCTGGTGCCTGGAAGCTGCGCTGTCATGTCCTGGTGCTGATCGCCCATGTCTTGATCATGGTCATCGTGCCTCTGTGGAGCCTCTGAGAAACCTAAGAAACTCCAACCTCTCGGGCGGGTCGATACGGCCACGCGAAGACAAGAACGCAAACGAGCACAGACCATCCCAGATGGATGACCCCGACCGCCTCCTGATGGGCGAACCACCAGTGCGTCAGGCCAGTGGTCGTTGTCAGCGCGTGGGCGAAGTTTGCGATGAACGGCTGCCAGAACAGGACGACCGTGGTCAGCGTGGTCCACGGGATGGTCCAATCGGTGCCAAGCAGGTCGAAGACCACGGCGGCCAGTGCCGCGCTGCCGATGTAGTAGGCATTGTCCTTCGGGTCCAGGGCCAGTCGCACTGCTACCGAGACGAGCAGCACACCAGGCAGGCCTCTGGTGAGCACTGCCACCGTAGAGGCGGCGGGGGCCAGAAGGAGTTGGGCTGTTCGCCCCCACCGTGGCACTAGCACGCCCCGCACGCCGAGGGTGTACAGCCCCGACGCGGGTGATAGACCGACCGGTGGGCTCAGCGCACCGAGGGTGCGCGGGTTGGCTAGCACGAAGGGTGCCCAGGCCAAGGCTGTTCCGGCGGCCGCCACGGCGCCCGCTCGCAGCCGTCCCCATGGCAGGACCAGCAGTAGTGGCAGAAACCCGATGGCCCAGGGCTTCGCAGCGATGGCCAGGGCCATCGCTGCGCCCGCCAGGACGGGCCGGTCGGCTGACACGCCGCGCAGAGCCACGATCGCGAAGACCATCGCCAGGACGTCATCCAGGTGCCCCCACCGGACCGAGAGAACCGTCCAGGCCGGGATAAGTACCATCGCCGCAATGAAGAGCCGTCGGTTCTTTCTGGCTGGAGCGACCAACGGTGCGAGCGCCACGACGAGCAGTGGGCCGGCCGCGGCCATCGCGATCTGAGCGACCGCCCTGGCGAGGTTGGCGGGCAGTGGGCTGAGCAGGGCGGCCACTATCAACGACAGGGGGCCGGTCTGCAGCCACGGGGCGTCGGCGAAGAGGTTGAGGCCGGAGCCGTGCAGAAGGAGCCTTGCGCCCTCTACGGAGAAGTGCCATGACAGACCGGAACTCGGCCACATGTACCAGGCCCACGACGCGGTCCACATAGCCACGAAGGTCCAGGAGGCCACGACGGGTAGCGACTTACGGTGGACCGCCATGGGTGTCACCCTAATGACCCGGGCCGCAAGTCCTGCCAGAAATGGCGATCTTGGTCGGGAAGCAGTCGCCGCCAGTTCTGAGCGGCATTGCATTCGAAAATGGTCTCCTCGCCGTCCTCCTGGTCCCACTGGCTACCGATCTCGATGAACCCGAGCCCGGCGACCAGACGGCGGGAAGGCAGATTCTGCGGGCTTACCGTCGCACGGAACCGGAGAACGGCAGGGTCGCGCTGTGCCCAGTCGAACACTGCGAGCACGGCTTCTCGCGCGTACCCCAGCCGGCGATAGGGGGCAAACACCTCGTAGCCGATCTCAAGCATTCCGGAGTCGTCAGCGGGACCATGGAACCCGATCCGGCCGACCACGACCTCAGGGTCAGCGCGCAGCACCATCGCCCGCAGAAGCAGGGGCAGCGACTCTGGCCTCACCCCGGCGATGGCGAGTCGGAATCGCAGGGCGCTCGCGATGGCCAGCGGCCAGTTGTCCGGATCCGGTAGCTGACCATCGGCTGGGCGCACTCCCGGTCCCCGCGCTGCAGCGCTTCCATGAGCTCAAGGGTCATTGGCGCCAGATCCAGCCGGCCGGTGCAAACGCGCGTGTTCGTCATAATGGCTTAGCTCTGGTGCCGGCCTGCCCCGATCTGCCCAGCTGAACACTGGCCAGCACCTCTGGACGCATGAGCCGCCCAGAAGGGCCGTTCTCGTAGCGAAATCGGACGAGCTCGGCGGTGTCCATCATCGCGCGTCCCAAGTTGAGCTCACGCCGCTGCGCCACCCAGGTGATCAGTTCATGAGGCTGGGTGATGTCTGCGGCGAAATGGAGAAGGTTGGCATACCAGATCTCCCGTCTGAATCCAGCCTCACGCCATCCGTCGTCCTTGAGCTCGTCCCTGAGTAAGTCCATAAGCCTGGCCGCGTTGCCGTTGACCGGTAGTGCGCGCACCATGACCGAACCGGGGGTCAGTGTCAGCCCGACCAGATCCAGCTCAATCGGCCCGACCCGTCGGGCTGCCCTGCCCAAGGCTTCGGCATATCTGCCAGCCAGCTCATCGGAGCGCTCCACTATTTCGCGATAGCGCTCGAGCACCCGTACGGTGAAGTGCCCCGAGCCGGCGACACCTGTTCGGAAATGTTCGGGGCCGGCATACACCTCGACCTGCGACATCAACTGCTCCAGCTTTTCGGCCATCACACGGGCCGGGCGGAGCACCACGCTCATCGGCCATCGGCCTCCCTCCACTGGCGGGCTCTCACGTTGGTATCGCCCCTGGCCGATCAGCGGCGCCGCCTGGTCAAAGAGCCGGTCAAAAGTCGCCGTGCTTTCGCCCTCTGGGTCACGTTGTCGGTGATCATGTTGCTCAGCTGGGATGCTCATCGCGCAATCACGTCCATCACTTTCCCCACCTGTGCCCCAGTGTCGAAGATTGCCTCCCAGTCTCGGGAGGTGGCCACAACTCCTGTGCGCCTGATCTGGGCGTTGGTGAGCTTCTTCTGGTGGAAGGGGTGCGTCAGCCAGAAGAAGACCTCACGGCCATAGATGTGTGCCTGCTCCCCCGGAACCTCCCAGCCGTTCATCCTTGCCAAGCAGTCGTCGTCGGGACTCTTTTCAGTAAGGTGACATAACGTCGAAGCTCCCCCTTCAGCTGAGCTGTCAGGCGCGCCCCGTATCTGGTCAGCTCACCCATCTGCGCAGGCGCGCGAACGATAGTGCTCATCATGAACCCGCAGATTTCCTCAAACGCCTGCCCGAGGGCGAACTCGAGGTTGGCAGGAGCGGCCGGCTCGACGCAGGGGCCCCTTCCGGATATAACTCTCAACCTCAACCAAACCCATATGGGGTAGTTCTGTTCGCAGGTCAGCCATCGTGGCGGAACGCCCGCCGTCGTTGATCGCTGGCGTAAACGCGACGTATGTGGCCATCAGATCGTGAACATCCCGCGACCCACTTCGCGCACAGCGCCGCTGACCAGGATCGTGCCGCTCTCCCCCACCGCCAGGTCCAGGATCGAGGGGCGCTGAATCGCACTCCCCTGGCGGATGCGGCGTCGAAGGTCTCGCTGCCCGTTCTCCAGCAACCAGCCACCGAGGTTCGCGCAGGCCGATCCGGTGGCCGGATCCTCGATCACCGAGTGGCTCTGGGTGAAGAAGAGCCGGGCCTCGATGGTGTCCGGACCGGTAGGTGCCCAGATGTAGACCATTGACTCACCATCAGGGCGCGTGGCGAACTTGGTCAGAAGCTTCAGATCGGCGGACGCGGCCTGCACGTCGGCGGCCGAGCGCAGCGGCAGGATCAGCTGGATCGTGCCGGCGTCGACCCACAACGGTTCTGCTGCGACGCAGTCCGGGCTCAGTCCGATCATTGCGCTCAGATTCGAGTGCGACACGTCGACCGGGTAGGAGACTGGCGGGTTCGCCTGCAGCGTCCATCTGTTGTCCGTGACCCGCACCGGGATAACCCCAGCGGGCATACGCAGCAGGACCACGTCGGTCGCGCTTGACAGCTCACGTACGACGTATGCCGTGCCCAGGGTGGGGTGCCCGGCGAAGGGCATCTCGTAGCTGGGTGTGAAGATGCGCACGTTGGCGCTCACATCCGGGCCTCCGGGTGTGATGAAAGTCGTCTCCGAGAGATTGACCTGACGGGCCAGATCCTGCATGTTCTGCGTCGATAGGCCGCTCGCGTCCTCGAAGACGCACAAGGGGTTGCCGGAGAACGGATTGTCACCGTCGGTGAAGACGTTCAGGATGCGGTAGTGGAGCAGCACGGCAGGTCAGGGCTCGATTCGCATAGCCACAGCAGTGCCGAGCTCCACTGTGCGGCTTACCGTGCAGAGCCTGTCATGCGAGCGCCGCACGGCCTCTGGCAGGAGCGACCGCGCGTCGTCCCCACCCTGGCCATCGGGGAATCTCAGCCGGAAGGTCACCGAAAGCTCCTCCATCCGGTTCCCGCCCTCGTCGCGCACCTTCTTGCCGTCGACCTCCACCACGAACAGCTCGGGTTCGGCCCGACGGGTCGTGAAGATGTCGACGTCGATCGCCGTGCACCCCCCTATGGCTGCCAGGAGCAGCTCGACAGGCGTGAAGTCGTCGACGTCCCCGGTGCCGAGATCGAGGGTGCC
>Ga0182010_10000921_pt1 | contig 16259 bp, 17 predicted proteins | sample 611E1MmetaG_FD_120488 | JGI IMG/M metagenome (GOLD analysis project Ga0182010, IMG submission 120488) | Permafrost microbial communities from Stordalen Mire, Sweden - 611E1M metaG | ecosystem: Environmental > Terrestrial > Soil > Wetlands > Permafrost | place: Sweden: Stordalen | collected...
ATCCAGATATGGAGCGCAAGATCTTCTGGGTCTCGTTCACCGTGCTTGGGCTGGCTGCCGATTTCGTCCTGCCGATCTGGTGGGCCCTGGGCGCGACCATTCCGATCGGATACGCGTCGTGGTGGGTGGCATACCGCAGCGGCTGGTTCGAGTAAAGCCCGTTCGAGTAAAGCCCGACTTGCGCTTTGCGCGGCCCGCATTATAATTCCACTACCGTATTTCCAATCTCACAGGGGCCATGAAATGAAAATCCAATTGAAGTGCTGTGCCGTGCTGTGCCTCGTCTTCACGCTTGCGCTGGCAAGCGTCGCTCAAACCACCGCAACCCCGGCGCCAATAACGTTAACGGCCGAGGAGCGTGACGCTGCGCTGAAGAGTCTGCAAGCCACCCACGACGCCTTCCTGCAATCCATCGCTGGGTTGTCGGACAAGCAATGGAGATTCAAGCCCGCGCCGGATCGCTGGTCGGTGGCCGAGGTGTCGGAGCACATTGCAGTCGCCGAGTCTGCGATCTTTGGCATGGTTCAGAGCAAGATCATGACATCCCCGGCCACACCCGAGAAGCGCGCTGAGGTTGCGGGAAAGGACGAGATAGTATTGGAGAAGGTCCCAGACCGCAGTCGCAAGGCGCAGGCGCCGGAATTCCTGAAACCAACCAATCGCTGGGCAACGCGCGAAGAACTCACCAAAGCCTTCGAAGACAGCCGCAGAGCGACGATGGACTACATACGCACCACCAACGACGATCTGCGCGATCACTTCTTCGCGCATCCGCTGCTGGGACAGATGGATGCGTATCAGTGGATTCTTCTGATCTCCGCGCACTCCGAGCGCCACACCAAGCAGATAGAAGAAGTGAAGGCGGACCCGAACTTTCCAAAGGAGTGACGACGCAACCTCTAAGAAGATCTCCTAATCTTGTCATCCTGAGCGGAGTGGCTGCTTCGCGAAGCGAAGCAGCCATGAAGTCGAAGGACCCCTACTCAGTCGGCACTTCCAATCCCATGTCAAGGCGTTCTCTCCCTTATTGGCGTGGGTCAGCTTCCCTGCACATGTGGACTGCGCCAGTTCCACTCCGGACACAATGACCGAGGATGTCCACGGAAGAGACTGTCGCTTTTACCGCCCAACCTTTTGGTCGAAAAAGTTGGCCATGATTTGCAGTGCCTCGGTGGTCTCGGGAAAGTCGAAGTGGTACCAGAAAGCGTGCGGCAGCGCCTCAAAGACGACCAGTTGCGCATCGTCACCCGCATGCAGCAAGGCACGATGCAACGTGGCCGTATCGCTCAACAGGATATCGCGGGTGCTGGTGACGAGAAGACTAGGCGGCATGCCGTGCAGGTCGGCGAAGATTGGCGAGAGGACCGGATCCTTACGATCGATCTTGCCCACGTACTGATCGTCAGGTAAATGACTAGGATCGATTGGTTCCATTCGCCCGGGAAGACCATTAAGGGTGAACATTTGCCAGGAGTCGCCGACGCGGCTGAAATCGGCATGGGCGGAAAAAATGCCGAGCGCGGCGGGCAGCGGCATGCCCAGTTGCTTCAGGCGGACGGCAACTTCAGCGGTCAAGATGGCTCCCGCTGACGTGCCGTAAATTCCGATGTTGTGCGGCTTGTAGGTTTTCAGCAACTCTTTGTAGACCGCGACAACATCATCGACAGCCGCCGGAAAAGGATTCTCCGGAGCGAGACGATAGTAGACGGAGACAACCTTGATCTTAGTCAGGTTGGCGATCGGCACACCTTCGATCAACGAGCCGGAGTCGGAATTGAAGCCGCCGCCGTGCAGATTGATGAGCACGCGATTGCCTTCCGCATTGGCGAGCGGCGTGATGATATCGGTGCGAACTCCCGCCATGCTGGTTTCCTCGACCTTCACGGGATAAAGCTTGCGCGCCTCGGCGGAGTCCATCTTGCGCCAGGCATCGGTACGCGTGCGGCGTTCGGCGAGCGACTCGGGCGGCCCCGCTCCCTTTAGCGATTCGAGGTTGAGAGATTCCAACCACTTCCGCGCTTCCGGACTGATGGTCGTCGGCATCGGAATGACGCGCGTGATGTGCGCCGTGCCGTCCGGGTCGAAGGTTGCCGAGTCCTGTGGAGCAGAGTTGGATTGGGCGGCGAGGGTGCAGACGAGTGTCAGCACTATAGCGGCGAGGCACAACCTGCGGACCTTCATGCGGATAGTTGTAACAGAGAGGTCAAGACGCGCGAAAGAGCAATTGCCTTGCCGGTGGAGCGCCGGCGTCCCCGGAATGGGACCCTTCGACTCCGCTCAGGGCAGGCTCGCGAGGCGCCCGTCGCTCCACCATCTGATTCCTACGCCAGCGTGTACTTCCCTGCTTCAATCGTCTTCTGCGCAATCTGCTGGCGCAGCGCAATCGTGTTGAACGGCTCGTGCTTGGACAACCGCCGCACGATCGCCAACTGCGTGCGCAGCATGTCGCCTTCGGCCACGTCGGCAATCACTTTCCTGGCCGCCGCTTCGACTTTCTCCAGCGCCTGCGTCAGATACACACGCGTCATCGCAATCGGTAGCGCAGCCGACGCTTCTCCTTTTTGCTCGACTATCTTCTGCGCGCGCAGCACCGCCGATTCCATGGCGTAAATCTCGATCGTCATATCCGCGATCGCGCCCATCACCTCTTGCTGCTCCTGAATCGCCATCATGTATTTCTGCGTGGCCGATCCGGCGATGAACAGGCCAAGCTTCTTCGCCTGCGCCACCAGTTTCCGCTCTTCCGCCAGCGGCCCTTCGATCTCCTCGCCAGCGGAGGGCCCGCTCAGCACCTCGTCCATCAACTTCTTGATCGCCGGCATCAGCGGCAACTGCCCGCTCATCGCCCGCTTCAGCAGAAATCCCGTGATGATCAGCCGGTTGATCTCGTTCGTGCCCTCGAAAATACGGTTGATGCGCGCATCGCGATACGCCCGTTCCGCCGGATACTCTTCCACAAAGCCATACCCGGCAAAAATCTGCAGCGACTCGTCGACCACGAAATCGACCATCTCCGAGCCCCACACTTTCAGGATCGAGCACTCGACCGCATACTCCTCGATCGCCTTGCGCCGTTCTTTGGCGGCGTCCGGACTCGCCGAGTCGATTTCCGACAGCAGCGCATCCATCATCCCCACCGTGCGATAGACCAGCGATTCGCCGACATAGATCAGCGTCGCCATGTTCGCGATCTTTTCCCGCACCAGTCCGAAATCGCTGATCGTCTTGCCGAACGCCTTGCGCTGCTTGGCATAGGCCACGGCGCTCTCGATTGAAACCCGCGCCCCGCCCACGCACATCGCGCCCAGTTTGAAGCGTCCAACGTTCAGGATGTTGAAGGCGATGACATGCCCCCTGCCAATCTCGCCGAGCAGATTCTCAACCGGCACCTGGCAGTCATTCAGGATGATGGGACAAGTGGATGATCCGCGGATGCCCATCTTGTGCTCTTCGGCGCCGACGGAAAATCCGGGAAAAGTTCTCTCGACCAGAAACGCCGAAAACTTTTCGCCGTCGATTTTCGCGAACACCGTGAACAGATCGGCAAAGCCCGCATTAGTGATCCACATCTTTTCGCCGTTCAGGAGGTAGTGCTTGCCGTCCGGCGAAAGCACGGCACGGGCGCGGCAATTGAGGGCGTCGGACCCGGAAGTCGCTTCCGACAATGCATACGCGCCAACCGTCTCTCCGGAAGCCAGCCGCGGCAGATATTTCTTCTTCTGCTCTTCCGTGCCGAAATAGACGATGGGTAACGTGCCAATGCCGCTGTGCGCGCCCCAAGTGGTGGCAAACCCCGCGTACTTGGCAATGTGGTCGGCGATGATGGCGGCGGTAACTTTGTCCATTTCGAGGCCGCCGTAGGCCTCGGGAATCTCAACCCCGCTGAGGCCGAGGTCGCCAGCTTTTTTCAGCAGATCGCGCGAGACCGCGAAATCCTTGTGTTCGATCTTCTCGGCCTGGGGCAGAATTTCGTTGACGGCAAACTCTTCGGTCGTCTGCCCGATCATCTGGTGCTGCTCGGAGAAATCTTCCGGGGTAAAGACATCGGCAGTCTGCCGCTCTTCCAGCAGAAAGCTGCCGCCGGAAATCTTGGTCTTGGGGATTGCTGTGGTGGCCATGATCAGGGTCCTCTCAGCGCAACGAAAAACGTCAACCACTAAGGGCACAAAGGTTCACGAAGGAAAGCCCCAGGTTCTTCTTCGTGAACCTTCGTGTCCTTGGTGGTTAAAGCCTTCACTTCCATCCAGCACCGTTTACAAATCTCTTGATGCCGTCCTTCAGATGAACAACGTTGAAGTCTATGAGAAGTCCGAGAGATCGTCCACTCAGTTTTAAGTACGAAATAATTTGCGCTTGATGAACCGGCGCAATCGCGTCCACTGACTTCAGTTCGACAATAACCAGATCTTCCACCAAGAGATCGATCCGGTAGCCGATGTCCAGTTTGACGCCATCATAGACCACCGGCAAACCAACTTGTGCATCCGACTTGAGTCCTGCCTTTCTGAGCTCATATTGCAAACAGGCTGTATAAGTGCTCTCCAGGAGCCCAGGCCCAAGTTCAGAATGAACCCGCATTGCCGCCGTAATCACGACGTGGCTAATCTCCTGGACATTGTTTCGACTGATCGTAACCGTAGCCATGGCCTCCGTTATTGCCGTTCCTGAGACCACTCGCTAGGAGGTACGTCACACAGCAATTGTTCAGTTTTCCTTCGTGCACCTTCGTGCCCTTGGTGGTTCAAGCTTCTCTGTTAACCACGAAGGGCACAAAGGTACACGAACGAAGTCCCCTCTAGTTCAGATTTTCGAATATCCCCGCCGCGCCCATGCCTCCGCCGACGCACATCGTGACCATGCCGTAACGTCCCCCGCGGCGTTTCAGTTCGCGAATCACGCTGGCCGTCAACTTAGCTCCCGTACATCCGAGCGGATGCCCCAGCGCGATCGCGCCCCCGTTAGGATTCACGCGCTCAGAATCCATTCCGGCTTCCCGGATCACCGCCAGCGACTGCGCCGCAAACGCCTCGTTCAGCTCGATCACATCAATGTCCGAGAGCTTCAATCCCGCCAGCTTCAGTACCTTCGGGATGGCAAACACCGGCCCGAGGCCCATCTCTTCCGGCTTGTATCCAGCGGTGGCAAACGCAACATACCGCGCCAGCGGAGCAATGCCCAGAGCCTGAGCCCGCTCAGCCGACATCACCACCGCCGCCGCCGCGCCATCCGACATCTGCGAAGAATTCCCCGCCGTGGTCACGCCCTTCACGTGAAACGCAGCCTTCAGCGCGCCCAGAGCCTCAAGAGAAGTATCGGCGCGCGGCCCCTCGTCCACTTTGAAAGAAATTTCCTGTCGTTTCGGATTAGGATTCGGCTTCGATCCATTCGGAGTAGTAAAGCTAACCGGCACCGCAACCGTCTCCTCCTCGAACTTGCCCGCCGCAATCGCCGTCAGCGCCTTCTGATGGCTGCGCAATGAAAACTCGTCGCACTGCGTCCGCGTGATGCCAAAGCGCGCCGCCACCCGCTCCGCCGTCAGCCCCATCGAAAGGTAAGCATCCGGATAATGATCCACCAGCCACGGATTAGGCGAAATCTTATTCCCGCCCATGGGGATCATCGACATCGATTCCGTCCCGCCCGCCACGATGACCTCAGCCCCACCCGACATGATGCGCTCCGCCGCCATGGCAATCGCCTGCAAGCCGGACGAACAGAACCGATTGATCGTCACCGCCGACACCTCCACCGGCAGCCCCGCGCGCAGCGAAGCAATGCGAGCCACGTTCATCCCCTGCTCCGCCTCAGGCATGGCGCAGCCCAGGATGACGTCTTCAATTTCTTTGGGATCAAGCTGCGGCACCCGATCGAGCGCTCCCTTGATAGCAACGGCAGCCAGCTCATCAGGACGCGTAGCTCGAAGCGTTCCCTTGAAAGCGCGCCCCACCGGAGTGCGGACGGAAGATACTAGAACGACTTCTCGCATGGGAAACTCCGTGGCTATTGTAGCGCGGAGCGCGGATGGATTTGCGAAGCACCCACATACTCGGCTGTGAGCTGAAAAGCAAAGGCCGGCCCTCTGCCATCATCTTCTACGAAGTGTCATCCTGAGCGGAGTTATCGGTCGCGAAGCGAGCGACAACGCAGTCGAAGAGCCTGCCCTGAGCGAAGCCGAAGGGACCCCTACACCTCGCACACCTGCAGGAATATAGAAAGGCATTCTCACGAAACTACGGGTGCCCCATTCATTCGCGTTCTTTGCGAATGAGTGGGCAACCGTACCTCTCCCATCTCCAGTTGTCGACCCGGACGACTTTCGACTTCCATCGACGTGAATCCCACTCATCACACAGAACGTAATGAGTGGGGTACGCGGCAAAAAGAGGAAAAAAGGAAAAATGGCTCGAAAGTGTGCACTTGGCTTACCTCCCACAAAGCTAAGCTAAGGCTTGACTATCGCTGGCGCAACTGCCACGCTCTGTCTAGCGCAAACCGTAACCGTGGAAGCCCTAGCAAATCCCGTGATGCTTACCTGGGCTCGGGAGTCGGCGAGCCTGACCCAAGATGCAGTTGCGAAGAAGGTCGGTGTCAAGATAGATCGCATCCGCGCCTGGGAAGCTGGCCAAGAACGCCCCTCGGTCGCCCAGCTCCGCAATTTTGCAGCGGCTACAAAGAGACCGTTGGCCGTTTTTTATCTCTCGGAACCTCCCCAAACGTTCGATGCTCTTCACGACTTCCGCGCTGTGACTGGCAGCGACGGGTCACCTCCTATGACGCCCGAACTCGCGTTCGAGATCAGGAAAGCATACGACCGCAGAGAATGGGCGCTTGAACTCATAGGCGATCTGCAGCTTACTCCTCCGTCTTTCGATGTCCGGGTTCGCCTAAACGATGATCCGGAAGCGGCCGCCAGTAATATTCGCGATGCCCTCGGTGTTCGAACTGAGATGCAAAACCAGTGGCGTGTCGATAGTGAGGCTTTTCGTGAGTGGCGCACTCTTCTCGAGCGCATAGGCGTTCTGACGTTCCAAGCTACTGGTCTGGAAGTCGAAGAGGCGCGCGGATTTTCCATTTCTCTAAAACCACTGCCGGCCGTCGTCGTCAATATCAAGGACGCGTATCGGGGACGCATCTTCACATTGCTCCACGAGACCACCCACATCGCCCTAAATGAGGGCGGAATATGCGACCTCGACGACAATCAGCGGCGAAATGCGAGTGCTCAAATCGAAACCTTCTGCAACCGGGTTGCAGGAGCCGTTCTGTTTCCCAGAAAAGACCTTTTGGCTACGAACGAGTTTCGCAGTCACCACTCGGCGGATATGACTTGGTCTGATGCAGAAATCCAGTCGCTATCGCGAAGATTTGGAGGCAGCAGAGAAGCATTACTCGTTCGATTACTCTCGCTAGGCTGCACCAATGAGAAGTTCTATTACAAGAAGCGCGACGACTACAGAATCGAATATGCCAAATGGAAAAACCAGCGGAAAGAAGGTTTTGCGCCACCCCACGTTGTCTCTTTGTCCAGCGCCGGGCCTCTCTTTACTACTCTGGTCATAGAAAACTTCAACCGCGAGCACATCACGGCTAGTGACGTATCGGATTATCTGAGGGTCAGGGTTAAACATCTGCCAGAAATCCAGCGCGACTATGCGCGACCGGAACTGGTGGGCCAAGGAGAGTAGTGGCCTATAGCATCGATTCGAGCGGCGTTCTCGATGTGTTTCGCTACTATCCGCCCGACGTGTTTCCTTCCATCTGGATGCAGATGGATGCCGCAGCATTGGGCGGCACTATTCTTGCAGTCGATGAAGTCTTTAGGGAACTCGAGAAGAAGGATGACGTCGCCTTCCAATGGCTGAAAGCTCGCCGCGGGATGGTTGTGGCGCTCGACACAGAGATTCAGCAAAGAGTCGCCGCAATACTTTCCGTTCATCCGAGGCTGATTGACACTAGGCGGAACAGATCCTCCGGCGACCCCTTTGTCATTGCACTTGCCCAAGCGCGAGGCGGCAGCGTTGTAACAGGAGAGAAGCCCTCCGGTGTAATCGCAAAACCGAATATTCCCGATGTGTGTGCTGTGCTCAAGATTCCCTGTATGAACGTGCTCACCATGTTCCGAAACGAAGGGTGGAGGGCTTGAATGCCCTCTCGATGTCCTTTCGCGGTGAGGATCTACGCCCTCATCCCCTCCCCTTCTTCAACTCCCGCGTCCACCCCAGCCTCCGCGCCGTCTTCCCTCCCGCCTCGGCCTCGGGAACCATCTGATACAGGACCGAGAGACTGGGCCCGCCAGAATGTCGTCGGGATCCCTCGCCCTTTTCATCACAAACAGCCAGTGAGCACGGTGCCCCAGGTTCGCGCCCGTGTTTTGGGCGCTAACCTAGGTTCACTCCGGGAGCTGACGGTTTCATCACAATCGACTAGCGCCGGGTGCGCAACTACCAGATAGTCTGCACCAACTTGGCTTGGCGAATGCGCTCGTCCGCCGTGACCAGCGGCGCGCCTTCCACCATGGCGGTGGCCGCGATCAGCCGGTCGGCCGGGTCCTTCGGAAAGCTGGACGGTAATTCGACGGCAAAGGCGGCTATCTCCGGGGTGATCGGCTGAACCATAACCCGTGACGCGGTTTCCCTAACGAACGACTCCACACTGCCCACAACTTGAATGCGGCCATTCTCCGCCAGCCATGCCAGTTCCCACAAGGTAATCGCGGCGATGGCCACACCGGTTTTCTCTCGCGCACCTTTCTCGCGCCCGTCTTTCTCCCGCTCATGGCGAATCGCCTCGCGGGCCTTCTTCGACAGCCGCTTCGGATCGCTGGCCATCCAGATCAGAACATGAGTGTCCAGAAAAATCACTCGCACTCCCAATCTCTTAGCGGAGTGGCTGGTTGCACGATATCGCCGACGATCTTCACCTTGCCCACCATATAGCCAAAAATGTCATCCGCCGGTCTTTCCGCCGGAACCAGTTTGGCTACAGGCCTACCGTGTTTGGTGATCAAAACCGGTTCCCCGCTTTGCAGAACCTGGTCCATAATCGCCAGGCATTGCGCCTTGAATGTGCCGGCTGCCATTTCCTTCATCGCGCTGCCTCCGTGTCCAACAATATAGTCATATTATCATGACCATGCCGAAAACGACGAACCCAGACTCCTGCACCCTTTCACCACGGATCATCCCGGTCCGGAATAAATGATTCCGAAATAAATTGACTTAAAACCAATCGCGCGCGACAATAAAGTCCGATTGGGGCAGTTTGGAGGTCCGTCCACCGAGACGGCCCTCGAAGCTGCCCCAAACCTGTTTTGAGCGCTCTTTGAGCACGTAAGTCATTGATTTTTAAATATTTTACCCGCAAGTCCTTTAAATCCAAAGATTTTGCGGGAATTTCCCCCTAACCCCATGATTCCACAAGGTGGGGGGGAGGGGGGGTACCCGATACTAACTGGTTAACACCCAGAAAAAACGGATCAATGAGCCAACAACTCGATCAGACCTCGGAGGTTCTCACAGGCTAACCAGCACCGCCCTTTTTCAGTTGCTGCTTCCATCCCAGCACTCGCGCCTTGTTCCCTTCGGCCTCGGCCTCTGGAACCATTCCTTTTTTCTGATACAGGATCGAGAGGCTGGTGTGCGCCAGAATGTCGTCGGGATCGATTTCCGAGATTCGTTGGGCAACAACGATCGCTTCGTCAAGCCGGTTGAGATCCTGCAGCGCCCGGCTCAGCCCATGCAGCGCGTCGGTGAACTTCGGATCGGCCGCCACTGCCTTCCGGTACTCCTCGACCGCCTGCTCGTGGTGGCCTTCGAGAACCAGATCGAGCGCGGCGTAGTAGTGGCCTTCAGCCAGTTGGCGGGCGGTGGCGGAGCTGGCCGGATCGTCGGACATAAGAATGGACTTAGGTGATTCTAGCAAGCGAGGCGGTCAGACCAGCCGCAGTTGACACACGACACTTAATCTTTTGGAGAAGTGGGAGCTAAGGTGTCCGCTTAAGGGTGAGACTCAGCGGCGCCACGCCTTGCTTCCAAGTGCCGGTGATCTGGGAATGCTCCTGGTCCATGGTGCCGTCATAAAAAGCGGGAATGCTGCTGCATTCGAAGTGCAGTGTGCGCGCCTTGTAAGTTATGGCAGTAATCTGAATGCCCGAGGTGTCCTGGTCAGGGTAGTCGATCGTGCCACTGAGACTTCCGTCCTGCGCGGCGGAAATGTGCACCACGATGCGCTTCTTCGGCTGGGCGCCGGGATCGAGCGTTCCCTCCCAATTTCCGACGATCCCGGATCTATCCTGGGCCGGAGTGAAAGCGGACGCAATTCCCATTACCAGCATCAGCGCGAGGAAAAAACGGAACGATGATGCGCGGCGCTTTTTCATGGTCGATCTCCTGACTGCCTCGTTTCTACGAACTTAATTTCCGGCTAAAGCTCGACCGCGATCATGGCCGGAACTACCAGGTAGTGTACGACGATTCGACGATTAGCGATGAAATCGCAGATTAGGGGGCTGACGGCTCCGGCTTCCAGCGCAGCACCGGCTTGCGCGCCGCCGCAGTCTCATCCAGACGCGAAATGCGCGTGTTGTGCGGAGCGTCGAGCACGTACTGCGGATCTTCCTCCACTTCTTCCGCGATCGACTTCATGGCCTCGATGAAAAGATCCAGTTCTTCTTTCGGCTCGCTCTCGGTCGGCTCAATCATCAGCGCGCCCGCGACGATCAGCGGGAACGCCGTCGTGTAAGGATGGAATCCGTAGTCGATCAGGCGCTTGGCGAGGTCCATGGTCTTGACGCCCTTCTTCGACTGCAGTTTGTCGCTGAAGACGACTTCATGCATGGAAGGCGTCGAGTACGGCAAGTCGTAAACGCCTTCCAGTCCCTTGCGGATGTAATTCGCGTTGAGCACCGCGTCTTCCGTAGTCTGCCGCAGGCCGTCCGGACCGTTGGCGAAGATGTAGGCCAGCGCGCGGATGAACATGCCGAAGTTTCCATAGAACGCGCGCACTCGTCCCACCGACTGTGGACGGTTGTATTCGAAGCCCAGCGTGCCATCCGGCTTGGTGATGGCGACCGGCGTCGGCAGGAACGGCTCAAGAATCTTCTTCACCGCGACCGGGCCCGATCCCGGACCGCCTCCGCCATGCGGCGTGGAAAAAGTCTTGTGCAGGTTCAGGTGCATGACATCAGCGCCAAAATCTCCCGGACGGGCTTTCGCGACCAGCGCGTTCATGTTGGCGCCGTCCATGTAGAGCAGGCCGCCCTTGGCGTGCATGAGTTCGGCGATCTTGTGAATCTCCTGCTCGAAAACGCCCAGCGTATTTGGATTCGTGACCATCAGCGCCGCGACGTCTTCATTCATCTGCGCAGCCAGCGCCGCCACGTCCACCATGCCACGGTCGTTCGATTTCAGATTTTCGACCGCGTAACCGACCGTGGCCGCAGTCGCTGGATTGGTTCCGTGCGCCGAGTCTGGGATCAGAATCTTCTTGCGCGCGTTGCCTTGCGATTCGTGATAGGCGCGCACCATGAGCATTCCGGTCAGTTCGCCGTGTGCGCCCGCGGCCGGTTGCAGCGTGATGGCGTCCATGCCGGTGATTTCGAGCAGGCAATCGCTCAGCGTCTTCATGATGCGCAGCGCGCCCTGAGAAATTTTCTCCGGCTGATAGGGATGCCCGTTGGCGAGGCCTTCGACGCGCGCGACAAACTCATTGACCCGCGGGTTGTACTTCATGGTGCAGGAGCCCAGCGGATACATTCCGAGATCGATGGCGTAATTCCAGGTCGAGAGGCGGGTGAAATGGCGAATGATTTCGATCTCGCTCACCTCGGGCATATTGCCGAGATCTTTGCGCTCCTGCTTGACCAGCAGTTTCGCCGTGTCCACATCAGGAACGTCGAGCGGCGGCAACTTCCAGGCCGCTTTACCAGGAGACGACTTCTCGAAAATCAATCCTTCGTTCTGGCTGATGTGACGCGTCGCTTTGCGAGTCATGTGCTTCGTCGTCATCTCACCACCTCTTCCGGTTCGGCATCTTTGCTAAGAACCGAGTGTTCGCTCTCGGCGACGAGGCCGACCGCCGTATCGATCATGGATCGCGTGGTCAATTCCGTGCAGCACCACAGTGCCACGTGGCCAAGCTCGGGATAGAACTTCTTCAGCGGCAGACCGCCAACGATTTTGTGTCCCAGCAGCCGCGAGTTGATGGCGTAAGGATCTTCGCTGGTCTCGACCACGAACTCGTTGAATCGTGGCGCACCCTGGAAGAGCACTTTGGCATGTTTACTGAACTGGCCGGCAGCGTACGCCGCCTTCGCCAGGTTCTGCTTCGCCAGTTCCCTGAGTCCCACTTTGCCATACACGGTCATGAAGATGTTCACCATCAACGCGACCAGCGCTTGGTTGGTACAAATATTTGAGGTCGCTTTCTCGCGCCGGATATGCTGCTCGCGCGTTGCCAGCGTCAGCACGAAGCCGCGCTTGCCGTTCTTATCGACGGTCTGGCCGGCGAGGCGGCCGGGCATTTGTCTTACGAATTTCTCCTTCGTAGCCAGCACGCCGCAGTAAGGGCCGCCGAACCCGAGCGGCACTCCGAACGACTGCGCCTCCATAGCCACGATATCGGCCGCGCGCGGCGGCTCGACAATTCCTAGCGATACTGCTTCGGCGATCGACACGATCAGCAGCGCTCCGCGTTTGTGCGCGATCTCGGCAATCGCTTCGATGTCTTCAATCGTGCCGAAGAAATTTGGCGACTGAATCAGGACGCACGCCGTATCGTCGCCCACTGCCGTTTCGAGTTCCTTCAGATCAACTTGTCCCGAATCCGTGGACGAGACCATGCGCAGCGGAATCGCCTGGTGGGTCGCGTAGGTGTCGAGCACTTCCCGATACTCGGGATGCAGACTCCGCGCGATCACGCCCGAATGCCTCCCGGTGATGCGGACCGCCATCATCACTGCCTCGGCCGCGCCGGTCGAGCCGTCGTACATCGAAGCATTCGCCAGGTCCATGCCGGTGAGTTCGGAGATCATGGTCTGGAACTCGAAGATGGCTTGCAGTGTGCCCTGCGCAAACTCTGCCTGGTAGGGCGTGTAGGAGGTCAGAAATTCTCCGCGTTGCACCAGCGCATCGATGACCACCGGGCGGTAATGGGAGTAAGCTCCGGCTCCGAGAAAGCTGGTGTAACCTTCGCCGTTTTCCTTGGCCCGCTGCTTGAACCAGTCCACGATTTCCGATTCCGCCATTTGCCGCGGGATGGCGAGATCGCGGGTCAGGCGAAACTCGGCTGGAATCGGCGAGAACAGTTCGTCCACGGAGCGGATGCCAATCGCCTGCAGCATGGCAGCGCGATCCGCGGGAGATTTAGGCAGATATCTCATAGGAACTTTCTTTGGATGTGGGATGCGACTGTTTCGATTGTGGCACGGGGCAATTGCAAAGGTCAGAGGTGAGATTGCAGAAGTAAAGGCCTTCGCTTCCAGCTATATTAATGGAAACCGAGGGGTTCACTTCTGCAATCTGACCTCTAAAGTCTGCCCTGTTTTTCAGTGTCCCGCCTCTTCGCTCACGAACTTCTCATAGTCCGCCGCCGAAAGCAGCGCATTCAGTTCCGCCGGATCCTTCACTTTGACCTTCACAATCCAGGATGCGTGCGCATCTTTGTTGACCTGCTCCGGTGCTGTAGCCAGACTTTCATTCACGCCCGTCAGGGTCCCCGAAACCGGAGCGAACAAATCGGACACGGCCTTCACCGACTCTACCGTGCCGAAGGGCTTGCCCGCGACGATCTCCGCGCCCACCTTGGGCAGATCAACGAACACGATGTCACCGAGCGACTCCTGGGCGTGATTTGTGATACCGATGGTGCCGTCGGCAGTGATCCACTCATGTTCTTTCGTATATTTGCGGTCGGTGGGGTAGGTCATTTGTCGCTTCGCTCCTGGCCGTTCGCTGTTCGTCGTTCGCCCGTTGGGCCCACCCTAAACGTCGCAAAAGGCGCGACGTTTAGGATGGGGCACCCACGTAGTTAAGGTTTTTTCGGACGCTTATAAAACGGCGTCGGTACTACTTGCGCTTTCACGCCTCGTCCGCGGATTTCGACTTTCACCGTGGTTCCGACCGCAGCTTGCGCGGGCGGAACATAGGCCAACGCAATATTTTTCTTTAAGAACGGCGCTGGCGAACCGCTGGTGACGTAGCCAATTTCGCGGCCGCCTTCGTCTAGAACCTTGTAGCCATCGCGGGCGATGCCGCGGTCCACCATCTCAAGCCCAACCAGGGTTTTTTTCAGGCCGCCGGCTTTCGCTGTCTCCAGTGCGGCTCGCCCGATAAAATCCGGTTTGTCCATCTTGCAGAAACGATCCAGCCCGGCTTCCCACACATTGATCGTGTCCGAAATTTCATGCCCGTAGAGCGGCAGCTTGCCTTCGAGGCGAAGCGTGTTGCGCGCACCGAGGCCGCAAGGGACTGCGCCAAACTTTTTCCCCGCCGCCAGAATCTCGTACCAGACACGCGCGCTCGTCTCTTCGTCCGATGGAATGTAAATCTCGAACCCGTCTTCGGCGGTATAGCCCGTCCGCCCTATCAGGACATCTTTCAGGCCGCATACCGTCCCGCGTGTGACCCAGTAGAACTTCACGGCGCTCAGGTCGGCGTCGGTCAGCTGCTGCAGCACGTCCACACCCTTTGGTCCCTGGATCGCAATCTGCGTGAAATCGTCAGAGAGATGCTCGACCTTGCAATCAAACTGGCGCGTGTTGTCGCGCACCCAGTTGAAGTCCTTCTCGCGCGTACCGGCATTGATGACGAGCAGGTACTCGTCCTCGCCCAAGCGGTGAACGATGACGTCGTCTACGAACGTCCCTTGCGGATAGAGCAACGCCGAATACTGCGCCTGCCCAATCGCCAGCCGCGAGGCGTCGTTCATCGAGATGTGCTGAACGGCGGCCAGAGCTTCGCGCCCGGCCAGCCGGATGTCCCCCATGTGGCTGACGTCAAAAATGCCGACGCCGGTGCGCACCGCGATGTGCTCGGCCGCGATGCCGCACCCGATCGACGCAGGATATTCCACCGGCATGTCCCAGCCGTTAAACTCCACCATCTTCGCGCCCATCTGGCGATGGACGGCGTTCAACGCAGTCTTGCGGACCGGCTTACTCACAACGGGAATCGCTTCGGCTACAGACAAGAAAAACCTCGATCGGACTTCTCTCCGACAGTGGCTGGGCCGCCGGAACTTGGAACTGACTACGTTAACATCCGGACGGGAAAGGCGGCAAATTGGTCAGGTCTCGGGTCTCAGGCCCAGGTCTCAGGAAGAGCAGAACCTGCGCATGCCAAGCTGGCATTGTCCGATTGGGTTTTTGTCATACCTGAGACCTGACACCTGAGACCTGTCTTCCGGTGACTTCCGTTACGTTCCTTCCCTGCGTCTGCCGAACTAAACTTCAACTATGTCGTCTAAACCAGGCGTAAGCCGCGTCGTCTGCGCCCAATGTGAGCGGCCTGAAGAGGGTTGCGGGTGCGAAAAATTCTGTGTGTACTGCCAGTCGCAACTCGACGTGCGCCTTTGCACCGACGGCCTCATGTACTGCGAAGCCTGCCGTTCCGCCTGCGACTACAAACCGGCGAACGGAGACAGCTCTCGGGCCTGAAGCCCGCTTAGTCTGTGGCTCTCCGAGGTGCGGCTGAAGAGGCTGCGGTTTCAGGTTTCGCTTTTCGTCCTTCGCTTTTGGCCTTGCGCTCTTAAGCTTTTAGCTCTTCACTTTTCGCTTTACTCTCCAGAATGAGCTCAGCCCAAACCAGGTAAACGAAACCGTGAAGCATACCGCGAGCAGCAAGCGCCCAGGTCCGGCGGCATGGCCAGACTGATACTTCCCGTACTCGCGCATGCCAGCCATCGCCCCGATTCCGGCCAGCGCCAAAAACGTGAACCCGGTGACTTCCAGCCAGAGCTGGTGCAGCACCAGCCCGAAAGAACGCGCGGTCGCGCGCATCCCTGCCAGCAGAGCCCGTCCCGTTCGGCTGTGCTCCACCATGTTGGCGGCAACGCGGAGAATCAGCTTGGTTTTTCTCAGCGCTTGGCCGTCGGTGATCCGTCGGTCGATCATCTGTCGATTTTAGCAGCGGCCGGGCGTACAATGACGCTGGGAGACCTCACAATCGACTGTGATGTTCCCCGTCAGCGACGTCCGATGCGAGGGGGACTCGTGGATCAGCAACTGAAGCAGCTCATGAAAGAACTCGGAGAAGCGATCAACG
>Ga0182010_10000922_pt1 | contig 16254 bp, 12 predicted proteins | sample 611E1MmetaG_FD_120488 | JGI IMG/M metagenome (GOLD analysis project Ga0182010, IMG submission 120488) | Permafrost microbial communities from Stordalen Mire, Sweden - 611E1M metaG | ecosystem: Environmental > Terrestrial > Soil > Wetlands > Permafrost | place: Sweden: Stordalen | collected...
ACCCTGGTCGACACAGGGCTCGACACCCAGACCGGGGGCCGGCTCAAGCGGATCGCCTCCTACGTGGCCGATGGCGACTTCTGCTGCACGTATGGGGACGGACTGGCCGACGTCGACATCACCGCCCTAATCGAGTTCCACCGCACCCGGGGTCGCCTGGCCACCGTGACCGCCGTGCAGCCGCCCGGCCGGTTCGGTGCCCTGGAGATCGAGGATGACCAGGTCACCGCCTTCCTGGAGAAGCCCACGGGGGACGGCAACTGGATCAACGGGGGCTTCTTCGTGCTGTCGCCCAAGGTGCTCGAGACCATCGCCGGGGACGAGACGCTCTTTGAGCAGGGCCCGTTGGGCGAATTGGCCGATTCCGGCCAGCTGTCGGTGTTCCGCCATCGTGGCTTCTGGCAACCGGTCGACACCTTGCGGGAGCTACACCACCTCGTGGAGCTGTGGGAAAGCGGCAACGCCCCCTGGAGGGTCGTATGACCCGTCAGCCGACGCTCATGCGCCCATGAACCGGGCAGTGTCCTCGATCTGCTGCACCAGATCCTTCAGTTTCAACCCGTAGTCCCGGGCCAAGTTGTGCATCATGGTGCCGTCGCCAACGTATCGGTCCGGGTTGGTCGGGTCGATGGGAGGCCGTTCGATCGGAATATCCGGACGGCCCAGCGTGCGTGCAACGATCTCGGCCAGCTCACCCACCTCGACCTCCCGTTCCCCTGCCGTGTCGAACGGACCGTCGGGAACCGGCCCGTCGCCGAGCAGGATGGCGAAGCACAGGTCGACCAAGTCAGCCACGTGGACATAGGAGCGAAAGACCGGCCTTGCTGCTGAAAGCCGGATGGGACCACCACGGAGAACGTCCTCGATGACCGAACCGAGCACATAGCGGTCGGGCTTGTTGAGGAACGGGCCGGCCAGATTGAACAACCGGGGGATCACCAATCGGATGTTCGCCAGATCGGCGGACTCGCGTGCCAGGTTCATGAAGAGCCGCTCGTCCCTCGCTTTGAGCACACCGTAGGGATTGGCTTCCAAGTCGTCACCCAGGTACACCGCACCGGACGAAAGTGCGACTATGCCTTTCGGCGATCGCGCGACAAGATGGTTCGCCACCACAGTCGTAATCTCTTTATTGCGACTGACGTAGTCCGCGGCACCGAACTGCGGGACGAATTCTCGGGTAGTGAAGGCGTAGTGCGCCAACAGATGAGGACCGACCTTCCTCCCCGGAAGTTCCTCGAGAGGACGCGCCTGCAGCTCTGTCCCGCTTCGCAGAGTGAGGTCACGCGCTGTCGACGAATAGGCGTGGACTTTGGAAGGGAGCGTGGGGCCGAATGTCGAATCCAGCATCTCCAGAGTTGCTTGGCCCAGCCAACCGCTCGCTCCAGTGATCACGACCTCCAACCCGGACTCCACAAGTAGATCCCTGGTTGCCGGTGACAAACACATCCGCGTCATACGCACTCCAACTCAACGGATTCAAATGACAAGGGCACAGTGCGAGATTGCGGGAGCGGCGATACAGCAAACCGGCACGCCAAACCACACATCGGTGACCGTATCGTCAATCTCGACCGTAGACAGTGTGATACGTCCACCGTGTCAGGCACCCAGCGCGACATCCGTCGGAGTCCTCTCGTCCACCCCGTCAGATACCAAGGACCCCTGGAACGAATCGAACACGGCGATGCCGAATGTGCAGGTTAGGAACAAAGGGCTCAGGAACGCGGTAAGTGGAGTCTCGAATCCGTGCACTCCAACTAGCTCAAGAGCACTCGGCACCGTGGTCACGACCAGTGTCAACAGGACACTCGCTCTCAGTACCGCCGTCCTCCGATGAGCCATCTGAGGATCAGCAACCTTGAACAGCTCCCCCTTTGCGAACCATACGCAACCCAATACAGACCAGATTGTTGAGTAGGAATAGCTCAGCGGCACGACGACCTGCACCGATGCCAGCGCTAGCGGTCCCCAGCACCACTGGGGCACCCGCCTTCTTGCAATGATCAACCACACACCCAGGAGATAGAGCGCACTGAATGCCCACAGGATCTTCGAGTCAGGCTGCTTCAACCCTGAGCTGACTCCCGCTCCGGCGACGAGGCCCACCGCCTTCGGGACCAACGAATAGATGTTCCACGAGAGCAACTCCGTGCCATTGTGGAGATTCAGAGATGTAAGCGCAGGCATCAACCTCTTCAAGTTCTCGAACAATCCGCCAGGAAAGAACAAGAGCGCACTGAAGTTCAGCACAATTGCGGTCGCGCCTACGAGGATCGCAAACCTGTACCGTCGTAGCCCAAGTGGAACTATGAGCAAGGCCGCTGGGTAACCCTTGAATGCGATAGCCAGCGCCAACATGGCCCCGCACAACCACCATCGCTGCAGTTTCCAGGCAAGGCAACAGAAGGCGATGAGTGAGAACGTAATGCCAATGTCATTCCCCCTGTCGAGTGTGGCGATAGACCCGAGTGACAAGATCCCCAACACGCTCAAGAACACGATTCGCTGCGAAGTACGCCACGGTCTGAGTAGAAACCACAAGGGAGTCAGCATTCCCCCAACTGTTAACGCGAAGTAGACCAGCGCTGACCTTGTAATACTGACCAAGCTGAATACATAGAAACTCAATGCAGACAGCGGACTCTGATCGTCATGAATATAGGAGCCGATGTAGGGGCTCCGTCCGGTCCCCAATAGGTGCCCATACGCATACTCAATTTGAAAGTCGCCGAAGTAGTGCACTCCTAGAATCGCCCGTCTAGCCTGACCTCCAGGGAGATAAGGGGGGTCGGATCCCGCAAATGAGATAACCGAGTTGGGCGATGCTCTGAAATAGAAGGCCCGAAACCAGAGGTACAGGATTGAGATGGCCAATAACGCACTCGCAACAGCGAGCAGCCTTTCGGCCCATGCGGTGTTCTCGCCATCGGACAGAACATCTGAACCCATCATCGGCAGGGACCCGATGTGCCAACGCATCGCTTCACCGGGCTGCGGTAGAAACCATCCCGTTGCTCTCTACTCACTACCAACAGCCACCCTTGGTCGAGCCTCTTCCCCATACAGCCTCACTTCTTCCACCTGCACTCTGCGCTCGTGGATGCCATCGCCGATCACGAAGAATGCCAACGCAACCAGGAGTGGGAACGTCACGAATACACTTGAGTCGAGCATCCCGCTCACGTAGAAATACGCCTTCGGCATGAGAATGACGCCAAAGAGAACTGCAATGACGGTGCTCCTGCTACTGGCCACGCCGTGCTTGACGAAGAGGGCCAACGGTATGAACAAGAAGATGAGCTCATAGTAGAATGATGGATTCGTTACGGTGAGAAACAGTATCGTGATCAAGGTTGTTGATCGCCACGCTGAAGTCTCTCTCCAGCGGAGATAGCACGCCAGAATGGCGGACATGAGTATCTCGAGCGGTAGTACGAAGCCTGAGATCTCCGACTGGACGTGCAGCCCACCATTGGTGCCGCCAAGCGCGACCCCAATGGCCTGCGCCCACCCGAAGAACGAGGAGTTGAAATCCGCTGCTCCCGGACCCGCCGCCGAAGACGATGTGACCGATCGCAGCGTGTGAAACCAGGCACTGAAATTTGAACCGATTCCACCCCTCAGCAAAGCCAGCGACAGAAGAGTCAATGCTGCAGCGAAGGCCAGCCCTGCATATATGAATCGTATCCTCCCCTTACGTATGAAGCGTAGAAGGAAGATGCCTGGATAGATCTTCATGGCAGCGGCGGCACCAATCCATGCTGAAGCAGACAGATTTCGATTTCTCTCTAGCTCAGCAATTCCCAATGCGGCGAAGGCGAAAATCAGGAGGTCAACATTCGCCCGATCGATCCCGAAGGTCACTGGGAGGGAGCAGAGAGCGACCAGGACGATCGCCACTCGCACAACGGGACTGAAGCCATGGGTGAAGGAGCGGTAGAACCACCAGACCAAGAATCCCATCAGCGCCGCTAGGAACGTATAGACGCCAACGTATTCGTTGACGAATGCCAGTGGAGCGATCGCTATGTAGCCGAACGGTGGGTAGCCACCCAGGAATGGCCCGTACGGATTCAGACTCTTCGCGATCTCGGCGATTTGGAAGAAGTCACTGAATCGTGGATAGCTCCAAAAGAGCCATGTATTCCTTTGGAAGTGATCGACCGAGTCGAATTGGAGATGCAGTTGGTCGAACAGAAAGTTGGTGACGGTGCCTGCGCCGAGTACCCCGAAGGCGACTTTGACGAGGTAGCGGTCCACTCGCTCGCGGGGCATCAATCGGGAGAGGAGGCGCCGGCAGAGCAGCAACAAGGATACAAAGATGCAGGTGATCCCTACAATCTGGGCCACTCGGGTCCAAAGAAGCGTGAGTGCTGTCGGGGATCTCCAAAGAGTCACCACCATCGACGCGTTGCGCACACTTGCATTGTGCGCGGTGGTGACACGGAATTGGCTCGGAGCGGATGAGAAGATGGGACGGTCCCACGTAAACGCCGAAACCAACTTCCCGTCGACCGTCGTCGTAGTCGAGCGGTTCCTGATGATGCTCACCTTCACCGCGACCCAGTGATTCGACGGGATCGGGAAGCTGTAGACCACCGGACCCCAGAGATTCGTGAAGGGAGTGACGTTCGATTGCTGCATTTGCGAAGCCCCGAGTACCTGGATGGTCGTGCCGCCAGAGGCGCCAGCGGTGGTGATCAGGATCGTTTGGGGATAGTCGTTTACTGGCAAATTCGGTGTCCGGTAAGAGAACGAGAGCCCGACATCCAATGCTTCCGCGTTCGTGAACAGCGTGGGTTCGTCCGCCAGAGCGTAGTTGGTCACGGAATTGCGGACGATTGGCAAATGGCGCACGACGAATTTGCCTGACTGATCGAGAGGAACGTTGTTCTGTGGAGTTGCGACAATCAAGAGTCCAACCCCGAGAATCAGAAGCCCACATCCGACCGGGACTCCCCATTGCACTACATGATCCACAGCTTGTTTGTACGCTGCTCTGAGACTTCGTCGGTCGCTTCTTCGGTGACTTCTTCGGGTCCTCTTCACTCCGGCACCACTCACGGCCAGGCCGCAGATGGCGGAAACGACGGCCGCAAATGCGGCGATTCCACCCAACAGATACAGCAGTCTTTGGCTGGAAGTCTTCACAGTGGTATTTAAGATCTCCGCACGCACTGTGAACTGCCGGATTGTGCCCGAGAACCGCTGCATTCCATTCTGTGCACCAGCTAGGACGAGCGTACCGGGAAGTGGAGCAAGAATCCCAAACTGACTCGTGTATTGGAACTGCAACTGATGATCGAGCCATCCTGTTATCAAGGTCCCGCGCTGAATCGCAATCTGAACGTTGTAGTTCTCTCCACTCTCAACGTGGTTTACGATATTCATTGAAACGTGGTCATTATTTGTCGTCGTAAGCTCAAGAAGGGCGTAGTAATCTCCCACACCTGACCTGTGGAGTAGACATTTGATTCGGCTCCTTGAGTTGCCCAACAGGAAGAGAGTCTCTCCGTCGTTGAGCTGCGTCGCCTTGAATTGAAAACTGATATCCAGCGAATCTCTTCTCGTCCCCGCACTTGTCGTCCCCGGAACTACCCTCCCAACTGCTACTGGCGTATAGGCAGATCGGCCGCTTGACAATGGCCCCAGGACTGTCCGGTCACTGACTGCGCTGTGCGGTGAGAACAGGGTGGGTGCGAGGACAAAGGCGGCGATGGAACAAGCTGCCAGAATGACGGCGAGGGTGAGGGCCCATCCGCTGCCCGAGAGCGTGCGAGTTGCTGGCTGACGTAACGTTGCCGGTGGCACCTGTTCTCGGCTGGTCACACTTCGGCCAGTACTCGGTGCAGTGCTGCCTCCAGCAACGGCACCGATGCGGGTTCAAGCGGGAAGTCGACGAATCGGATCTGGCCGATGGATTCGGGGACGATCAGTTTGAGATTGCCGCCTTCGACCTTCTTGTCCCGAAACAGCACATCGAGGATCTGGTCGAGCGATACCTCGGCGAGAACGGACCGCTCTCGATCGGGAATGAGCGGACCACCGGCTCGGAGCAGTCGCTCCCGCTCGCCGTCTGGGAGCATGCCTCGCTGGTTGCTGATGTCGGCTTCCACCAGAACCCCGACCGCCACGGCCGTCCCGTGGGGAATCGCATGCCCGGTGATGGCCTCCAGCGCATGTCCGATGGTGTGTCCGAAGTTCATCGACCGACGGAGGTCGAGCTCGAACTCGTCGACTTCGACGACCGCCCGTTTCACCGACAGGGCCATTCGGATCAACTGATCGAGGACGAGGCGGTCACCGGCGATGGCTGCGGGCGTCAGACGCTCGAAGGCGTCCAGAAAGGACGGCCCTCCGATGACGCTTAGCCGGAACACCTCGCCGAGTCCGGACAGTAGGTCCTCGGAGGGTAAGGAGGCGAGGAAGCCCGTGTGGATCACGATGTGCCGGGGTGCCGAGAACACGCCTATCAGGTTCTTGGCGCCCTGGAAGTTGAGTCCGCTCTTCGCCCCGATACAGCTGTCGGCCTGCGCCAACATGGTGGTGGGCACCAACGCCCAGGGAACCCCACGTTTGTAGACGCACGCGGCAAACGCCCCGACATCCTGAACGATGCCACCCCCGATGACCATCAAAAGGGAGCTGCGGCTCGTCCGTTGGGCATCCATGAACTCGACCACCGACAAGGCACCGTCGACGCTCTTGAACTCCTCGGTGGCCTTCACCAGCATCGAGGGCGCTGCGGCGAGCGCCGGGGCGTCGGCAAGGTGGACCTCGTACGCTCTTCGGTCGGCAAGAACGATGGGGTGGGTCGCCGCCTTGACCATGTCGTCGATCGTCGTGGCCAGGGGCCGGGCCGAGGCGAACTCGACTTCGTACGGGCGTGGCGTCGATCTGATCGCCATGACGTCGCCACCATCCACGTCGAGTGGGGCATCGAACTCTGTCTCTTGAATGCGGAACACCGGCATCCGTTCAGCCCCGCCCGCCATCGATGGAGAAGCCACCGTCAACCACCACATCTTGACCAGTGACGTACCGATTGGCCGAAGATCCGAGGAAGTAGACGACTTCGGCGATGTCGTCTGGACTCCCCATGCGACCGAGCGGCACTGACGACAACAAGCGGCCGATGGTGGCTGCGTCGTTGTTGACCCAGGTCAGCTTGGTGTCGATATAGCCAGGAGACACGGCGTTGACCAGAACACCGTCGGAGCCAAGTTCGATGGCCAACGTCTTCACGACTCCGATCAGCGCGTGCTTGGACATGGCATAGGGCAGTCGACCTGCTCGCGAGAGGAATCCGAAGATCGATGACAGTACGACGATCCTCCCCTTCGCAGCAATCAGTTCCGGCAGGGCGCGCCGGGCCACCTGGAGGAATCCCTCGACATTGGCGGCGAAGCACTCGCGGATCTCGGCGCTGCTGAGTTCGACGAAGAGCTTGGGATTGTTGAGGCCCGCCGAATGGACCACCACCCCGATCGGATCGTGTGGTCGGTCGAACCACGCATCGATGGCGTCTCCGTCGGTGAGGTCAAAATCGGCGCGTCCGGTGGCCACGACCGAATGCCCGGCTGCCACGAAACGATCGGCAATGGCTGAACCGATGTCTCCTCTCCCTCCGAGGACGAGTACCGACGGCAGAGCAGGGTCGCTCACTCCTCCACCAGGGGAATCAACATGTTCTCGTCAAGCTCATCGCGGGGAAGGAAGGGTGCCAAGTCCTCCAGTGGGGAGGAGACCATTCGCCCGTCGTCCAGTTGCCGGGAGGCCAGTTTCGGCGAGAACCCCTGCTCGGCGTCGAGCATGATCTCGAGCAGTTGAGGACCATCTCCAGTCAACGTCGCTCGAATGTCGGTCTCGAGCTGATCATGACTGGAACACCTCCGGGCCTCAAACCCGAATGCAGAACCGAGCGTGACAAAGTCGGGAAAGGTGAGACCGGACTCAGGTCCACACCCGACGACGTTGTCGGGAAAGTAGTTCTGTTGGGTCTGCCGTATCGAGCTGTACCCGTCGTTGTTGAGTACAAAGAGTTTGATCGGCAACTGGCTGCCGGCAATTGTCTGCAGCTCCTGCAGGTTCAACATCATGCTGCCGTCACCGGCAATGCAGACCACCCGTCGACCATCGGCCGCGTACTGGGCCCCGATGGCCGCGGGAAGGTCGTAGCCCATGGACGCGCATCCCGAGTTCGTGAAGAGGCGCTGTCCTGGCTTGAGGTCAGCGGCCTGGAACGTGATGACGCACGCCGACCCGTCCCCGGTCACCACCACATCTCCCACGTCAAGTTCGTTGAACAGAGCCTCGACGAATCGATAGGGGTTCACCGGCTCGTTCTCCTTCGAGTACTCAGGGAGTACCACGGGATAGCGGGCGCACCGATTCCGGCACCAGGCCAGGTACTCCGCGTGGGCGGGTTGCATCTCGTACTCGAGACCTTCGAGCAACTCGAGCGCTTCAGCCAGGTCGGCGTGGACGGGAAGGTCGACGGACAGCGTCGGCTTGTCCAGTTCGGCCTGGTCGATATCGATCATCATCAGGTAGGCAGCCCGAGCGAACGCAGTCCAGTTGTAGCTGACCTGGCGAATATTCAGTCGGCTCCCGAGCACGAGGAGGAAGTCGGCATTCTGCACAGCGAAATTGCCCCCGCGATCCCCGACCGTCCCAGGTCGGCCCACGTACAGCGGATGGGCGTTCCACAGGACATCATGGGCGTTCCATCCGGTGGTCACCGGGATGCCCAACTTGTCGATCACCCGCAGGAACCGGTCGTGGGCACCGGACAGGCGAACCCCGGCTCCGGCAAGGATGACCGGGCGCTCCGCCACCCGGAGTTGCCCCAGTGCGCTGGCGAGCACTCCTTCGAGCTCCAGGCCGGTGACGGCGTTCCTCTCGGCCGGCAGCGATGTTTCCGGACCATCCACCTCGGGGACGAAGGCCCGTTGAGTTTCCGGGTCGATCTGCGCTGACTGCACGTCGATGGGAACATCGACCCACACCGGTCCGGGCCGACCGGACCGGGCCAGCCACAAGGCGCGCTCCACAACGAATCGTGTGTCGTCAGGGTTCTCCAGCAGGGTTGCGGACTTACACACGGGCGACGCCATGGCCACAATGTCCACTTCTTGGTCGCCGAGTTGGCGAAGGGGCAGGGCGTAGCTGGTGACGAGCGTCTCCCGCTTCACCTGTCCCGAGACCACCACCATCGGCACCGAGTCGACATAGGCGCCGTAGACCCCGTTCAACGCATTGATCCCGCCGGGGCCGGTGGTCACATTGACGGCGGCTGGTCGCCCGGACAAGCGGGCGTAGCTTTCGGCCGCCATGGCACACGACTGTTCGTGGTGGGTGAAGACGCTGGTCAGTTGGGGATGACGCCCGAGGGCGTCATTGAGATGCATGGCTCCGCCGCCGGTCACCATGAACACCTGTTCGATCCCGTCGTCGACGAGGAGCTGCGCGATGAAGTCGGCGACCCGCATGGTGTTGGACCGAACCTTAGGCCCGATGTTCCGCAGAGAGTACGTGCCAACGCTTCTCGAGCATCTCGATCCGCTTGGCATCCTCCTGCTCGATGGATCGGTAGTACTCCCGCTTGTTGAGCAGCCAGAGCAACTCGAAATGCACGGCTTCGATGAGGCCCTTCTCGAGATCGTTCTCTTCGAGCGAAACTGCGTCGAAAATGACCTTCCGTGTCTCGAATCGTGAAAGATAGACACCCCTGATCTGTCGAAGTGCATCGAGAGCATCCATCGACACTCCACCGCCCACCACGAAGTCCTGGCCCGAATCTTTGAGGATCTTGGCGGACTGCACGCAGTACTCGGTGATTGCGTCCGTGTTGATCTCGTCCCGGTGCCTCCCCGTTGAGAGGGTGAAATCAACCCGCCCGAAGACGATCCCGTCTACGCCCTGCGGCGCCCGGGCCATGTTCACCAGCCCGGGAAGGTGTTGAAACGCCGCTTCCGTCTCGAGATTGAACAGGAATTTCGTATCCTGCTGCTCGTCCTCCGAGAACACGATGTTCTTCGCGTCGATGTACTTGGACAGTGCGTAGGGGCTCTCGATCATGGGGGCGATCACAAATTCGACACCGATCTGCTTGGCCTCCATGAGGTCCCGCATCGCCTCACACCCGCCCACTTTCAATCCCAGACCCAGGTCCGCCTTGCGGGCGATCTCCATCAGTCGGAGCAGTTCGTCCGTCCGGGTGCCCTCTGCCTCGAACTCAGCCTTTACCGCCGCATACCCGAACTCGTCCCTGCCCCTTTTCAGGATGTCGAGCATCTGGCGCTCCAAACGATTCATCGACGTACTTTACCTTTCAGGTTGGCGCAGGTTCTAAGGTAGTCGAGCAATGCCCCGAAACACGGACTTTCAACCTGGAATTGACGGTCAGGGCGAGACCGGGTCGATCCCGTCGCCGACCCCGTTTCCCGCAGCCGGCTCTGACGCGTCCTCCCGGGGGGCGTCTCCGGTCGAGGCCGGTGGGCAGCTCGACATCGATGATAGCCCTGAGCCAGGTGCCGATACCGAGCCCTCCGTTGCCGCCCTGAGAGCCGAAATTCTCGAAAAGGTCGCCGTCTACGCCCGGCGCCGCTGGACTCCGCAGCCCTTTGTGCCTGGAAAGACTCCCGCTCCCTACGCCGGACGTGTCTTCGACGAAGCCGAAGTAGTCACGTTGGTGGATGCCAGCCTCGACTTCTGGCTCACCAGCGGACGCTTCTGCCGGCAGCTCGAGAAGGGCCTGGCCGAGTTCGTCGGCGTGTCGGATTGCCGCCTGGTGAACTCGGGGTCATCGGCCAACTTGCTTGCGTTTTCAACGCTCACCTCCCCTCGGCTGGGGAAACGGCACATCCGGCCCGGTGACGAAGTGATCACGGTTGCCGCCGGGTTTCCGACCACTGTCGCACCTGTGATCCAACACGGCGTGGTGCCTGTTTTCGTAGACGTCGACCCGACGACGGACAATATCGATGTCTCGATGCTCCCCGATGCACTGAGTCCTCGCACCAAAGCCGTCATGGTCGCCCACACGTTGGGTAATCCCTTTGACATCGACGCTGTACTGGACTTTTGCGAAGCGAATGACCTGTGGCTCATCGAGGACAATTGTGACGCCATGGGGTCCGAGTACACGACGCGGCGTGGGTCGGCGATCGAAACCCGCCGGACCGGCACCTTCGGACACCTCGCCACCAGCAGTTTCTACCCTGCCCATCAGATGACCACGGGCGAAGGTGGTGCTGTCTATACGAGCAACGAGGAACTCGCCACGATCGCCGAATCGATTCGGGACTGGGGTCGTGACTGCTATTGCCAGCCGGGACGGTCCAATACCTGCGGCAAGCGGTTCGGGTGGTCGCTGGGAACCCTTCCCGAGGGCTACGACCACAAGTACACCTACTCGCACTTCGGATACAACCTCAAGATGACGGACATGCAGGCCGCCGTGGGGGTAGCCCAGCTGGAGAAACTGCCCTCGTTCGTCGCAGACCGACGGAGGAACTTCGACTACTTCCACCAGAGGCTGGCCCGATTCAGCGACGTCCTCCGGCTTCCGGAGCCGACACCGAGCTCGACGCCGAGCTGGTTCGGCTTTCTCATCGTGGTCAAGCCGGGATCGGCAGTCACCAGAGACAGCCTGGTTGCGGCCCTCGAGGGAGCCCGTGTTCAGACGCGAATGTTGTTCGCCGGCAACCTCGTCCGGCAGCCCTGCTTTGACGAGATGAGGGACACTGGAAATGGATTTCGCCAGATCGGCGACCTTCCCAATACCGATCGCTTGATGAACGACGCCTTCTGGTTCGGGGTCTACCCGGGGATGACCGAGGCCCACCTCGAGCATATCTGCTCAACAGTTGAGCGCCATCTCTCCGAGTGCGGGGTTGCTTGACCCCCCGGGGGCGAGACGTCCCGCAGAACGATCCCAGGGTCGCGACCAGTTCATCACCAGCACGCAGGCGGGCTCCTGCGCTGCGAACCAACCCCCGATTCGGACTTTGTGAGTGCGACAGATACAGAGCTGAGAGAATAGAAAGGCGGCCGGATGCACGAACCCGTGGTGTCCGAGGCGCCCTTCGAAGGAACAGTAACGTGTTCCAAAATCGGGACTGGAGCGCATGCCGGGACCGAGGGCGTGCCAGGGACCCGCTCAGACAGGATGGCCGGTCGCAGGACTTCGATCGCACATAATGACCGGATTGTCCGTATAGGCTCTTTCGATGGCGACGGATTGGAAACCTTCAATTGAGGCACCGATCAGCCCTTCGAACGGGACAGCTCACATGACCAGGCCCGTCCCGGCAGCTCGCAAGAAGATCTCGATCGTCACGTCGGCGTACAACGAAGGCGAGTGCATCGACGAACTGGCTCGGCGCCTCACCGTTGTGTTCGACAGCCTGCCAGCCTACGACTTCGAAGCGATCATCGTCGAAAACGGGTCCGAGGACGACACGTTCGACCGCCTTGACGCCATCTCGAAGCGAGACAGTCGCTTCAAGGTCGTGCAGTTGGCTCGCAACTTCCGGATGGATGGCGGCCTCACCGCCGGACTGTCCGTCGTCGACTCCGATGCTGTGGTGCTCATGGCGGCAGACCTCCAAGACCCGCCAGAGGTGATTCCGGCATTCGTCGAGCGCTGGGAGTCCGGTTACGAGAATGTGTACGGGGTCGTTACGTCCCGCCATGGCACGGGAACAATCCGGACCATGAACTCCAAGCTCTTCTATTGGGGAATCGGCAAGATGACCGGGCACCTCATTCCGGCCAACGCGAGCGATTTTCGGCTGCTTGACCGACGGGTGTACGAGCAGGTTCGAAGCATGGACGAGCGCAATCGGTTCGTCCGAGGCCTGGTCGCATGGGTGGGCTTCCGGTCCATCGGGGTCGAACACGAGCGGGAGGAGCGGTACGCCGGTACGTCGAAGGCGCGCACCATCGCCGTCATGCAACTGGCGTCGAAAGCGGTCTTCGCACACTCCCAGGTTCCATTGGTCTTCATCCCCTTGGTGGGTCTCGGCTTGATCGGCATCTCGCTCCTCGCCTATGCGGGTCTGCTCATCGACTGGCTAGCTCGAGGAGGGTCGTTCCCCAGCACTGGAATGATCGTGGGACTCGTGGTGATGCTCTTCGGGATTCTCTTCTGCCTGTTGGGGATCGTGGGCCTCTACATCGGGCAGATCTACGAAGAGGTCAAGGGAAGACCCAACTTCGTTGTCCGCCAGACCCTCGGGATCGACGGTGATGGAGAGGGATCCAGTCCCGGGTATCCGGTACCCATCCGACCGGTCATGCACAGCGCTCCGTTCCAAGACGAGACCATGGAGGCGCGCGTTCCCACTCCGGCTCAGGCGAAGATGACTCACAAGATGCCGATCCCGGTCCCGGACAGCAGGCCCGCTTCAACGCATACCCGCCCGTAGCCGTGGCTGCCGGAATTGTCTTCAGCCTGCTCTCTGCAATTGTCCTGAACACGGGGAACATCGTTCAGAAGCACGCGGTCTCCGCACTACCGGAAATCTCCGCTCACCGGAGCGCACATCTCTTTGGGACCCTCGTCTCATCCCGCATCTGGCTCATCGGGCTCGCCCTTTGCGTGCTCGGTGTTGCGTTCCAGGTGATGGCGTTCGCTCTCGCCCCGATCCCCGTGGTCCAGTCGATCTTCAATGCAGGGTTGGTGCTGTTGATCGTGCTGTCCCGGGTGCGTCTCGGCGAGCGGTTCCATCGCAATGAATGGTTCGGCCTGGCCATCGTGGTGATCGCCCTGATCTCGCTGGGCGCATCCCTGACCGGGAGCACCAGCACGATCGGCCTCGGTGGTTCAGCTTGGCGGATCCTGATCGCAGCCGTTCCTACGCTGTTGGCCGTCCTACTCGTCGTTGCAGGTATCCGCTCGGGATGGGGGAGATCCGGATTCCTGTACGGAATTGCCGCCGGTGCTCTCTACGGCATGGCGGCGCTCGGGACGAAGGGAGCGTCGACGCTGGTAGTGGGCCACGGTCTGATTTCCAGCATCCCCAGCATCCTCACCTCGGTCTACCCCTACGTGTTCCTGGTGTTCTCCGCTCTCGGGATGATCGCGTATCAAATCGGGATCCAGCGGTTCCGCATCGCCATCGTCGGGTCGATGTCCGACGTTGTCGCCAGCACTTACATCGTCGTCGTCGGCATGGTGGTCTTCGGTGAGTCCCTCCCGAAGGATCCGGTGACCCTGACACTGCGTTTGGTTGGCTTCACAGGAGTCCTCATCGGCGCCGTCCTAGTGGCCCTCGGCGGAGGGCAGTCCGCCGCACCCATGCCTCCGATCGATTCCGACCTCGGCCTCGGTTCGGTGCTCATTGCCGAAGCTGACTTGTTGGTCGGGCATCCGATCGAAGAGGTGGTGGCCGGCAACCATCCCGCGCCTTCCTCGGACAACGGCTGAGGGCATGGCCAACGAACTCGAGACCTTCCGGGGCCGTTCCGTGCTGGTCACCGGGCACACCGGGTTCAAGGGATCGTGGCTGACCCTGTGGCTCCACCAACTCGGCGCCAAGGTCACCGGCTTCGCACTCGATCCCCTCGGCGAGCCCAACCACTTCGAGACGGCAGGGATCGCCGACCTCCTGGCCGAGGACGTGCGAGGAGACATTCGCGACGGTGCCCTCATGGCCGACGTGGTCCGCCGCTCCGACGCCGACGTCATCTTCCATCTCGCCGCCCAGCCCATCGTCCGGGCCAGCCTGGTCGAGCCCCGGTACACCTTCGACGTCAACGTGGTGGGCACCGCATCGGTGCTGGACGCAGTCAGAGCCGCCGCCCGCCCCTGCGCCGTGGTGGTCATCTCGAGCGACAAGTGCTACCGAAACGACGGACAGGTCTGGGGCTTCCGCGAGAATGACCCCCTGGGCGGCCACGACCCCTACAGCGCCAGCAAGGCCGGCACCGAGCTGGTCGTCGACTCCTACCGCTCCTCCTTCTTCCCGGTCGACCGCCTGTCCGAGCACGGGGTGCGCCTGGCCTCGGCCCGGGCCGGCAACGTCATCGGCGGTGGGGACTGGGCCGACGACCGCATCGTCCCTGACGCCATGCGTGCCCTGGCCTCCGGTACCGACCTGGTGGTCCGCAATCCGGGCTCCACCCGTCCCTGGCAACACGTGCTCGAACCCCTCTCGGGCTACCTGGCCCTGGCCGAGCGCCTCCTCGCCGACGAGGCCCCGGGCAGGTGGGCCGAGTCCTGGAACTTCGGCCCCCAACCCGTCGACGAGGCCACCGTGGCCGATCTGGCCACCGCCATCGTGGCCACCTGGGGATCCGGGCGGTGGATCTCGCCTCCGGGGTCGGGCTCGGACATCGAGCCCACCACCCTGCGCATCGCCATCGACAAGGCCATCTCCGTCCTCGGCTGGCAGCCCCGCTGGCACCTGCAGGAGACCGTGGAGCGGACCGTCAACTGGTACCGCGAGTTCTACCGCCACCCCGACCGCTCCATGCGGGAGCACAGCGTGGCGGACATCGACGCCTACCGGTCACCACCTCCGACCACGGATGCCGGGTAGCCCGCCCGGGACACCGTTCCCGCTGACCGCGGTGGTGGCGCAGCACGACGCCGGACCGTCATGGACCATTGACACCCTGTCCTACCTCGGCGGAACGGCGCTCCCCCTCCGGATCCACGTCCTCATCGGGTCCGACGCCGACCGGGCGGTGGTCGAGAAGGCTCTCCGCGAGGACATCCGGGTCGGCAACGGCCACCGGATCGGGTTCGGGAGCCTCATGCCCGACGCCTGGGCGACACCACTGGCCACGGTCGTCGCCCCCGGGCAGCGCCTCGTCGAGGGCACCCTCGAGCGCCACGTCCACGCTGTGGCCGACCATCCCGAGGTGACGCTCTCCCTGACCACCCACGCCGGGTGGGACCGCGACCCCTCCCCCGACCACAGCCACGGCCGGTGGCTGCCCGAGGATGCCCCGGAGATGACCTCCGGTGTCGTCGACGGCCGCTCGCTGGCCGAGGCGCTGCTGGTGAGCGGGGGCGACCCCGTTCCTGTTCCCACTGTCGTGGTGGTGCGGACCAGCTGCCTCAACCGTGGGGTCTTTCCTCACCCGTGGTCCGACCGGGGCGAACCCGGACCGAACCCGGCCGAGTGGTACCGATGGATGGTCGGGCTCCTCGTCCAGGGTCCTGCCTGGCTCGACCCCGAGCCCGGCTTCGAGGGGACCAGCTCGAACGACGGCCGTGCGCTCTGGGAACAGTGGCCG
>Ga0182010_10000923_pt1 | contig 16241 bp, 17 predicted proteins | sample 611E1MmetaG_FD_120488 | JGI IMG/M metagenome (GOLD analysis project Ga0182010, IMG submission 120488) | Permafrost microbial communities from Stordalen Mire, Sweden - 611E1M metaG | ecosystem: Environmental > Terrestrial > Soil > Wetlands > Permafrost | place: Sweden: Stordalen | collected...
AAACCACCTATGGCTAGAGAGTTGCTGGACTACTATACATTCGAACAATTAAGGGCTCATTTCCTTAGCCTGGGCTTAGCTATGAAAAGCGTAAGCTTCCAACCTAAACCACTGAATCCTAAAGCTAATGAAAAAGATGCTGACCCGGTTCTTAAAGAAGGCAATCTGTTATCCAACGTATTTAACCGGGCTATAAGGTCTTGCTTTTATACTGCCCAGAAATATTATGATGGAAAAATCCCGATCGGTGCTGTCAGCCCGGACATACTTGAAGATTCCCGTAAAACAATATTGGAATATGAAAAATTCATGTATAAATGTGAATTTCACTCGATAATGAGCCTTTTGGATACTTATCTCCGGAATATCAATAAATATTGGGCGAATAATATACGCCAGGCAGACCAGAATAATGATGCTAATCTTCGCACCAGGACACTAATTAATGCTTTTCATATGGTCCGTACGGCAACCATACTTGCACACCCTATTGCACCTAAAGGGACAGAAATGGTCCGTGAGTATCTTAAGCTCGATGATAGTTTTTGGAATTGGGACCATATTTTCGATACTGTCTATGATTTTATGGCTGATCCATCTAATCATAAGCTCAAGTTCCTGGAGCCAAGAATTGACTTTTTTATAAAGCACCCCAGCCAGATAGATCCAGGCTATCAAAAAGATACAGCTGTTTAATAAAAACAGGCTTTTAAAATGAGGTTAAGCAGGGATGTCAACTAATAACGGTTCACATACCGGCGGGGACAAAAATTTTTGGCGAAATAAGAGAGTCGATAATTATGATGCAATTCAAACGATTCTTTCGGAAAAAAAGGCCGTAGAGCAAGAGAATATTGCCAGAATCATCAATTATTTTTGTGACTTATACCAAATAGATAATCCGTCTATCCTTGATATTGGCTGCGGACCGGGGACTCCCATTACTCTTACCAGATACATACTGGAAAAAGTACCAGAATGCAGTCTCGTTGGCGCTGACGGCTCGGAGGAAATGATTGCCAAGTTCAACGATACTCTTTCTTCAGCATATGGCGGACGTTTTTCAGGCTTAGTCAGTGATTTTAACTCAGACCGATTCTGGGAACATGAAATCAACCGGAAGTTCGACTTTGTTATCTCATCCAGTGCTCTGCACTATCTGTCGGACCAGCGGAGAAAACCATTCTTCCGCGAAGTATATGAACACTTGTCTGATAGGGGAGTATTTATTGCCGGTATTGGACTACGGGCTGACAACCATACTATCGAAGAAATGGAACAGACATTCCGTTTTGAATTTACGTTTAACAAAATGAAAGAAGCAGGGCGGGCGACCAATTTCACCGATTTCCGACATTCGGCAGAAACTAAAGAAGCTCAGGCGAAAATCAATTGGCAGAGTTCAGACGTTTGGCTTTCATCTATCAGGGATGCTGGATCCAGCGGCGCGGAGATCGTTTGGCAGGTGTGGGTGAGAAGTATTTTTCTGGCGGTGAAGTGACAGATGTTTGAAACCGGTTATCTAGCGCTGTACCGTTCCGGTGAATTAAAACGCCGTGCCGAAGCGCTGGAAGCGCGGTTGGCCTGCTGCGATATCTGTCCCCGTAACTGCCGTATTAACCGCCTGCAAGGAGAGATGGGGTTTTGTCATTCCGGGCTGCTGCCGATCGTGGATACGGTCTGTCAGCACCTGGGGGAAGAACCGCCGATCTCCGGCACGAAAGGATCCGGTACAGTTTTCTTCGGCAATTGCAACCTGCGCTGCGTATATTGTCAGAATCACCAGATCAGCCAGAACTGGCGTAAAGAGCAGGCGAAAGAAATCTCATTTCAGGTTTTGGCGGAAAAATTGCTTTATCTGCAGAATGAACTGGGCTGCCATAACATCAACTTCGTCTCGCCGTCGCATTTTGTGCCGCAGATATTAAAAACGCTTTTACTGGCGGTGCCGATGGGATTGAAAATTCCGCTGGTCTATAACACCAGCGGGTACGATGCGCTGGAGACAATCAAGACACTGGACGGCGTTGTCGATATATATTTGCCGGATTTGCGGTACGCATCAAACAAAATTGCCAAGTTTTACTCCCAGGCGCCGAACTATGTGGAACACGCGCGAAATGCTATTAAAGAGATGTACCGCCAGGTGGGGAATCTGACAATCGATGAAAATGAGATTGCGCAAAGAGGTTTGATCGTGCGCCATCTAATCTTGCCGGGCGGGTTGGCGGGTAGTGAAGAATCATTGACATGGTTAACGAAGGAAGTGTTTCCTGACGTCAACCTGAGCCTGATGGCGCAATATTACCCCGCTCATCATGCTGCGCTTTTTCCGGCGCTCGCACGCGGAATTACAGAAACGGAATATGATGAAGTGGTAGATTTGTTAGACCAGTTGGGGATAGAGAACGGCTGGATCCAGGAAATGAGCGCGCCAGATAATTATCAGCCGGATTTTGAGCGGGAGAGTCATCCATTTCAATAATCCGCAGGGCAGTTTACGCGAGAATACCTCCCCGCTCTGAGATTGATACATTCCTCGCAACGAATAAACAGGTTCGTCTGAGGCGGGATTGAAAAACCAACAGGCAGGGACGCCTGTTCTACTATAAACTTAGAACCATCCAAATCTGTTACCATTGATTGAACATAAAGACTACTGCTATGATATTGATAAATCGCGATTTAAAATCTGGAAAGATCAACGGGGCGGAGAGTTAGCGTGGCAATTGAGAGAAAGCCGTCATTATGGAACCGCTTTTTAATAAAATTGCGGGATGTCATCATAGCCGGATTAGTTGTTACAGTCCCAATCGCGCTGACGATATGGATTTTCGTCTGGCTTTTTAACGAGATCGATAAAATCCTAAAGCCTCTGATCAGCCGCTATTTCGGGACAGCGCTTAACGGACATACAACAGGCATTGGTTTTGCCATCATCGTTGTGTTGATACTGATCGTCGGTTTAATTGCGACCAATGTTATCGGGAAGCGAATCGTCCGCTGGGCTGAATCATTAATCGCGAAAATTCCTATCAGCAGGACTCTTTATGAGTCAATCAGACAGCTGATGCAAAGTTATTCTGAAAAAGATAAAACGGGCTTTTTACAGGTAGTGATGGTGGAATATCCCAGAAAAGGCGTGCACACGCTCGCTTTTGTTACAAATGAATATACTGACAAATCCGGTAAAAAAATGGTTAGCCTTTTTATTCCTAACTCGCCAAATCCGATGAGCGGGTTTCTGCACATATTTGATGATTCCGAAATTGTCAGAACCCAATTGACGATTGAGGAGGGGCTGAAAATGGTGGTCACAGCGGGGAGAGTCTCACCGAAGGACATCGGGGAAAAAATGTTTGAGGCTAAGTCAGAGACCGAAAAATCGAATGAGCGGGACAATTCTGATAATCAATAGGAGGCAACATGGATAGAAGACTATACCGCAGCAGAACCGACCGGATGCTCTTCGGGGTATGCGGCGGATTGGGGAAATATCTGGGAATCGATCCCACAATTATCAGAGTAATTTTTGTCTTGCTGGCGTTTACCGGTTTCGGCATTCTAGCATACATTCTGCTGGCGATTATTGCGCCGGTGGAAGAGTCGCAGAAAAAAACTCCACAAGGCATCGTGGAGGAAAATGTTGCTGAAATCAAGGACACCGCGACAAAATTGGGTTCCGATATTCACGACACTTTCGCCGGTAAAGACAAGGAAGCGAAGGAAGAGGCTGAGGCAGAACAAATGCGCAGCCGCAATGCTTTGGGAATAATCATCATTGTAATCGGGGTGGTATGTTTACTGGGTGCCTTAAATATTTTCCACTGGATTAATTGGTGGGGAGGCATCGGGGCGGTGGCACTGATCGGTCTGGGAATTTTATTGATCGTGGGCATGGGCAGGAATAAGTAATGGCAGACGAAAAGAAGCGCTTATCAGGCACAATTCCCCTGGGCGGTATTTTACTGCTTTTTATCGGCGTTGTGCTGTTGTTACAGAATGCGCACGTGCTACCTTGGGGTTTGTGGGGAACATTGTGGAAATGCTGGCCGGTATTAATTATAATCTTCGGCCTGGGTTTGCTGCTACGGCATGTCAATGTCTGGATAACGAGCCTGTTAGCACTCGTATTATTGTTCGGCTGCCTCGGGATTGCGATCTGGCAGTATTCACCCAATATGCCGGGCGGGATAAGAGTAGCAGGTGAAAATTATACTTATCCGGTAGACGGTTTGCAAAGCACCGATGCGAAGATCGAATTCTCCGGCGGCAGCATGACAATCGGGAAAACCGGAAGATACTCCACTACTCTGATTGAAGCGCAATCAACCCACAACGGCAAAAAATTTCTTCCAGCGACATCATCGGGTTTAACGATGATACCGGATTTCCGCGCCGACGGGACTATTGGGCGGTTCTCGTTAAAGCCAACCAATCAGCAGAGCTGGAACAGCTGGAATGTGGGATGGAACATCGCTTTCAGCGAGGCGCAATCCTTATCTTTGAACTTAAAAAATGACGCGGCTTATGCGGTACTGGACATGAGAGACATGGAGTTAAACAGACTTGACTGGGAGATGAATGCCAGTAACGGATCGCTAACGATACCTGTTTCGGCGAAGAATAGTGTCCTTAACATCGATATGAATGTCAGTAATCTGGAAATAACAGTTCCGGACGGGGCGGCGGTGAAGATAAAAACAGACGCCAATATGAGTGCGGTTAGTATAGACAAGGGGCGGTTCCCAAAGCAGGGAGATTATTACATTTCACCGGGTTATGATACGGCGTTGAACAGCGTGTCGTTGAATATCAGCTGTAATGTCAGCAGGTTAATCATAAAATAGACGTAATTTAAAAGTTATTTACGTTTGCGTTTTACAAAATTGAAGACGACTTTCTTGCCGTTCATTTTGTCTTTTTTATTGACGTTATCAATAAAGCTCTTGAGTTCTGCTTCTTTCTTGTCAGCCATTGTGATTTCCTTCAGTTCTTATTACCAGTACATTTTACCATAATGTCCGGGAGATAGCCAAACCGTTGGGGAATAATCAAGATTCAACAGCCAATAATCAAAAAACACCAAATCCGAATATTGAAATACTAAATTGAGCTTTCAGCTATCAGCGAACCGCTATAGAATTTTTTGTTTGAAATCCCTCTTTAATTCTCCATTTCCAAAGTGGGAGAATTTGCCAGAAACAGGGCAAAGAGGAGTAGGGACTTCAGCTTGTATAAAGATGGGTTTAGCGATGAGTCTCAAGGTTTACGGCAGAGGAAGAAAGCCCGTCGGGCGTCTTTATTCATGGCGTGCATACCTGATTGCCAGTCAAAGCCGTAGGTTTCAATGTCCGTAAAACCGGCTGATTTGAGCGCCGATTTGACGGCTGCGGTAGCATGGCATTTTTGATAAAGCACAAGGTCGCGGCGGAACCAGCTGCCGTCCTGTAAGCGGAAAATAGTGGCATCGAAGTCAGCAGTACCGGACTGATGGTCGTAAGTACTACGGACGACGCAGACGTGGTCGTCTTCAATGATGGAGAAATCCCCATTCCATTCAAATAAATATCCGGCTTCGGTATTCAGATCGAACATGAAAAGGCCGCCGCTGCGGAGGGCGGCGTGGGTATGGACAAAGACCGATTGCATTTCTCTGACAGACATAATGTGGTTGAGACTATCAAAAACAGAGATCACGGCATGGTATTTACGGGGTATTTCAAATGAGCGGGCATCAGCTTGCAGGAATTCCACGCCGGGGGCATTTTCGCGGGCATAACTCAGCATTTCCGGCGAACCATCGATACCGGTAACGCGATAACCCAGATTTGTCAGCTGGTGCGCCATTTGGCCGGTGCCGCAGCACAGGTCGAGGATACGGGCGTTCTTGGGGAGTTTAGTCAACACTAAATTATCTAAAATAGGCAATACCACAGGGAGAAAAGTTTTTCCCCAGTGTTTGTTGTAAATCCAAGCGAATGGGTCATAGGAGGAATAGATAGTCATGTTGACAAGATTATAGCATAGAAGCTAGCAGCGGTCAGCATTCAGCGATCAGCTAATATTAATATCTTGTAGGCGCTAAAACTGAAAATGCTGCCCCAAAGCATATTGTTCTCCTGAAAAATTCCACTTGATCCTTTTCGTTCATATCTCCGGGACTATAAACTATTCATGAAAGGGGGTGTTTCCAAAGCATTTTTGGGGGCTTCGTTTAAATACTGCGGTTTTCGGTCTGATTTGCTGGTAAAGTAAATAATAAAAATGAATGCAAATGATTACGGTTAATAGTTGACATTAGCTAAGAGAAAGGCTTTTAATGAACTTATTGTATTCGTTAAGGTAATAAGTTTCATAAGGTTAAAAATTGATGGAAGTTCAGAAAGAAGATATATGGCACGAAATTCTTGAGTTTGCGGTTTCTGTGGTGTGGATGGGGATTGCCTTCGGTATCGCGATTGCCGGCGGCATCAGTGCGTTTAAAGATCTAGTATCATTACGCACTACCATTATCGAAGCTCTGGTAATAGTGTTCTTTGCTTTTGTTTTTCACGAATTGGCACACAGGGTCGCGGCCCGAAGATACGGGTTTCCGGCTGTGTATCGTGTCTGGATTCCAGGTTTGATACTGGCAATGGGGGCGGCGATGTTCGGATGGCTGTTTGCGGCTCCGGGTGGTGTAGTCATTCAGATACCGGAGAATACGGCAGAAAACAGGGCAAAACTGGGGAAATCCGCGTTAGCCGGCCCCGTCGTTAACATGGTGCTGGCGGTGGTATTTGCAGTTGCATTTGTGATAATCGCTTCATGGATAGCATACACAACCTCGGGCAGCGGCAGCACTTCCGGAATACAGACATCCCTGCTTAATATTGCTTACATCGGTGCAGAAATCAATGCCTGGCTAGCGTTCTTTAACCTGATACCCTGGGGCAACTTCGATGGATTTAAGGTATTTCAGTGGAATAAGAAAGTCTGGGTTATTTTGTTTATTATATCGATTGCGCTTTATGCCGGAACGTATTTTGGGCAGTACGCTTTATCGGGGTGAGCTTTTTGTCTTTAAAAGTTCTAAGTTACCAGTTGTAATTTACCTCACCACGTTGAGATTGCCGCGCTTCGCTCGCAATGATTCTGTCTATCCGTTCTTTAATTGCTCTGTGATCAACGGGACGATCTTAAAAAGATCGCCGACAATGCCGTAGGTAGCAATCTGAAAAATCGGGGCCTCCGGGTCGTCATTAATAGCGATGATACAATCCGAGGTCTGCATTCCCGCCATATGCTGGACGGCTCCGGAGATACCGACGGCGATATAGAGTTTGGGGCAGACGGTTTTACCGGTCTGTCCGACCTGGTGTGAATAGGGAATCCAGCCTTCGTCAACGCAGGGGCGGGAAGAACCGACTGCCGCGCCTAATGCCGCGGCCAATTCCCGGATCAACTGGAAATTCTCCGGTTTGCCGAGTCCGCGTCCGCCGGAAACGATAATATCGGCGTCTTCCAGTTTCACTTTTTCGGTGAGGTCGGCGACGAAATTCAGAAGCTTTGTCCTGGAAGTCAACACTGCTTTATCGAAATCTACCTTAATGATTTTCCCGGCGGGGGGAACCGGCATTAATTTCTTTTTAAAGACACGCGGACGTACGGTAGACATCTGAGGGCGGCGGGAAGGGCAGATGATGGTAGCCATGACATTACCGCCGAAGGTGGGGCGCGTCTGGCGCAAGAGATTCTTTTCGGTATCGATGTCCAATCCGGTGCAATCAGCGGTGAGGCCGGTTTTCAATATAGCGGCAACTCGGGGGAAAAACGAACGCCCGAATGGGGTAGCTCCGGCGAGGACGATCTCCGGTTTATACAATTTGATGAGCCGGACGAGTTCAGCGACGTAGGGATCTTCGGATTGGTTGGAAAAAGCGGGGTCGTCAATCAAATAGACCTTGTCCGCGCCGCAGGCAGTCAATTGCTCGATGCCTTTGACGTTGTGTCCGATACAGACCGCGCATAATTCTGTTTTCAAAGTATCGGCCAGTTCGCGGCCTTTGGAGAGCAGTTCACAGCCGACCGTTTTGATCTCACCGTTGCGCTGTTCGGCAAAAACCCAGACGCCGTGGTAGTCATTACCTGGAGTTACCGTCGCCATCGCTTTTTCGATTTTGATTGCTTCGGTAGGGCAAGCGTCCTGACAGGCGCCGCAGAGGTTGCAGCCTTCAACTTTGATGCTGGCTTTGTCGTCAATGATAGTAATCAGGCCGAACGGGCAGGCGGATTCACAGCTGCCGCAACCGGTGCAATTCTCTTTATCTAAACTGATTCCCATAAGTGCTCCCTATTTACCAGAGTACCTGTACGCTGTATCTCCCTTGATATTCCAGAGAGAGTTTGTGTTTTACTCACAACCAAGACGTACCAAACGTTAACTCCTATTTTAGAGGGAGGTGGGCACTTACTCCACCTGCAGGTAAAGGTTCCAGTTTTGTTTATGATAGAATTATTGAGTTACCCTGCAAATGAGTCCCCAACGCCCCATCTCTAATCTCTTCCCGCGGGGAAGAGGAGGTTGCTTAGAGGGGCTGCGCCCCTCTAACTCAAGCCCAGCTTGAGACGGATTTCCAAATAGTTTAATCCCTTTATTTGTTAATTATGTGCCCGGGTTTGCTTTGTTAATAGTGTACCAGTTCTGTCCCTCATCTCTTTAATTCTTCCAGTACGAGAGGGAACTAACCTAAATTATTTTTGCCTCTCTTAATTTTTCAACGAGGGTTTTAGCCTGTACCGGCGGTTCGCCTTTGATCATTTCGGCGTGCTGGATACGCTGGGGATAAAAAACCTTGACCACCCAGGTGCCCGAACCGGCTTGTCCGATAGTTGCTTTGTCGGCGGCGATGTCATTGGCTGTCCAGACCGGTATCTGTGCCGATCTGGATTTGGAAAGCCCGCGCAATGAAGGCATGCGCGGCACGTTGATTTCTTTGGCTACGGTAATGACTGCAGGTAACGGGGATTCGATGGTTTCGTAGCCGTCTTCCACCGCACGTTGAACCCGCATTTTACCGTTAGCGATTTCTTCAATTTTGCTGACGTAGGCAATAAACGGAATGCCCAGATTTTCGGCAAGTTCAGGCCCGACCTGACCCGTATCGCCGTCGATGGTTTGCCGTCCGCAGATAATCAGGTCATAGGTTTTTATTTTTTCTGCGGCTTTGCCAAGGGTGGCGGCGGTGGCTAGTGTATCGGAACCGGCGAAAGCCATATCGCTCAATAAAATAGCTTCATCCGCGCCGACGCTGATGGCTTCTTTGAGCATATCGGCGGCTTGCGGCGGGCCCATACTGATGACGGTGACTTTGCCCCCGAATTTTTCTTTAAGACGAACGCCTTCTTCCAGTGCGTAGCTGTCAAAGGGGTTGACAATGGCTTTAATCCCCTGACGGATCAGAGTATTGGTATTGGGGTCGATTTTTACTTCGGTGGTACCTGGTACCTGTTTCAAACAAACGACTATATTCATTCGCGCTTGCCCTTCCGTTTACGCAATTCGATGGCGATGGCATTATGCAGGACTTCGTTGCTGCCTTCATAAATTTGGGTAATCTTGGCATCACGCATCATTTTTTCCAGCGGATAATCGCGCATATAACCGGCGCCGCCGCAAATTTGCACGGCATCGGTGGTGACTCGCATGGCGACATCGGAGGCGAAGACCTTGGCCATGGCTGATTCTTCGGTAAAGCTTTTCACACCACTGTCGATGGTCCTGGCGACAGCATAAACAAGCGCCCGGGCGGCTTCGATATTCAAGGCCATATCGGCCAGCTTGTACTGGACAACAGGCAGGGAGATCAAGGGCTGTCCAAACTGGATACGCTGGCGGGTATAATCCACCGCGGTTTCCATGGCGCCCTGGGCGATACCCAATGCTTGAGCACTGATGCCGGGGCGGGAATTATCCAGGACTTTCATGGCAACAATAAAACCCATTCCCTCTTTGCTGATGAGATTTTCGGCGGGAATAAGGCAGTTGCGGAAAATCAATTCACGGGTGGACGAGGCACGAATACCGATCTTCTTTTCTTTCTTGCCGAAGGTAAAACCGGGGGTGTCTTTTTCGACAATGAAGGCGCTGGCGCCGCGCGCGCCCCGAGTTTTGTCAGTCAGTGCAATGATAGTATAAATTTCGGCGTCACCGCCGTTAGTGATAAATTGCTTGGTCCCGTTGAGGATGTAGCCCTCAGGGGTTTTCTGAGCGGTAGTTTTGATACCGCTGGCATCACTGCCTGCGGTGGGTTCTGTTAAACCAAAAGCCGCAATCTTGCCGGAAGCAATGGCAGGCAGGTATTTCTGCTTTTGCTCTTCAGTGCCGTAGAGGATTATGGCATAAGCGCCCAGAGCGGTTGCGGCGTACGATACTGCCACAGCGCTGCAAACCCGGCTTAACTCTTCAACGATCAGACACAGATCAAGGCTGCCGCCGCCCAAGCCCTCATATTTTTCCGGAATAAAAACGCGAAAAAGGTCGCTGGCGGCCATTTCTTTTAACAGGTCGGTAGGGAATTGCTCCTTTTCATCCAGTTCAGCACGGACCGGCAAAATACGTTCCTCTGCTATACGGTGGGCCAGGCTTTTTAAAGTCTTCTGTTCTTCAGTTAAAAAATATTCCAATACATCCCTCCATGGTTCTTGCGGGGTTAATACTCGATAAAAGGAATATAGTTATTATAAAGGGAGGAGTGTACTGACTGCAAGAGAAAGCGCTCTGCTATGAGCTTTCAGCGGTCAGCGCTTATCTACAAGTTGTGAGTATTAAGTAAACACCCATGTCGATTGAGGGCTATGTCGATGAACTAACCCTAATAAAAATATTAGAACCGCTTTAATATTTTTGGTGAAATCGCAGGCTTTTTAGGATATAATGGGAAATACTTACAGAGTATATTTACGTAAATAAAATACGACAGGGAGGTAATTTACTATGGCAAACGCAGCTAGAGCTTACATTCTCATCGAGTGCACAGTTGGAAGAACCAAAGAGGTAGTTACCGGATTGGCCCGTTTGAAGGGAATGAAATCCGTTGAGACGGTTACCGGCCCTTATGATGTGATAGCGATTGTAGAACTTGCCACTTTAAACGAAATCGGCGACCTGGTCACCCAGCATATCCACCCCATTACCGGCATTACCAGAACCGTAACCTGCCTGGTGGTTTAATTTCCCGTTCTCACTTTCAGCCCGGGAGAAGACAGATAGGGAGTTAACGCGGAGAGGATGGACTTTGAGTTTACGGCAGAGCAGGAAGATTTTAGACAGGAAGTACGCGATTTCTTAGAGGATGAGATAAAGAAAGGCACCTTCCGTCCGATGTGTGACGGCTGGATACAGGGTTTCTCCTGGGATTTTACAAAGAAGGTAGCGGGGAAAGGCTGGCTTGGCATTACCTGGCCGAAACAATACGGCGGCCTGGGGCGGAGTCATATTGACCGTTTGATCCTGACCGAAGAGATGCTGCGCTACGGCGCGCCGTCCGCCTGTCACTGGTTTGCCGAAAGGCAGATAGGCAGGGCTATCTATGTTTACGGTACAGAAGATCAGAAGCAGGAGATCTTACCCAAGATTCTTAAGGGTGAGGCTTGCATCGGCCTTGGCATGAGCGAACCGGAAGCCGGCTCAGATCTGGCTGCACTCAAGACCAACGCAGTGGAAGACGGCGCGGATTACATAATTAACGGACAAAAAATGTGGACCAGTTGTGCCAGATACATGACCCATATCTATCTGGTAGCGCGCACCGATCCGACAGCACCCAAACAGAAGGGTATCAGCGAATTTATTATCAACGCTAAACTCCCGGGCATCACCACCCGTCCGACAATCGATACTACCGGCAGTGAAGCCTGGGGAGAGGTTTTCTTCGATAACGTCCGCGTCAATAAAAAGTACCTTATCGGGGAGAAAAACCGCGGTTTTTACCAGATACTGAACCAGCTGGATTACGAACGTTCCGGCATCGAGCGTTTGATGGGGAACTACCCCCTTTTCGAGGCGATCATTAAATTCAGCAAAGAAACGAAAAGAAACGGCAAACCGATTTGCGAAGACCCTTTAATAAGAAACCGTTTGGCGCAATTACAGGTCGAATTTGAAGTGGGGCGGATGTTGATTTACCGCGTGGTACAGGTGATGGAACGCGGTAAAGCGCCGAATGTCGAAGCTGCGATTGCCAAGCCGTTCTGCACCACCTTTGAGCAACACCTGGCTAATATAGCGACGGACATTCTCGGCCCATTCGGACAATTGTGGAAAGAGTCAAAATACGCGCCGTTAATGGGGATGGCGGCGTATTCTTTCCTGGCTTCGAAAGGGTACAGCTTGCAGGCAGGCACTAACGAGATATTAAAGGGTATCGTGGCGACGCGCGGGTTAGGTTTGCCTTCAACGTCTTGACCGTCTCTTACTGTATAACTGCGGATATAATACCCGACAACCGGAGTAGACTACAGAAAGGAATATTGATGAATTTCACTCTGTCAGAAACACAGGAAATGTTGAGAGAATCCGCGCGTGATTTTCTGGCTGAAAAATGCCCGAAGTCCTACGTCAGGCAAATGGAGACGGACGAAAATGGATATTCGCCGGCGTTGTGGAAAGAAATGGCGGAGCTGGGATGGCTGGGTTTGGCGCTGCCGGAATTATATGGCGGCTTCGGGATGGAGTTTATAGACCTGGCGGTACTTCTGGAGGAAATGGGGCGCGTCTGCTTGCCGGGGCCGTTTTTCGCTTCTGTAGTATTGGGAGCAATGACAATACTGGCGGACGGCAATGAAAAACAGAAAGCGGCCTATTTACCTGTGATTGCCTCCGGAAAGACCATTGTAACAATGGCATTATACGACTCTGACGGCGCCTGTGATGCCAGTTCGCTGGCCGCGACGGCATTCGCGGAAAAAAACGATTTCATTATTAACGGCGCCAAGTTATTTGTTCCGGATGCGCATGCCGCTGATTATATTATTTTAGCCGCCCGTACCAGCGACGAGAAAGATGAACAGCAGGGGATAACAGTCTACATTGTACCGGCGAAAGACAGCGGTGTGCAGTGTACCGTCCTGAAGACTATTTCCGGCGCAAAATTATACGAAGTAATATTTGATAACGTTCGTGTTCCCCGCGATAACGTATTGGGTAGCCCGGGCAAAGGCTGGCCGATCATGGAGAAGGCAATGGAGCGGGCGGCAGCAGCGGTTTGCTGCGATACCGTCGGCGTTTTGCAGAAAGTGCAGGAAATGACGCTGAACTACGCCAAAGAGCGGAAACAGTTCGAGCGACCGATCGGGGCATTTCAGGTGATTCAGCAGTACATGGCTGACATGGTGACGGATGCGGACGGGGCGCGTTTTACGGCTTATCAGGCAGCCTGGAAAATCAGCGAAGGTTTACCCGCAACGAAAGAGACAGCCATCGCCAAAGTGTGGTCGGCGGAGTCGTATGAGCGGACGATTACGAAAGCGCACCAGATATTCGGGGCGATCGGGACGACGATGGACCACGACCTGCATTTTTATACTACGCGCGGGAAGGCGGCGCAGCTTAGTTATGGAGACGCCGATTTCTGGCGGGAACTGGTGGCGAAGGCAATGGGGCTATAAGATGGGAAAGTCATTCAGTATATGAAAATAATTCCGTAAAACATAAAGGGACGCCTGTTCCACTCTCCTGGCAAGCTTAGATAGATTCCCACCTACGCCGGAATGGAACGATTTCTCAGGTTTTCCAGGCGATCCTGCACTTCAGTGATGGTATCTTCGGATGTGGATGCGCCGCCGGTAATACCGATATGGTGATGGCCTTTGAGCCATTCCGGTTGAATTTCCGCGGCAGTTTCGATCAGGTAAGTTTTGGTTAATCCGCCGCACAATTCCGCCAACCGGTTGGTGTTAGCGCTGGTATGGTCACCGACGACGAGCATCAGGTCGACTTTATTGGCCAGTTTTTGCGCGGATTCCTGCCGCCGCCGGATATCATGACAGATCGTATCGATAATATATAATTCGGAATCCCGGCGCAGAGCGATATCCACCATGTCTTTAATAAACTGGTTAAAATTGGCGGGGATCTGTGTGGTTTGGGCGACTACGCCGATATACCCTGGCAGCGGTTTTAACCCGGCAATTTGCTGCGCGTCGAGGGTGGCGATACCGTTGCCGCCGGCCCAGGCCAGGATGCCTTTGACTTCAGGATGATTAACGTCACCATAAACAACAACGAAGAAGCCTGATTGTGATAATCTTTGGGCGACCGATTGCGCGCGGTGGACGAAACGGCAAGTAGTATCGACGATTTTAAGGTTGCGGCTTTTAATTTCCCCGGCGACTTCCGGCCCGACGCCATGTGCGCCGATAGCGATGGTATTTCCTTTGACATCATCAAGGGTGCTTGCGACGGTGACACCAAGCCCTGCAAGCCGCTGTAGTACCTGCCGGTTGTGGACAACAGCACCCAGTGTCTCGATGCTGCCCTGTTCGGCGGCAGCCTTTTCCAGGGCAGTTATAGCGCGCCGGACGCCGAAACAAAAACCAGTGCCCGCCGCTTTTTCAATTTTAATGTTTTTACTTTTCAATTTCCGCATACACTCCGTGGTATTCCGCCGGCAGCAAATCGGTAATGTGCTCCATGATAACGGTGGTGGCATTTTCTCTGCTGAGTTTGTATTCATTAATCGGCAGTTGGAAAGGTTTGCCGAAATTAACGGTTATTTCAGGCCGTTTCAGGAACCAGAACAAACCTTGTAAATTTTCGGTGCCGGAAATGCCCACCGGCAGGATGAAAGCGCCGGTGCGCTGAGCGATTAGCGCCGAGCCGTTGAGCGCAGGAATCAATTCGGCTTTTTGGCTGCGCGTACCTTCCGGAAAGATGACCAGCGCAAAACCGTACTTCACGTACTGTTCCATCAGGCGAATGGTTTTCCGATCAGCCACTCCCTGGTACACCGGGAAGCAGCCTAATGCCTGCATGAATGTTTTACCGAATTTACTGCGGAAAAGCTGTTCTTTAGCCGCGAAACGCATTTTTCTTTTAACCAGGAAACCGATGAGCTGCGGTTCGGCGTAAGTCATGTGGTTGGGTACAACCACTAGCGGCCCGGTGGGAGGAATATTCTCCCGTCCGTTTACTTTTAAACTGGTAAAGAGAAAGAAAATTACTTGTAGAAAGCCTCTACTCAGATAAAAAAACCACGACACAAACCACCCCTTTTCAGGCAACTGATTTAAACTTGATTACAGGAAATGACGGCAAATAATAGATTAAGACAGGTTTTACCCCATCTCGCCCTTTTCATAAAGTATAGCACTGATAGCAGCTAACCCGGCCGTTTCCGCGCGCAGAATGCGGTGTCCGAGGCTGGCGACGACGATACCGTTCCGCACGGCAAACTCTTTTTCGGCGGATGGAAAACCACCCTCCGGACCGATAAACAGGCTGATTTTCGCGGTATTTTTGAACGGCGGATTCTGAAGGGTCTGTTTCAAACTGAGGCTTTTTTCTTCTTCCCACATCAGCAATGCGGGCTTCGTGACTGAACGGCAGGCTTCCTCGAAGGAGGTCACCGGATGCAGAACAGGTAAAATCACACGTTCCGACTGCTCGGCGGCTTCCTGAATGATTCTTCGCCAGCGCCCCATTTTACTCGCCGATTCTTTACGGGTGACGCACCTTTCGCTGACGCAGGGAACAAAAGCGTTAACTCCCAGCTCCACGCCTTTTTGTAATACCATTTCAAATTTATCCGATTTCAGGAGCGCCTGGTACAGGATAATTTTAACGGAAGGTTCGCCCTGGCCTGGTGATCTTTTTATTACTTTACCTTCGGCGCTTTCTTTGCCGATACGCGTGATTTCCACTTCAAATTCCCAGCCGCTGTTATCCAGTACAATAATGCGGTCGGTGGGTTTCAGGCGGAGGACATAACCGATCTGGTGTAACGGTTCACTTGTGAAGGTGACGGTATCTGCGAGAATCCATTCTTTAGGGATAAAGAAACGGTGCATATTTCTCCTGTTACATGTTAGATAAATGTCATTATGAAGAATGCTGGCCATGAAGTCAATATAACAAAGCTACCAGCATTCAGCGATCAGCAATTGTATTGATAAGGTATATCCCTTTTCAACTGCGGTTAAAATGGACCTGAGCTTCTTCTATTTCAGAAAGTATGAGGCAATAATCAGGAAAATACGCA
>Ga0182010_10000924_pt1 | contig 16239 bp, 11 predicted proteins | sample 611E1MmetaG_FD_120488 | JGI IMG/M metagenome (GOLD analysis project Ga0182010, IMG submission 120488) | Permafrost microbial communities from Stordalen Mire, Sweden - 611E1M metaG | ecosystem: Environmental > Terrestrial > Soil > Wetlands > Permafrost | place: Sweden: Stordalen | collected...
GGTAACTTGCATTCTTATTTACCGAATACTCGCATTCTTATTTACTGAATACTTACATCCTTATTTACCGAATACCTGCATTCTTATTTGCCGAAATCTCGCATTGTTATTTACCGTTTACAAAAGTTCAGGTCAATTGTGGTCTTAATATAAAGGTTATCGGGTTGGCTTATAGAAATAGTTATAATATAATTTATTTCTTAGGTTAATGGCCTCAATAGTTCTGGCAGTTGATGTTGTAGAATTCTCTAACATTTCAGCAGCAACGGTTCGATTAGGGAAAGCATATAATTTACCCGCTGATGGTTTAATTGAATCGAAGGGGAGAGATTTAATAATATACGGGAACGGAAATTTAGAATTAGGAGCATTTTCAATGATTGATTTTTCATAATCTGAAAATGCTATATGCCCATCCTTCGATATTCTTTCATTAAGCTTTTCTACATCAACGTTTATAATATTTGATATTGTTTTCATATATGTTTCCGGGTATGAATTATATGATTTTATTAAAGAATCTAAATTAACGCCACCGTATACTTGACCATTCGGATCTTTATTATCATAATAGTAAAGATATGTAGATGACAATCCTGAAAGAAACGTATTTCTTAAGATGTAAATTAACACAATCTTCGTTTGATCAACATCTTCATATATTTTTCCTAAATAATCATTAATTGAAGAGTAATAAATTAGATTGTTACATAACTCTTTTCTTCTTAAAATATATTCATTAACTCCTTTATTTATAGTGACATAAATTGTTTTTTGTACAAGAATTTTGTCTTGAGCTATTGATAATGAGTCATACGAAATTAGAATTTTATTACTTTCTTCAAACTTTTCAGCTCTTATTATGCCATAATTTTCAAAAATTTCTGCAGGATAATAGTTAGAGATATCATATTTTGAATTTGGAGAAGTTAAGGATTTTATGTAATCGATAATATTAGACCTATCAGCCAAAAAAACCATGAAGAAGACTAAATAACAAAATGAGAGCCAAATAATTAGTCTTTTTTCATTAGTTCGCTGGAAATATTTTGATGCGTGTGTGATATTCAATATAAAATCCAATAAGTTATACTTGCCTCCTGAAAGAACAAACATCATAAGATGAATCAGAAGCAATGTGACCTCGATGCTGATAATAGTAAGACTAAGTTCTTGTAAATTAAAAAGTTCCGATAATATACTGCAATATTCACCGAGGAAATTTGAAATAATTAAATAGTAGATGAAATATTTTAGCAATAGTTTTGGAGTAGAATTAATTTCTACTTTAAGAATTTTAAGTCCAACTGTAGATCTAAAAAGTAAAATCGGTAAAAAATATGCAATTGTATAGGATATTAGGTAAAAGATCTTGTTATCAAGTTCAATTTCAAAATGTTTAAAAATTGGATAAATGATAAGTACAATTAATATTAATAGAAGAATATTAATAAGGCTTGCTAATATTCTTTTTATAAATACCATACTTTTCAAGCTGTAAATAATAAACTAAAACGAATGTTGCTATTAGAGTAATAAAAATCACAGAGCTAAATTCTCCAAAAACCGCTTTTATCCCCGAAAAGGTTTTAACATACTCTATTTTTGCTTCCCCATCCTCATAATTCACAATTAAGTTATTCATTGATTCAAGAAATTCTCCCCAAAGGAAAATTTTTAACTCGTCATTAGGAGGTAGATCAACATTATCTTTAAGGTCTATTATACCATTAACTTTATCAAAATTAATGTTCTTTACCATCTTGTTTTTTTCTTCTTCAGGAAGATAAGAAGAAGTTATTGCACATGAAGTTAAATCTCTGACATTTGAAATTCTTAGATGGATACCTTTTAAAGATTTCTTAGAATTATTTTTTAAAATAATGTTCGATTATTTGGTTTGAAAACTGGAATTAATTTTTATCGCATTTTAATCAAAAATATATACTACCTTGAATTTGGATTTTGTCTGAGTAAAATTCAGACATTTTTATATTTTACCTTTTGGCTATTAAAAATATAGTTAACAATGTGTAAATGTATTTTCTGTAAATTAAGAAGTAATGAAAAAGTCATTGAGCATATTATTCCAGAATCATTTGGGAATAAGGAATACATACTTAAAAATGGCTTAGTCTGTAACGAATGCAATAATCGATTCTCAAAGTTTGAAACCACTGCACTCTCCAATACTGTTTTTGTAATGGAAAGAGCAAGATTTGGTATAGAATCCAAAAAGGGCAAGAGCGCAAAAGGTAAAGTTGGAGGACTGTCGATTGAAGGTGATAAAGATTTGAGGCCTGAGATCATATCAATAAAAGGTCTTAATACTGGTAATGTAAAAAACTTCGATCCTAAAACTAAAACCTTTCAAATAATTGTTCCAACATTTGATAAAAGTGAGGTTGCAACATCTAAAATGCTTTTAAAGATCGGCATGGAAGCTATATTCAAATCCAGAATCCATGTATTTTTATTGTCAGATTTCAAATAATTAAGGGATTTCCTCCTAACTGAGAAGAACACTGATTGGCCATTCATGACCACGGATTTCGAAATTGAAAAATTCAGAAGTATCCCCCCGAGAAGGGCAACAAAAATTTTATCCCAAATTCATTGTGAGCTAAAATTCTTGAGAATAAACAGAAAAACTCTATTGTTTAAATTTAAGTATGGCTCTATTCCAATGATTATTAATTTATTAAATCGAGATCTTGATTGGATTAGAGATATATCTAAGAGTGATGTGAAAGCGATTCTTTATCCTGAGCATTTCAGAAACAAGCTTAATTAGGAGTAAAATTAAATGGGAAAGTAAAATCTTATATGCGAATGAACCCCCAACCAACTATTTTTTTAAGCTCCATTATATCAGAATTTTATGATTTAAGAGGAGCTCTGAAGTATTTTCTCGGCAAAAGTGGATTTAGAGTTTTAATGTCAGAAGAACCTGATTTTGGTGCTGATTGTGGAATTGATTCCTTGGATAATTGTCTTAAACAAATTGAAGTATCGGATTATTACTTTTTAATCATTGGTAATAAACCTGGTACAATATTTAAACTATCAGACGTTGAGACTACAGTCACTTTCGAAGAATTCAGACATTACATATCACTTATAGAGAAAGGTAAATCACTAAACCTAATCGCCTTTGTTCGACAACATACCTGGGATAATTATCAAAAGAAAGACACTTCTGTAATCCATCCATTACAAATAGCTCTTATTGACGAGCTTATTCACAATTCCCTGTTTGGGGATAAGAAAATTGGGAGATGGCGTTATACTTTTAACAAATTTGCTGACATCATTGCAGTATTAGAAACAAACCAGAACGGATTGTTTCTGGAATCAACCCGAAAAACAAGTATTTTCAGAGCTTATTTGAAAAGAGAAATTACAGATATCTTAAAGCTCTTTGTTCAAAAAGATACAAAAACTGATTCATTCCAAACCATTACAGATTACTTGAATCTACCTGATTTAAAATTCTCAGATTTCTTAACACCAACTCTTCTCACAAGAGAGCAAGCTGCCAGAATAAAAACGTTTCTGACTATCATTATAAGCAGAGGCACTTTACTTTTAAAGATCAATAGAATATTCAATTACGTTGCTCAAGGAGAGTTTTCAAGATTTGATACCAAACAAGTAACTTATAGTTTCCCCGAATTCATTAAACTTACAATTCAAACCTTGGAAATAATGGAGAAGATTTTCGAGAATAGCAGGACTAATGAGCAGTTTGATGAGATTAGAAAACGAGATGCAGGTAGTTTTTATATTTGCGAAGCTGAATATATATTAATTCATCACACGTTTATAGACTTAAACATAGCTATCCGTAAACTTATATCTCTTGTAAATTGCTTTCAACAAAATTGGACGGATCTTAAAAATAAACCCGACGAATTTTATTCTTACCGTGGAGCTTATTTTGATAAATATACGGACAAGGAAATCGCTGAATTCGCTTTAGGTTATTTCATTAAGGATATCTAACTTCTCTACATCGCAATTTTAAATAGTTTAAGCCATAATGATTAATTTTAAAAGAGCATTTGTATGATACATTTACCAAATTTTTTTCATTGGAATTCCACCAACAAAAAGGAAATTTTAAATAATACTACATGGCATGAATCTGGCCATGCTGTTTTTGCTAACATATTTAAAGATCATTTGGTAATTCAAAAGGTAACTATTTTACCAAATGAGTATGGGAAAGGCGTCAATATAATTTCATCTAAGAAATTAAACGAGACATATATCGACGATTTCCATTTAATAATAGTTAATCTTGCTGGGCTTGTGGTTGAAATGATGAAAGATAAGAGGTCAAATGACAATGCATATTTACCGATAATAAATTACTTATTACGACGACTCAAACAAGGGAATGATATTAAAGATTCATTTGATGGAGATTTCCTCAATATACAAGAACCACTAACTAGATTATCTGAATCAATCCAAAAACCGAAGGATAAAATCCTAGCAATGGCTATGTTATACATAGCAAACTGTTTGACAAAATGCTTAGAATTTTGGCCAGCTATTGATGCACTTACAGAAGAATTAGATAAAACAAAAACATTATTAAATAAGGAAATCAACGATGTTTTTAATCGAATTGGATTTAATCAATTTTTAAATGATTCTAAAGAGAGGTTTCTTGAAGAATCCATTCGTATTTTAAAAGATAACGACATAGTCAATAAGTCGTTCATGATGCTCACAGGTTAGAACTGAACGGAGAATCTTTATGAAAGGTCAGATTCAAACCAAAAAAAATTGTAACTTTAAATTAAAATAGATAGATTTATATAATCAATTTTTAAATGATAAAACTCTTTAAAAAATCAGCAAGTTCGATGTGATCAATCTAATTCGCCCAAATGTAGTCAGATTGTCTAGTCTATTCACAATAGCTAGCAATTTTAGTTAATTAATAAAGATCAGATAAGCTATGAAAAGGAGTGAAGTGAACTTGATCATTACTGAAATGAAATTATTTCTTGAAAATCATCAATTCATGTTACCGGAGTGGGCTGAATGGTCATTCGATAAATGGAAAGGTACTTATGAAATGTGTTCTGAAATCATTGATAATAAACTTGGATGGGATATTACAGATTTTGGGAGTAGTGATTTTAAAAAACAGGGATTAGCACTTTTTACTATACGAAATGGTAACTGGGACAAAAAAGATAAAATGTATTGCGAGAAAATTATGGTAGCTGATGAAGAACAGGAGACACCTATGCATTTTCATTTGGGTAAAACGGAAGACATTATTAACAGGGGTGGAGGAAATCTGGTTATTGAACTTTACATGGCTACTGATGCTGATAAACTATCTAAACAGATGGTGACAGTTAGTATTGATGGTGTGATTACCATTGTTAAAGCCGGTGAACTTATTATTCTGAAACCAGGCCAAAGTATTTGCCTCAAGCCCAGGGTTTATCACAGGTTTTTTGGTCAGAAAGGAAATGGCAGGGTATTGATAGGAGAAGTCAGTATGATAAATGACGATGCCAACGACAACTGCTTTTATGAAAAGATTGGCAGATTTCCAGAAATAGTGGAAGATGTAAAGCCGGTTCACTTGCTCGTAAATGATTATGCAAAATTTCTTTAATCAGTATATTGCAAAAGAGTATTTTAAAGATGGCAGATAAGATCATAGTTTCAGGTGTTGGTTGCTGTCTAGTCGACCTGTTATTCACTAACATTGATTTCAGAGGTAATAAGATCCATCCGTATCTGTCGAAGAAACGTGGTGATGGAGGCTTAATTCCGGGCCACCTTGTATTTCAGGAAGAATTTGAAAAATACAGTGGCGGTTCTTTCGAATTGGCTCTAAACAAGATAACAGGAGGAAGAACATATGAAAATATCAATATTGGAGGGCCATCGATTGTATCATTGATAAATTTGGCACAACTAGCCGATAAAGAATATTGTGAAGTGCGTTTCTATGGACGTGGCGGAAATGATGAGTTAGGTCAATATCTTCTTGCATCACTTAAAAAAACACCTGTTAAGATGAAGGATTTTAAACTTATCAATAACCGAACGCCTTGTACCGTAGTACTATCCGATCCATCATTCGATAGTTATCATGGCGAACGAATATTTCTAAACTCAATCGGCGCAGCATGGAATTATTATCCGAATGAATTGAATGATGAATTCTTTGATTCAGACATTACTATTTTCGGAGGAACAGCTCTTGTCCCACGGATTCATGATAATATGACCTCTCTACTAAAGAAAGCCAAATCAAAAGGATGTACTACAGTCGTTAATACAGTATTTGATTTCAGGAACGAAAAAGAAAATCCTTCAACAAAATGGCCTTTGGGTGAGAGTGAGGAAAGCTACGGATACATTGATCTTCTCATTACTGATAAGGAAGAAGCTTTACGTTTAAGCGGCAAACAGGATACCCGGAATGCAATTCGATTTTTCATAAATAAAAAGGTCTCATCGTTAATCATTACTAATGGGACTAACAATATTTCGACATATTCTGATGGTCGTTTTTTCAATATATCAGGATTAAGAGAGATGCCAATTTCACAAAAAATAAGTGATCAGCTGAAGAATGTACAGGCTGGAGATACCACTGGTTGTGGCGATAATTTTGTCGGTGGAGTCATGGCGTCAATTGTGAACCAATTACACTATGGTGTCAATCGTCCGGATCTGCAGGAAGCCTGTTGTTGGGGAATAGTGTCGGGTGGTTTTGCCTGTTTTTATTTGGGAGGAACCTATTTTGAAGAAAATTCTGGTGAAAAACTGAAGAGGATTAAGCCTTATTATGAATCCTACAAAAAACAGATATAATATTGATAATCACAAAATAGTGATTTTCGGGGCAGGTAAGATTGGCCGGTCATTTATTGGTCAACTTTTCGGAAGTGGAGGTTATAAAGTAGTATTTGTCGAGAATGATCCGACCATTGTCGCCAGACTTAACAAAGAGAGAAATTATAGGATTATAATAAAAGGAGAAAAAGAAGAGGAGATTGTTGTTCAAAATGTAGAGGCAATTTGCGCCTGTGATGTACAAAAAGTAATTGAAGATGTTGCAACCGCTGAAATACTGGCTGTTTCGGTCGGCAAAAATGCACTGCATGCAGTTATTCCTGTTATTGCATCCGGTCTGGAAATGAGGTATAGATATAATCTCAATTGCCCACTTGATATAATAATTGCTGAAAACATGAGGGCAGCAGGAGATTTTATGAAAGAGCAACTGATAAAATACCTGCCTGTTGATTATCCTTTTGGAAAACTGGTTGGATTGGTTGAAACCAGTATAGGCAAAATGGTGCCGATTATGACTCTGGCTGAATTAGAGAAAAACCCACTTATGGTTTATGCAGAGCCCTATAATACGTTGATACTTGATAGAAAAGGATTTAAATCACCGATCCCTGATATTAAAGGATTGGCGCCAAAAGACAATATAAAAGCCTGGGTCGACTGTAAAGCATTTATTCATAACCTTGGTCATGCGACAGCTGCATATTACGGATTTTATAAGCATCCTGACGCTGTGTATATTTACGAGATACTTGACGATTTTGATGTATTTCAATTTACAAGAGAGGTAATGATTCAATCTGCTTTGACACTCCATGTTGCTTATTCAGATGATTTTACTATTTATGACCTTGAGGAACATATTGATGATTTACTTATGCGTTTTCAGAATAAGGCTCTTCAGGATACCATCTACCGAGTTGGTCATGATTTAACCCGTAAGTTAAGATCTGATGACCGCTTTATGGGAGCAATCCATCTCGCAATTTATTTTGGAACACCATATGATAAGATATTGAAAGCTATGTCATATGGACTATGTTTCAGGGCAAAAGATGAAGAAGGGAATTCATTTCCGTCTGATATCGCTTTTTTGGGAGCTCTCTTAAAAGAATTTGAACCCACAATGATCAAGGAATTAGCCCTTGATCCTATAGTTGACTACTTTATTTTAGATGAATTAAAAAAACAGATAGTGTTTTGTTAAGATTGTAATGTAGGATTATTAAGAATTAGAGTTATCATAAGAAACAAATTTGACCATTTTAATAAACTTTATCACAAGTGTCTACTAAAAATTAAATATAGTTCTTTAAAACCATAAGAACATAAAGGTTGTGGAGCTTCTTTATTTTATGTAGATTTGAATTGAAATAATGGTTTTCAGCTTTACGGAAGGGCAAAAACAATGAGGCAAGGCAAATTTGTATGCTCTCAATTTACAGATTTTCTTCTCAAGCGGGTTTTCGATTGTATAGTTGATAAGTACTATTCGATTAAGTACATTCGGTTCTTTACTTGTTGGATTCAACTATCCTGTATGCTCTTTGGTCAATTTTCAATAAGATAAAACTTGCGTGATTTATTTATTGGTTTAGATGCCCATAAATCCAAATATTATCTCTTGTGTTTTAGAAAGGATATCACCCGATCAAATCTGGCAAAATCAAATAAGAAGCAAAACTATAAAATATTTAATAATTTTACCAATCACTTGATTAATGAAGCTAGAATGACAGCTCCAGTTAAAGAATTTGATTTGAACATAAACTCAAATGTTTATGACTTGATTCATCAACGATTGACTTGTAAAAAAAAGAAAATTGGTAGTCGAAGTTCAGCATAAACATAGGAGGAGCCTTTAATCACAAAGAGATAGACAGAATTCCTGTTGATCTTGGTGCGACTTCCAGTTCAGGCGGAGTGTACGTGTTTATTTCTATTCAAAATATTATGCCAGATTTTCTAAAGGAGAATATAATGGCAATGTTCGAAACAGTGAAAGAATTTCACTGAAAGAAATTTGAAACTTAACAAAAAAGAACTTTTATTCATATCATCAATAAGATAATTTTTGATATTAATTGCCAATTATTAAAAATGAAAAAATGAAAAAAAATTACATTTTGCTAATTTCCATTGTATTTGTAATAGCCTCCTGTTCATCTGTTAATGGACAGAAAAAGACAATCATGTCTGTAAAAGATACAATCCAGGTGGTAGGTCATGCGCACATGGACATGAATTGGCTTTGGACATATTCCGAAACCATGCAGATGTGTAACGATAATCTCAGGCAGGCTGTAGCATTTATGGATGAATATCCTGATTTTACAATGATACAAAGCCAGGCTGCGGTTTATAACTTTGTGGAGAAGGTTGACCCGCCTCTTTTTGAGCAGATTAAAAAATATGTGAAAGAGGGTCGCCTTGAGCTGGGAGGAGGCATGTGGACAGAGGGTGATATGAACATGTCATCAGGAGAAGCAATAACAAGGACTTTTCTTTTGGGGCAACGTTTTTTTCTGAGCCGCTTCGGAAAAATGGCGAATGTTGGCTGGCTGCCTGACGATTTCGGCCATATTTCACAGATGCCTCAGATACTCAAACTTGCCGGTTGTGATTATTTTTATTTTACCCGTTGTAAACCTTATAATGGGACTTTTTGGTGGACTGGTCCTGATAGTTCCACAGTACTTTGTTATGCCAACGACACTTATAATGGTGAGATTACTTTGAATCTTAAAGATGAATTAAAAAAAATTACACCTGATAAACATAGATTATTGCAGGTAACTGGCATCGGTGATCATGGTGGAGGCCCGACAAGAGCTAACATTGAAATGGTTCATCAATTGGATAAAACTCCGGGCTATCCCTCAATAAAATTCACAACTGGTGGTGATTTTTTTCGCAAGGCTTCAAAAGAGATGGACGGCCGCCCGACACACCGTGGTGAGATGCAATTTATATTTGAAGGTTGCTATACAAATGTGTCTGATATTAAAGCAGGTAACAGAAACTGCGAAAATACTCTTTTTGAAAGCGAATTTTTCAACACTCTTTGTTGGCTTAATGGCGATAAATACCCGGCAGATGAACTGCGTAATCTCTGGACAATGGTGACATTCAATCAGTTCCACGATATACTCCCGGGATCAGCCATCAACGAATCTAATAAGGAAAACATTGCACGGTATTCCGAGGTACTCCGTAAAACAACTGAATTGCGTAATAATGCTTTCCGCAAAATGGCCGACGAGGTTAAATTCCAGACAGGATTGGGTCAACCTGTTGTTGCTTATAACCTTCAGCCTCATAGCCGTAAAGCTGTTATTGAAGCTAACGTCTATTCCCACGAAGAGCCTGTTACAGCACAATTAAACAGCTGGGGTAATTATTACGGTTCAAAATATATCAAACCGGTGGATAAAGGTCAGGGTAATGTTGCTTCAGTTCTGGTCCAAGATGCCTCCGGTAAGACATATCCGGCACAGGTGGTATGGGGAAAATCAACACCGCCCGGATTTACATCAAAAATAGAGTTTATTGTTGAAAATATTCCAGCCGGTGGATATAAAACATTCTATGTAGATCTCACAAAACCAGGTGAATTTAACGAAGTTATTCCATTTGCTGACAATACATTTGAGACCGATTTTTTCACAATAAAGTTTGACATGAAGACAGGAGATATTGTCAGTCTGTTTGACAAACGTACGAAGAAGGAATTTGTAAGAGAAGGTGGTCATCTCAATACCCTGAGAATTTCCCTTGAAGATAGAAAAGGTGGCATGAAGTCGTGGACAATAAACAAATTTGTTGGACAGGAAGATGTGACAAATGTGGCCAGTGTAAAGGTTGTTGAAAACGGACCAGTAAGAGCTTGTGTTGAATCGGTAAAGACTTGGGGTAAATCGAGGTTTATCGAACGAACATACATTTATCGTTCTTATCCACGTATAGATTACGACATGGAAGTACACTGGCTCGAAACAGGAAGTGATACTACCGATTCGCCTATGTTAAGAGCAGTCTTTCCAATATCAATGGAAAATTCAAAATTCTACTCACAGGTCCCTTTTTATGTTGCTGAAAGACCTGTTGATGGAAAAATCAATGGCAAAGAAGCACCCTCCTGGCTACGACATGCCGATGCTTATGGAAATAAGGCAGAAGCAAATGACGGACTTGAAGTTCCTGCACAAAAGTGGGTCGATGTAACTGATGGTAAAGTTGGTATTGCCCTTCTTAATAAAACAAAATACGGACATTCTTACAGCCATGGTGACCTCAGGATTACACTTATGAGAACGGCAGGTGATCCTGATATTTATCCAAACCTTGGTAAATTCAATATCAGCTATTCATTGTTCCCTCATGTCGGTGACTGGAAAAACGGAGTCTGGGCTGAAGGGGAAGATTTTAATGTTCCTGTTTATGCTGGCGAGCCGCCATCCCTTGCTCTTGTGAATGCTCATTCCACATGTCCTGAAGAGGCTTCATTTTTCTCAATCGATTCACCAGGTGTTGTTCTGACTGGTATGAAAAAGGCGGAGGATGGTAATGAATTAATAGTAAGACTCGCTGAAATTGAAGGTAAAGAGACAATCATAAATCTCAGATTACCTGTTGATGTGAGTTCAGTACGCAGACTGAACCTGATAGAATTACCTCTCGAAAATGCCTCCCAACCAACTGTTAATGGTAAAACAATACACCTCAAAATAAAACCAAATGAGATTGTTACACTTGGTATAACCTGGTAATTTTGAAGTCTATCCAACGGACTCCACAAGCAAAGCGAGGAATCCTACTTTATTCGATATTTTAAAGTTTATTAATCCACAATACATCATCGACGCCATCGGATCCTGCGAACTGGCTCTGAATAGCTGCTTTGACATTTGTTTCATTGGTCGTATATTCCTGTTGAGGGTATCTCCACCGCACCGGTATCTTGCCGCTCGGATTTGCCATGCCTTCGCCTATCTGAAGTTGTGGGATCCCTGTCCTGCGGATGTTATAGAATGCTTCCCATCCTGAGTTATTGAAAAAGGCAATATATTTCTGATTTAGGATCTGCTCAAGGCTATTGCCATAATTTACTGAAGACTGACCCAGGTAGGATGCTATTGTGCTTTCTGCGATACCATAATTCTCCATCGAGGCTCTTATACCTTCATTGTAATATGTCTCTGCATTACCTGCCACCCATCCACGGTTTATTGCTTCCGCAATGTTGAAGCATTGCTCCGGATAACCAACAATTATCATCGGCTCACCGGTAGGCGTGCAGTACCTGCTGCGGTTAAAAATTGATGCTGCATTCTTTGACGCTTCTATACTTGCATACGAATCATTGCAGTTTACACCTCCATATTCGTTTACATCAAAGCCTGAAGCAGTCGGATTAGCTGCTACAGCATCTGCTGTTCTTTCTGCTACCACTGCTATTCGCGGGTCATTGTACTTCTTTATCAGGTTATAGTACGTATTGCCTATACGGTAATAGTCTGATGTGGCCTGTACGTAGAACCTTGGATAACGATTGTTTTCTTTGTCATACCACCTGAAGGTGGCATTATCGTCGTTTGATGTGAATATAGGATGCTTATCCGGATTGTTTACTATTTCTGCAAACTTGCTCTTTATTCCAATGGCCGTTTCTGTATCCGCTTTCTTACTCAGGTTTATTAGTATCCTTAACCGTAATGAGTTGACAAGTTTTTGCCATTTGGCTACATCACCACCATACAAAAGCTCGTTTGCTCCTACCGACACTTTCTTTTCTACTGCCGCACCTAATATAGTATCAGCTTCCTCCAGAAGAGACAGGCATTGAGTGAAGACTTCTGCCTGTGTGTCGTATTTTGGTGTGAAATTATAGGCGCTTTCCCCTTTTAGCGCTTCACTCATTGGAATATCGCCCATTTGCATCGACATATCGATCAGGCAATAAGCCATAAAAAAATTACCTATCCCTTTATAGGCCGGTGTTTTGATCCTGTCTCCTTCACTTACCATCGCCATTACATCCCTTAGTGTCGAGTACCATCCAAAGCTTGCTTCTCCTCCAAGGTAACCCTGGAAACCGGCATCGCCCTGTTGCGATGAGATGCTCGCAATATTCTGTGCCCATCCGTAATTGGTCCCATAAAGTGGATTATAAGCCCCCATAGTACTGGTTATTACGCTCGTCAATACTAAAGTTGGAGACACCTGCCCCTGTGATGGAGCGTTGGGGTTAAGCTCATAGTTGGAAAAAGGAGTGCACCCCGAATAGGCCAGTATTGTCCAGACTATTATTGTTGCTGATATATATTTTACTTTTTTCATGATTCAATCTTAATAATTTTTAACTAATTGCTTTTCCTAGAAAGTAACATTAATGTTAAACCCGATATTCCTGAACGATGGCGTCTGTAGGTTGTCCGACGTGTCAAACTCCGAGAACTGGTCCGGGTCGATCAGTCCTGCTTTGCTGTACATAAACAGGTTCCTTCCTACCAGAGAGATGTTGGCTTTGTGCAGCGGTGTGCCTGACAATAGCCTTGCCGGTACGTTATACGTAAGTGCAAATTCCCTCATCTTTATGTAGGTGCGATTCGCTAAAACAGCCTCGTTTATGCCGTAATAACCCGACGAATTCTGGATATAGTCAAAGTAATTCGTAGCTTTAGTGTTCGCAGCAAATACCCGGGTGTCGCTGATCACATTCCCGTCGCCGTCACGCGTTAGATCGCCTGATATTACGTTTACCCCGGGTGCAATATAATCCTTCCCCTCGTACCAGTTCTGTCGTTCCTGATCGTTGATCTTAAGGCTTCGTCCTCCTGCCCACATGTACTTGTCGTAGTTGCTGATGATTTTACCTCCCACGCATCCGTCAAAGGAGGCTGACAGTGACCAGCTCTTATATGTAACCGTATTAGATATTCCTATTATAAAGTCGCTATTGGAATATCCTAATTTTTGCGTGATATTGTCTTCCTGTGCAAGACCGCTATTCCCTATTATTATCTGACCGTCAAAGCCCGACCCTGCTGGGGCCCTCATGTACGCTGTTCCATAAATGGCATCCCACCTGTCCCCAACTTTGATCTTCCCAATGCTGGTCTGACCCTCCGGTAGCTTATGCAGGTATTTCCGGTAGGATGACAGGTTGAAGACTATATCCCATGACAGGCCATCTTTCACTCGGATGGGTGAAGCGGTGGTTGTTAATTCCCACCCTTTACGAAGATCTTCTCTCCCATTTAAAATGTAGGATGTCCAACCCGATGATTCCGAGATAGCCTGGCTATAGGTCTGTGGTCCGTCGATAAAGTAAAAATATGCAAAGTCAAAACCAAGCCTGTTGCTAAACATACGTAGTTCCGTCCCTAGTTCATACCCTGTGCTGAAGGAGGGCTTTATATCTTTTGTATAGATGGAGCTCTGGGTACTAAGGCTGACATTGTCATTCCATGATGTCCCTTTTGTGTAAACCTGGCTAAAATAGTAAGGACTGAATGCGCTCCCAACCTTTGTTAACGACGCCCTCGCCTTTAAGTAGTCGATCCATTTCGGAAGAGGTATGTATTCACTTAATACTGTGGCTGCCTGAACTGATGGATAGAGGTAGCTGTTCTGTCCAAAGGTCGGGATGGTGGATGACCATTGGTTACGTACCGTTGCATTGAGGTATATGTAGCTCTTCCAATTGACATCAACGTAGCCGTAGACTCCATATTCAAGCAGTTCACTTTTCGAACTGCTTGACGCTGTCGGCTTAAGGGTATTGTCTAAGGTGTAGATGCCCGGTACTGCCAATCCGTCTGTCGAGGCACTGTGGGACCGGTCATTCCACGAGCGCGTTGTCCCGCCACCCATAGCGTCTATCTCAAAGTCTCCAAGTTTTAAATCATATTTAGCTATAAGATCAGATGTGCTCTGGAAATCAGTATAATAATACTGTGAGTAGTTGCCATTGCGCTGTCCTACTGTCGAATAGGCAGCCCTTGAGTCCTGCATCAGCGTTTGAGTGTTCATCGCTGTACGTACCGTAATATTAAACTTTGGCGAGATATCATACTTCAGTGACATGCTTCCGTACATGTGGTCCTTCGTCTCCCCTTTCAGGTTTTCATGTAGTATAAAGTACGGGTTGTTATAGTCGTATGATCCAAAGTCGTAGCCGGGGCCAATATCAAAATTACGCTGCTGGATGCCTTCCAGACCTGGTGCCCAGTAGTTCTTCAGGTCGCGGACGTCAACATTGGCACCCGTCCACAATAGGCCCGTGTATATCGGACTGTACCGGCCATAACCCACTGATGGGTAGTTGGGTGACTCAAGCTTACTGTAGTTGATTGCTGCATCAAATCGTAAATTCTTGCGCAGGTTGGCTCCTCCTGACAGGTTTACGGTAAACGATTTAACACTTGTGTTGTCGAAAACACCTTTCTGGTACATCTGGCTTATGGACGTGCGAAAATCACCATTCTCCCCTTTGCTGCCAAAACTAAAATTGTTGTTGGTAACAAAACCTGTATTCATAAGATTTTTCAGGTTGTCCTTACCTCTTGGTATCCACGGTATCGCAATACGGTTCCCGTCTGCATCAAATGGACTGTTCCATTGCGGCAGAAGCCTACCGTCCATCTCAGGTCCCCATGCTCCCCAGAACTCGTACGTAGGATCCCCTGCAATATATTGTCCATGGTATCCTGTACCATATTTCTTCTGATATTCCGGCGTAACTATCAGTCCTGCATCAAAAATCGTGGATGAATTAAACGCTAGCTCTACTCCTTCTTTTGCCTTTTTCGTTGTTATCTGGATAACTCCATTCTGACCTAGTTGTCCATATAATACTGCGGCTGCCGGTCCCTTTAAAACATTCATGCTTTCTATATCGTCCGGAGAGATCTCCCAGAACGTAGCGCTTTCTACCGGTACTCCGTCTATAACTACTACCGGAGTTACTCCACGTAATATAACATTGGGCTGATCAAACAGGTTCGGCGAATTAGTTACCTTGATACCCGCTATCTTACCTGAAAGACTGGTGGCTAGATTGGCTACAGGAATTTTATCCAGTACCGGTGCATCAAGATTTTGTACTGAATATCCCAGCTTCTTCTTTTCCTTTTTTATCCCTAATGCTGTCACTACTACCTCGTCCATTGAGATTACTGACAAGGTCATACTGACATTTATCTCGCTACGGCCATTGACAACCTCCTCCCGGTCTGAATAACCAATAAACGAAAAGGTCAGAGAACGTATCGCTACAGATGAATTTATTACATACCGACCGTTAATATCTGACAATGTCCCCGTAGTCGTACCTTTCGATACGACCGACACGCCTGCCATAACAACTCCTTTCTCATCCGTGATTACACCGGTAAC